>Ga0126342_10004740_pt1 | contig 23406 bp, 16 predicted proteins | sample Cyp1metagenome_FD_92528 | JGI IMG/M metagenome (GOLD analysis project Ga0126342, IMG submission 92528) | Coral microbial communities from Lord Howe Island, Old Settlement Bay, Australia - Cyphastrea 1 metagenome | ecosystem: Host-associated > Invertebrates > Cnidaria > Coral ...
AAGTAGAAGAAGTAGAAGAAGTAGAAGAAGTAGAAGAAGAAGTAGAAGAAGTAGAAGAAGTAGAAGAAGTAGAAGAAGTAGAAGTAGTAGAAGTAGTAGAAGTAGTAGAAGTAGTAGAAGTAGAAGTAGAAGTAGAAGTAGTAGTAGAAGTAGAAGTAGAAGTAGTAGTAGTAGTAATAGCAGGGCAGTACCTCTTCTTCCCTTACGCGCTCCCCCTTGCGTCGGCCGGGGTCGGCGGATTATGATATTACCCACAGAACAGCCCTGATATCAGCCATGCTATCATCCAGCTACTCCAGGCTGATGGCCGGGCTGGAAAGGGTATAGTAACCCCCCCCAAAGAGATGGATAAAAAAATGCAAAATCCCAACTAAGTAGTGATAAATCATGATAAATCCCTTTTTAATATGTCAGTTTGATGCTTACTATAGTTCAGTAGTTCACTTGATTTTGAGCCATGAATGTAAGTAAGGGTGTACGTTTTTACCAGCTTCAAAATTATTCAATGTTAGCAGTGTATGCAATACCCTGTGTTGTCCAGTTCCTCATAAAATCAAAATACACCAGTCACTACGCAAAGATCACAAGGTTAGTCCCAAGATTTGTCGAGGGCAGCATGAGATTTCATCTGTGATCATAGCAGGTCATAGCGGTGTGTGCATTTACCATACAATATCATACATACATACATACAGAGATTCTAAAAATCATAATCATGATTGTTGCTGTAACACTGTAAGTTGCATGGAAAGCACATTGTTATGCTTCAATCCTCACCTCTTTGGATAGATACAATTTATCTTGACTGGCACTTCGCATACACGGACCCTGCCAACGTATGACCGATGAACAGCAACTACCAAAGATACTAAAGATCGTTTCATCCAAGTAATTCATGGAAGGGCAATTCCCATTCATCAATCCAAGAGGCCGCACGAGACTGAGAGGGACGTTCGAAGTGGTCAGATCCTTTCGACAGGAAATCTGATGAATCATTCAATATGGGCTATGGGTTTGTCTGAAAATTGGATACCCGCAATTTCAACGGATTATCATTATCATCATTGTCCCTATTACATTTGCTATTTGTGGGCATCCCCTATTTTCAAACAAACCCATATCGCAGTTCTCCTCGTCAATTTTGGTGTGATTCGTCCAATCTGCTATAGCTCACAGTCTTGTACTGCGTTCAATGAACGCGTTCAATTCTACAAAATGATCAGTCCATGTCCAAAATCCAGGAACCTTTGTATTTTTCTTTCATGTCATGCCCTGCCCAAAATTGTGCAATGTCAACCCAGGAGTAGCAGATGATGATCCCATTAATCAACTAGGGTTTCCAAAGTTTACCAACCCAGGGTTTACATTAGGACTGCGAGCACGTGGTGACCCAAAATCTTGCAGCAATTGGGATGAAAGTGCGAGAAAAAATGTCTTTCTCTTTGAATGTTTAAGATCTCTGCCAGCAACCACAAATGATTTCCCGTCGCAATTGTGGGAAATTGTAATCCTTCTTCATCCTTTCTGCCAGCCGGTTTCCAAAGTTGATTGGTTGTGGGTTGCAATGTATTAAGAAACTGGGTCTCTTGCAATCCAGCTTTTGACATTAATAGTGTAATCAGGCTGCTTGCACATGTCAAATCCCTTCTGTCCGATCATTGGTAACCTAAGAGATTTTTGCTACCCCGACAGACCAGTGGATTCAGGGGGCAGTGCAGGTATAGGTAGTACCAAGTATTATGAGAGATCCAAATATTTCACTCAGTCACCAAGAGAACTGCAGACGGCCGACAGCTGTAATTGATGTACTGCGAGCCCGAAGAAGCTAATGCCAATGTGGTTGCGAGATGTTGTCAGTATGCGCAAAAAGGATGAAAGTGCGCCAGCCCATGTGTTGACAAAGTTGCTTAATAGAAAAGTTTAGGAGGGCATACAGCCAAAGACAGCAGTCTAGAAACAAAAGATCTATATAATTATATATATACATATACATATTTCTCTCCAAAATGTATAGTGGCCAAGGATGAGAAGCTAGAACCGAATGTCATGTCTATTCAAGGGCTCATTGCAGGTTTCCATCCAGGATTCTGATCGCCCCTCGCAGGTTCACGCCCAATTCGCGGCCGATGCTCCACAAGTGCTTTCAGTTTGATCCAGCCAGCAGGATTCAAATCATGGAGGCCATATCTGGGAGAGATGGAGGGAAGCGAGGTGAGAAACCGAAGCGATTTGCATGGAGAATTCGCAAACATCACGAAGCTTAGATGAGATGTAGTTACAACATGTTACAAGGTAGTTGATGTCAGCTACCAAGACTATTACTTCGGCTAGAAGACATGGCTTTTCTTGCTGAAACAGACCATGACATCGTGGTTGGGGAGTTGACAAGTTGAGGTGGTCCAAATTCTCATGATGGTTCAAGTCCTTTTGAGCATCACCTCAGTTCTTTCCAAACTTTGGGTTGTCAAAGGCCATCGAAAATCATCGATCTGTGGTCACATCATGGTAGAAGGCTTATGGTCATCCCATTATCATAGGGATTCCCTTCATCCGAAGGGTGATGAGTTCCCCACAAACGCCAGCTGAAAACCAGGGTTGACCCATTGACCCATACCCATCTTGGGCGTAGCATAACCAATCAGGCACCCAGACATCAATGATGGGATATCATCAATATTCCCATTGATCGTTATATCCCAATATGTATATTATATATATACCTATATCATTATATCCATACCTATCCAAACACTATCTACACCGACAAATATCCATATAATACCGTAGTATCTCCACTATCAAGGCCTGGTCATTGGGATACCGAAAAACTCCGCTCAGATCTTGCTGACCCTGAAGGGCTTGACCCCTCAGGACTGCGGTGATGATCGATGTTTGAAATTCTTCAAGATCTGAATGCATTCCGAGAATGTTTGTTTTGCATCAATTTTGAGTTTTGCCTCAACCAATTTGAGTCATGTTGAGTCAACTGTCGCTTTGTGAGAAGCCACCGATTTTGATGGCTTCCCCAGTTGGACAGCTGAAACCATCGAAATTTTCCGAGTTAAGTTCTCAGTGTTGGGCTCAGGACCTAGAGAAACACGGCATGGATCGACGTCTTTTGGCAACGGGGTGAATTGGGGGGGTCCATAAATGGGGATACCCCAAAATGGACGGTTTATAATGGAAAATCCTACTATAAAATGAATGATTTAGAGGTACCCCTATTTTAGGAAACCTCGAATTGGGAATCCTGTGACACAAATTAACGATTTAAGCAACACTTAATGGTGATTTCATGGAGTATGGCTGGGAAATCCCGTGTACATGGAAGGTTTTCATGGGAAATCTCATCCATTGCCATGGTGGATGTGCCACTGCCATGTTTCATGACACCGGGCTCGACATGTACAAAATCATGGATGCGGTTTGATTATGAGAAAAGGTCCCTGCCCATCCCTGCATAACCCATGCCAGACATAATGTATGTATGATTATGTATGTATTTATCTGACAAAGAATGAACCCCCAATGCCCTATAGGCCCTATAGCTTTGCCATGGTTTGCCACATTTGTGTGTACACACGGACCTGAATAAATATTGGTGCAGGTCAAACTTGCAAAATTGGTATATCGTTAAAGACAAACAAAAAGGCCATGTTCAGATCTGAAACCATCCCTTTTGATCCACAATTTTGGTACGGCACCGATATGATAAATTGATCCATAGCTATCCAACAATTCGTGAGGCACCAAACAGAAGATCCGCTGGGATGTGGGGAAGTAAACCAATCGGCTGGGAATTAACCCACATAGATCCACATTACGTATATCAAAATATATCAAAATATATCAAAATATAGGTGTATGATGGTGCAGATGCCATGTCAATCAGTCGGGATGATGGTGCCGTCTGGCACATTTTGGGGGTTGAGATCATGACAACTTTCTTACCAGAAGAGAACAGGCATAATTCCGTGGTGTTGCACGATGTTGCATGAATCTTCACAGTATGTGCCATGTAAATGCACCGTGATGTAGATATATATATATTATGATTATAAATATATATACATATACATCCGCACACAACCCCATATATCATATAACCCCATGTAGTGCATGCTTCAAGCCAGAGTCCAAAGGCTGCAAGTATCTCAAACAGATTGTTGCAAACTGTACACTGCTGCAACCAAGGAACTGCAAGGGATAAGACACCGGATTTACAAATACATGCGGCTCTCGATGTTGTTTGAATGTTCAACTTCCCAATGTCACACCAATTGACAAGCAGCTTATATATTCAGATCGAGTAGGAATGGTATCTTTGAAATTGCAATCGTGTGCCCCTGGGCCTACATTTCTGACTTTGGCAAGTTGTTTGGACTAGCTTTCTGTTTGGAAACAGTTCTGGCGCTCAGTGATGTTGATTTCCCATGGCTCCAAGTCAGAAATACAGCTTGGCGCTTGACGCTCGGCATGCTTGAAATATGCCAACCCCCCCGACAACATTTTGGCTAAATCTGTAGCACCACCGCTGGCTGGCTGGAAAAGATCAGCCTCATGTGGGTCCATGGGTACGCTCTGGTAATGACAAACAGTTTGCGAACTTGAAAATGGCCATTGAAATACTTAGTTTTCCCATTAAAAATTGTGGATCTGTCCATAGTTTTTTGCAAACGTTTACCAGAGGGTACCATAAATTTGACCCAAGTTTGACCCATACCCACATCTTCTGATGTTCCTGCAGCACAGGGAATAACGGAGGCCAAGATAACCCTTCGTTGTCAGTAGCTGTTTTTTGCACTGTTGCCAACGAGCAAACACACCCTTGAGTCATAGTTGTCACCCATCCTTAGAACGCAAATTTGGGGGGTTCCTAAAATAGGTGTACCCCCAAATCATCCATGTTAGTAGGATTTTCCCTTATAAACCATCCATTTTGGGGATCCTCCATTTATGGAAACCCCCATGTCTGATAGACATAAGGACAACTTACCCCAATCCCATGCTCCATGCCCACCAACTCGCAGCGAGGCCGAACCGGCTGAGGCCTCCGCGAGTGAATCCAACGTCATGATGTGGGTTGAAACAGTCACACCATAAAAATGTTGGCAAATTATAGTGACCTCACTGGAATCATGGTTAGTAAGGGGATTCATTCCCATAGCTGGCCTTATCTCCCCGGGGAGTGAAATTTAGTTTACCCAGAATTTATGTTGGCTGGGTGGTGGTTCTTTGAGCAAATGTGTTCTTATTTGATTCTTCTTTGGTCATGGCCGAAACATGTTGGCAAGGAATCGGATGGTTTGGTATTGCTAGTTTGACATCAAATGACATACTTTGTGGGTCCAGGCTATTGAAGAACCACACCCATTTGGATCTATTTGACATGCTTTGTGGCTAGGCCGTGACCACCAACCACCTGGGAATGTCGTCTGGACCCCAACTACTCTTCCAACTGCTAATCTGGTTCTCCACCCGGGTGAGAATGAACTGAATTTCTCTGTTACTGAGGTAATGGTATGAGTGTGTATATATATATATAACATTATAAATCTATAGATGTAGGTGTGAATGTCACGGCGTATCCTCTCATGATCTTTTTGACTCTGACAGCCCAAGAATCCGTGCAGAAACAGCCGATCTGCTTCGAAGAATCCACTTATGACAGATGCATTGAGCCGAACCGGCGCCTAATTCGAGACGCAACTCTCAGCACTAAATTGGTAGGAGCCGGACCTAAGCGAGTCAGTGCGAGAGAAGAACCGTCCTGCGATCATTCCTGCAGTTATTCGATGGAACGTAAACACATGTCGATATTATGTGCATATTATGTTAAATAATTGTACCGATTGTATGTATATATATATATATATAACTTATATAACTATATGTATATATATATGATGTACATGTGCTTGTTTGGACGAACGGACGGACGGACGGACGGATGGATGGATGGATGGATAGGGCATGTATATGTCCATGGATAGATATATACATGTATATACATGTATATACATTGAATTACATTGATATATATATATATATATGTATACACACATGTTGTAACGGGGACCGGGGAATGCAAGAAAACAATCTTTGAATGGGGATTGTCCATTGCCAGGCTAGATAACCAGAGGGTAGCATATGTATGGAGTATCAACCATTGATCGTTGGGGGTTGCAGGAGCTATGTACAGCTTACTGACTTCAAGTTGCTCAATAACTGTTCGGAAACGCTGTGATGCTCCATATCATTCTGTATATGGATGGTGAGGGTCGTTTGAGCCAGCCATGGTGGCCCTCTTCAGGTATGTTCGAGATTTAGATATTGGGGTTGCCCTTAAAGTGGTCGATGGTAACGTCATCTCATGGTGGCAGGTCCCCCGGATCCTACAGCAATGAGTACAGAGTGCCCAAACCTATGGGTGCCGATGTTGGTGACGTATTCTGCTGTACCAGCCGTAAAATAGTTGTTGAAAAAATAGGAAACCTGGAATGGCGAAAACATCATCGAAGTAGCTCCTGGAAGCATCTTTCTTTCTGGGGAATGACCAAGTTGGGGGTCCCGACTTTGGCCCTTGACTCGCCAAGTTCTGTCCGGGCGGCTCAAAGCTGGTTTGCTGCCACTTGGCAGCTTTCAGGGCTGGAAGGGCCAGCTTGAAAAATCCAGGTAAGCAAGGATGGCCCCGCAAAATCAAGTTCCTATGGTGGAGACGCAAATCTTTGAGAGAAACACATACTTGGAAGAAACTGGAACCTACATGAAATCAGAGTGGGGACTAATCATCCAAGGTCAGACATTTGGGTCGCAGATATTCTGTCGGATCAAACAGATACGTTTTCTTTAAGCAGGGTGTTCATGCACTTGCTCAAGTAGACCTCGATTCACTATGGGTATGTTGCAAGAGACCAAATAAAGGATGGCTTCAATGTGACAGATGGCTGGATGGGCTTCAAGCATTTTCACCAACTTTAGCATGCACCTGCGGAGGCAGTTTGAATTCACAGCTTTCACCTGCCAATCCCTCGAATCACTGATTTGGATGTGAAACTCTAGACATTTGCCTCATGAATTCCTGATCTAATTCCCAATGATTATCTGCTGAAGCAGGATAATGTGCAAAGTGTCACTCAGTTGAAAGACTAGGATCAACATATACATATATATATACACACATATACTTATGTATTAATTATATATACATATATATATAGATACATATATATATATATATACATACATATATATATACATATGATGTACATATAGACATCATTTATCCCCAAGATATCCCAGTGAATCCACCACCGCCATGGCCCCCACATCGCCCACGGCGCGCACGCGGCGTCTCGCCGCGCAGCTGGTCGCGTCGCACAGCACGCGCAGCGCCACGCGCAGCGCTGCGGTGCCCAGAGAGTTTGATGTACCGCCAGGCGCGGCCAAGTTGGTGGCCCCCCAAAAGGATGCACTACCTGGCTGGGGATTGGTGATGGTAATGGTATATGTATCTGGATGTATCTGGTATATGTAATTACATCTGGTATATATATATAGATATTATAAGCTGGTTGGTAATGGTTGGCTGATAATGATTGATATTGGTTATATATATATATATTGGTTATTTACCAGATGAATCTAGATTATTCGTAAGTATTGATTGATATTGGTTATAATGTGGGAAAAACAATGCCATAAACCACCCACCACCTATAAAAATGGTGATGACTGGGAGATGGTGTATTATTGTTTTACCACATTAGTAGGGATTGGTAATGGGATAAATGATATCCTATAGGACCTGGTTTAATGGGATTAATGGTACTGACCATAGTAGGGAAATTGTAAATGGGAAAATGGGAACAAAAAAAATGGGAATTATGAGAACTTCTGGGATTTTCACCAGTTAAACTATGGGTGGTGCCCCATAGTTTGCTAAGTTGGTGTATAAGTCCAAGAACTAACTCGGGTTTAGGGAGGTTACACCGAGCTTTTTCATGGGCACTTATGGGATGAATCCATATCTCTGGGTGGTAAACTCATCCATCCATCATCCATATATGGATAAGTGATGATAAGTGTACATACTTGCAGTTCTCATTAGATAAAGACCCAAAAATCATGTTTGGGGGTCGAAATCATCCATAAATGATGGTAAAGGGGAATAATTGTTCTTGTACGTAGTTGTTGTTCTTACTTACACATTTTATATTATTCTTATTCTTACTGTTATTTTTATTATATGATTTTAGATCTATTGTTGTTATTGTGTATTGTTATTATTGCTGTTACTGTTGTGAGCATCATCCACAATGTCTGTCCACTAAGCAGTGTGTGATGATCCTTTTGGGGAAACTTTTTTCAGAAGTCTAACAGAACTTAACAGACACCTCGGATGTTGAAGAAAGCCAAACAATGCGAATTGAAGCCAAACAAGGCGCATTAAAATCAACCGTCAACTGATGCGAAAATTTCAAGCGGTAAGGCTATGGATTCACCTAGCAAATGGCACATCCCCTGATCAAAGAATGCGAGACTTGCGAATTCACCACAATAGCTTGGCTTTATTTATCTACTTAAGAGTTTCCATTGGCATGTCTGTCAGGAATGACCCATCTGTTTGCGTTTGTTTGAATGTCATAGACGGATCAACATTTTTTTCTCACTGACGGGAGATCCATTTTGGATGTGCAATACTATTGAACCATATTGAACCATATTGAACCATGATCAGATGATTTTTTGTAATTCCGTAGTTCTTTCCGATTTTTTTCTCACTCCCAGGTAGTGACGATGCCGAATTCGCCGGACACTTGCGGTGGATGGCGCAGAAAATGGAACTGGGTTCGGGTGCCCAGGTCGTCCTTGATCTGGAGTGTTGCCTGATATCCCTGGTTGAAAGGTCAAAAGGATCCACTTTTTTGGCATTGGCCATGAAAATGAATAGGACTGGATTGAAATCATCAATAAGTCATAGAGTTTAATAGAGACATGGCTTAACAGGTTTATGTGCACATGACTGGTAATGCGGTGCCCCATACTTAGCTAAAGTTGCTAGGAATAGCTACGATAGCACGTGGGTTTATGGTGGATGCTGTAAATATGCACAAGGATCATATATTTATAAATTATTTATACATGTCCACATAGTTGGGTGAAACTGAGGCACAAACTTGGAAGCCCACCTTGTGCTTGGCGATCAACGCGCCAGGCCAAGACATGCTGTTGTTGGGTCCTCCTGGTAGCCTCCGTCGCCAGCTCGCGCTGCGCTTTTGCTGCTCGGAGTTTTTGTTGGGACCGCTCTGGTGGTTTCTCCCCAAAAAATTGGGGGAATCCAACTGATCAAACCGATCAAACCATGAAAAATTCTGCTTGTATCAATCAAAATGGTGCTTATTGGTGCTTATAAGCCACAATAAGCCACAAAATGTTGGCCCAGTTGGTTCTTTATCATGGGAAACAATGGTCATTATAATATAATCTGGTTGGTGGTTTCAAAGATTTTTCTTTTCCATAATATATGGGATAATTCTTCCCATTGACGAGCTCATATTTTTCAAGATGGTTAAAACCACCAACCAGATAGGGATTCAACCAGTGAGTCATGGAATGAAGAATTTATCCAATTTTGGTGGATTTATCCTATGTTTTGTTTTGGTTGGGAAAAATGATGACCATCAAATTTGGGGTACCATTAGGGGTCCGGCAATCCAAAATGTTGTGCCAGGAGGTTCACAAAATGTGTTTGTTGCTTGTGTATTTAAGCATCCTGTTCTGTGGATCAAAGATTTTGGGCTACTCTTTTTGAGGCTGGATAAACTAACAGCTATGGAAAATTACCATTTATAGGTAGGACATAACAGGTAGATCAACTATCAATAGGCCATGTTCAGTAGCTATGTTAAATTACCAGAGGGTAGCTACAGCAAGTTAATAAGAAGCTGGGAATGTTTCATGTGCCTAAAGTTTTAGGCTGGCTTGGAATGTTGAGGGCAGTACACATTTGTAGTTCACTCCCAGGTCTATCGACATGTACGCAAGCAGTAAGCCACTGCTTTTAAATTAATGTGTGTTGCATAATTCATTTATATTAATGGTATTTAGCGTATTTATCTGTGTTTATACATTGCTATATACGTTTGTTAGTTCTGTTGCCCAGGTTTTTGCTTTCAGCCAATCTGGCAATTAATCAGTGGGATGGTATGTCCTATCACAATGGAACCAACTTTGACTGCAAACTGTTCCACAACGCGTCAGATGTTTCGGGGTGGCGATACATGTCGGAACGTGCCGGTGTGTTTTTGCTGGTGAATATCCAAAAAAAAAATGATGGTGGAATCCCCAATCTTGCCAGGTAAATCTCAATTTCCATGATAAAATCTCCAATAAATGTGCAAATCTCCAAAATCTCCCATCAGTTACAGTCAAATCCCAATATGTGATCCATATGTGCTGTTTTCAGTGAATTCCCTTGAGTTCATGAAATCTTCAGAAAAGCATGTTCCACTATGTTCCACCAGTTTCATCTCAAAAAAACATTTAAAAAAACTAAGTCCTGCAACTGGCCGGTTTCGCCATGCGTTTCGCCAGTCAGGTGAGTTGCAGGGCCGCGAGGCGGAGGTCTTGACCGTGACACGGGACACCACGGAGTCGGACCTCAAGCAACGGCGGGAACTCAGCAGGCGAAGTGTTGACCTGGGGACGGTGCTGGGAACGTTGTGCTTGGGGAATGGTACCCTCTGGTAATGACTGTTACAGAGCTATTGAAAATGACCCATAGAAATAGTGGATTGTCCCATTAATAGCATGGTGGATCTTTCCATAGTTATGTAAACGTTTACCAGAGGGTATCCGGATGGGATTCCAATGGGATGTAAGAAGGGGATGGAAAAATTGGGGGATTTCTTGGGGAATGTTATCCGGATGGAATCTGGGTGAATTTCATCACGACCTCACTGTTCGTTCGTTCTCCCTCAGTAAAATCCATGGTTTCGTAAGGGGAATCCTCCCCAAGATAGCCCAGATGGGATGTAACAAGGGGATGGGCCTCAGGGGATTTGATGCAGATGACACCATGCTTTAAGCCACGAATGACAGCACCATCGGTTTAATATTATTGACCAGCCAATATATGTGATTTATATGATGGAGATTGAATGAGAAGTAAAATGTAAAAGGATTAGATACTGGGATATCCCCCTCTGCTAATCAAACATGGCAATGAACAATTCCCGATTTAGTTCGATGATGTTCCCAATGAAAGCTTAATTTCCAGGGATTTCCCAGCTAACCATGGGAAAACCTCGGAAATCTGACGGCTTTGAATCTCAAAACATCCGACGTAATGAACATGTTGGGGGACGAGCACTTAAGAATAAGACAAAACTGGGGATTTCAATAATATATATATACACCCTTTGGTAATTCAACATAGCCATGGGAAATGGCCCATTTATAGATGGTTTACCCATTAAAAATGGTGATTTTCCATATCTATGTTAAATTACCAGAGGTTATATATAAATAAATTCACACATACACAAATAATTATATGAATCTAGAAGCACTACATAAATATGTTTGGGAGGTCAGGTCAGTTGTTTTTGTTGGTTTCAGTCATCATCAGCAAACCAACATAATCCTGGAAATCCATGAAACCTAAGGAGAGTGATCTGCGAATGGTATAGACGTTCCGTTCCATATCTTTGCTACTCTAGTGGAATGTAATCAAGATAAGATTTGTTTACCCCTAGTTAATGCCCGGTTGAAGAGGCCGATGATTTCGCAACCATGATTTGATCAGAAAATGCGCCATCATTGGAAAGTTTCATGGGGTGAAGCCATTGGGTGTGCCTGGTCAATACGCTGTTTAGGGGGAGATTGTTATCCAGGTTCAAAATGCAATACAAGAATAAATATGATAAGATGATGTTGAAATTGCCATTGAATCTTACCAGGAAAAAAAACTTTGGTTTTATCTCAAAATTGATAATCTCATGTTCCGGCGTGACGGAGGGGATGGCGGCTTGAAGCAGGGGAGGTGGATCCACCAGCCCCGCCTCCACAAGTTCATCCATGATGTTAGTGCTGCTGGTTGCTGAAAATGTCTGGGAAAAAAAGCGATCCTAGAACAAGATGGAAAACATGTCAGAGAGGTACGAAATGGTATGTGTATGTACATTATAATGTATGTGTATATATATATACATATAATTACACATATGCATACTGTACATATGAGTATATATATAATTACACATATGCATACTGTACATATGAACAATATAAATTATAGATATACACAAGAAAATCATCGTAAAATCGTAGCTGATATTCTTTTCTGAATTCTACATGACTACCAGGATGACTACCAATCAGGAATTTGGTCAACTTGGTCAACAGGGAATGATCTATCTATCGGACCACCCGGTGACCAGCCGCTGCACCGCTGTCAGGAGCGGGCTGGGCAGCCGCACGATCTACGCAGACAGCGCTCCTGTGCGCTGCGCCCTGCGAGGCCGCGTGCTGGCACGGGCACTCAGATTCTCTGTGCTGCTTGGTGGTTTGGAACCATGGAATTTTATGACTTTCCATATATCGGGAATAATCATCCCAATTGACTCATATGTTTCAAAGGGGTTGAAACCACCAACCAGTGTGTGTAGAACCGACAAAACTAGGGATTATTGATGATTATTGAGGATATTCTATAAAAGCATGCAATATAAATGTATGTGGAGCTATATATATATATATATTTAATTGGGTTGGAATGTGGTTACCCACTTTCTCACTGGGATGCCCCAACTATGGGATCGGGCCAGTGACACCACATGATTTCACCGACCCGGTGACCCAAGGGCTTTTAAAGTGTTTTTTCCCGGCGAAGTTCAGCCAGAGACAAGCGACGTTTCATCAATCTGGGTAAATTTCATCACGACCTCACCACGAGCTCACTGGAAATCCGTGGTTTATAAGGGAAATCATCCCCATAGCTGGCCTTAATTCAGGTTAGTGAAATATTATAATTTACCCAGATCAATGTTCAAGTTTCTCAGTTCAAGCGACGTGCCACGGAACTGGGTCCAGGATACTTCCTGATGAATCTGGAGAGGCTACCAAATAGGTCCATCATTTGCATCAAAGCCGCTTCAGTCCACAACATACTGTAGATATTTGTAGATTACACTGGTTTGAGGTGTTCTTTCTGATGCCAAGCTATACTTCCTGGCCCTTGATGGTTAAAGCCTAAAGCGTTACTCCAGGTGCTTGACGGGCTGGAGAAGGTGAGGGCGGCAGGGCCGCGGGGGAACTTGTCCGTCAAAGAAACAAAGGGTCGGTTCCCAAATGGCGAAACCTCAAATCCTCCAAAATGGGTCATTTTCAATCGAAAAACCAGTTGTTTGAGATATAGGAAACTCCAGTGATTCAATGAAATGGTTGGGACCCAGCCATGGCAGCCAGGGATGGTCAGCCTGCATCCCTGTGAAATATCTCCTGGAGGAATCAGTAGGGAACACGTGTGATCCAAACAAGTTGCCGTTTCAGAGGCCCGGTCTTTGTCCCTAACATCTTGGGGGTGCAAAGCCTCGCCTTGCCTCGCCTTGCCTCGCATTGCAGGCGGAGCGAAATGTTCTGCCAACGCTGAATAACTTGCTTGAGAACCTTGACAATTTCACTGGTACCATCCCTCCAACGAAGATTCTGAAAAAACAGACCCCGCCAGGGATCGGCAGACTTTCCGAAATTGGGATGGGTGATTCGGTCTATGGCACTTTGGGAATGGTAAATTGAGATATTTTGATGCCTGTTGCCTTGAGGATCCTGGAGGCCTTAAGTGATGCCTCCATCATCGAGCCATCATTACGTGAGTGACACCTACCTACTTTCACCGGCTTATCATGATCCATTGGCATTGGGGTACCCCATTTTCAGAGACAAATAAAAATATTTTTTGTAATAGATACATACATACATACATACATATGCCAATCGTTTTGAATTATATCCCACTAATTTCCCATGTTTGTCTTGTTCGTTTTTGTTGTTTGCATCCAACTTGAAAAAGATTTGGAACTAGACCTCACTACTATTCGGTGTGTTGAGGAATAGAGAGATGCAGTTAGATGATGGTCGGCTGCCACTTTGCTGCATGGGAGTTCTCACTGGGAACATGATTCTGGATGTGCCCAAGCCATGGCTTTGGCCCTTCTTGGGATGGCCCCACAAGATTCAACACTGGAAATTTGAGCAATATGACAGTGACAGCTATGCCTCAAAAATATTCATGTGAATACTGTTCCGATGCTGTGACATTCAATTTGTGTGTCAAAAAAAATGAGACATCCATGATATGTTGAGGCTGATCCCTGCGCGAAGATATGACGTCCTGTCCCAGCAGGAAATCAGCGCGGAGGAAGGCTGGGATGGAAACTCTCTGCAAAAAGAAAGAGAAATGGTAAAGTTCACAGGGATGCAGTACTTGGGAGGAGTGCATCCCAGGAATCGTAACTGGGCCATAGTCATATTGTAACTTATCATAACACTTTTTAACCCACTAGGTGGAAGATCTGCAGCTGATGGGTCTGGGATGTACGGCTCAAATCAAAAACTGCGAGGCAAAGCGAAGCTGGTACCTGTCCTGGCAGGAGTCACTGGGGCCAGCTTTCGCATGGGTCCAATGGGTCCAATGGGTTATAACATCCACATCTGCGGATGTATGAACAACAAATTGGGAGACGCCATGCCAGCAGTATAGTAGTATAGAAGTTGTGCCAGTCCCATGGTGCATGATAGTCAAAAAAGCAGGGATGTCACCAACAGCTGGAAATGTGCCAAGAAGAGAGGTTCTGGGAATAGGCCATCTTCCCTGTCAACACTTTCATAAAATCACGTTATGTTGCGTATACATCCAGTTTTCTTGAACAATAACTGGCTGGCAGATGTAAGAGGAAGCGGATGAGGATGAAGATAACGACAATTGACGACAATGACGATGACCACGATGATGATCATCATCACGATCATGGGCCAAGCAAATGTCTCTTCCTAGATTTTGTGACTAGTGGGTAAGGGATCACCTAACGATAGATCCACAAATTAGCAAAAGAGCGAAAAACATGCTTCACCAAATGAACCATTTGCTCCTCGCACCGGCACATATTATGGGCTACACACAGCAAGTGGACCGCCTGCTGAAGAACGGCTGTGATTATTCATCATAGGATTTTAGGACATACCCACATACCCTATTTTCAGACAATCCCGTATCCCAAAAGGGGAATCATCCATCAAATGTGTAGAGTGTAGATTTTCCTGAATTCTTATTTATCCACCAGCTAATTCTTATCCACCAACTTATCAAAAGATCTATAAATTAGAATTTAATAGAATTTGTACAACTTAAATTATCCATCCATAGACAAGTCCGAAAAAAACATATGGAGATTTCAATCAGTTGCCATCAATCGACCTGCATGCCACGAATCGACGTCTCAAGGTGTCCACGAAGATTTTCGCGTCGTGGCCCTGGCGGTGCCATGTCCACCCTGGCCTGGCAATCCCTTGGATCCTCCTCTGAGGCGTTGGATCATCAGAGATCGTTGGATCCCTGCCTACCACAGTTGGTACCCTCTGGTAATTTAACGTAGCTATTGAAAATGGCCATTTATAGTGGATTTTCCCATTAAAAATGGTGATTTTCCATAGCTATGTTAGTTTACCAGAGGGTATATAATGTTGTACGTACTGGGAATAACCATAGTTAGAAATAACATGGCAGTCCCAATATTTCTATGATGTTAGAAATAACCATAGTTACGTTGTATACAATGTTGTATACAACCATTAGTGACCCCAAATACAACATTATTATATATATATATATATAACCATAGTATACCATAGTTATAAAACCATTCATGACCCCAACTGCACCCCTAAGATATGGGGAAAATGTTGGTGCTGAAATATGGCTCAACAGTTTTTGATATATACAAATGTTGTGCTTTCAATTTCAGGAGTTTAAGAAATTTGTGGGCGAAATTGTTTCCCAGATCCTCCTGCGGTTTGCTCACAACTTCCTCAATCAGATTGTCGATTTCGATATATAAACATAGATCTACTTTGAATGTAACCTCTAGATGCCCGACTGGTGGAATTGCATAGACAGGAACTTAAGTCCCTGGACGTTTGGTTGTTGCCTGATCAAAGAGACGCTGGATCCGGAGTGGGCACCCGAAGTGTGAGACATGAGTCAACATCAAATTTGAATCAAATTAGCTTGTGAATTGCCCCCTGATGAAATCTTCCAGCAAAACAAGGGTTTACGGGTATCAAGAAATGAAAAGCATGGCTCCAAAATTCCTTCAGTCTCATAGTTCAGCAGCTGCCACAGTCAGCACAGTTTGTTGTGTGATGTCTCTGCAATGGTCCGTGAACTGTGTTTATCTTTGTGAAGAAAGGGCTGTCCAGTAGAACCAAGGGAGGATCCATGAGTAACTGATTATATAATAATGAGCGATCAATCCATCAGTTCTGGATGGACATTTCTTTGGTAGTAGGGTGGCACCATGTGCAGTAGCCGCTATGATTGATGTTGTCCATCTCTCAGATCAGTTGCTCAGTTGGACCCTGGTCAGGTCACGCTTTCAAGCCAGAATCATCATGCCGCCTACGCTGCTGTCCACAACACAACTGGCACCATTTTTCCGTGCCTGTGCTTGCAAGGAGAACACCTGCAAGCTGTTTATCAACCAATCATCTGGGAATGGCTTGAGGAAGGTATGCCTTAAGCATTTCCAACCATTACCAGATGATTGGTGGATAAACATTACAACATTACTTTACCAGTGTTTTCAACAAATATCAACCATTTATCTGGTATATGCGAAACAATTCCAACCAATAATCTAGATTCATCTGGTATAGTGTTGGAAAACAATAATGAACCATCCCCCAAATTACCATGTTTATAGGTGGTATGTTTACCATTCCCAGTCATGGGTGGTTTATTGTTTTGTCCACATTATAACCAATATCAATCAATATCAACCAACCATTACCAACTAGCTTATAAATATATATATATACCCTATGTAATTATATATGATATGGTAATGGTATTACTCAACAACAATAGTATATAACTCCAGAATACCATAGGAACAATGAATTCTGATATACCAACCACTACCATAGGTTACATGGGAATTTATATCATATCAATCGCCATTCCAGGAACCCAAATTGGAGGTACCTATCATATATAAGGCCTAAGTAAGGCCTATGTAAGGAGATATAACCCCAACATATGGCCTTGCCCATTGATCATCTGGTAATTACCTATAACTCCAGAATATCATAGGAATAATGATTTCTGATTCTGATAGATATGCCAACCAATACCATTGTACCATAGGTTATATGGGAATTCATATCATTTGGTACCAACCATTACCATTACCACCGCCCAGGTCTCCCAGCCGGCGAGTCAGAGCTGTCAGAGCGGTCAGAGCTGGAGACACTGCTGCGACGCCTCACGGCGCTGCAGCGTGCGCTGGAAACGGGGCAGATGCCAGGCAGATGGATTGATGGATTGATTTGGAGATTCTGTAATAATCCATTAATATTAATGGTATATATGGTATATTATACATTAATACCATCAATATTAATTGTACCATATATATGGTTTAAATGGCATATATGTGATTATTACCATTAATATATACCATTAATATGTCTAATATACCATGAATATATCATAATACATCATCAATCATATATATGAAGCAGACCCTGATGTTGAGGGAGCCATCGCAAATTGCGCAAATTCGTGTCGATGAGTTCATGATTGTTCTGTTTAATTATCAGGATTTTAGCCAATACCCTCTGGTAATTTAACATAGCTATTGAAAATGGCCATTTATAGTGGATTTTCCCATTGATAGCATGGTGATTTTCCATAGCTATGTTAAATTACCAGAGGGTAGTCAGGGTGATCTTCTCAAAATTCCCATGTTTCTCGGATTAAAAAGTTTCCCGACGCTGCAGGCGGTGTGCGCAGCCCTACCTTGACCTACGACGCCATTTTCCGCTTGCTTCGGCTGGTGCCTGGGAGGTTTCCTAAAATGGAGGTACCTCAAGCTATCCAAGTGATTGCTTATTGTAAGAGGGAAAACCAATGGTTACCAACATTTTAGGAAACATCCACATGAATATTATTTATATATATATACATATATATATATCACAGTTAAGTGTGGGGTCAAAGATTGGTTAATAAGGTAACCCATACATAGATCATGTGATCTAACTTTTAGCTTCTCATCAAGCCCTAAGGATGATACACCTCTGCGTACTTCTGCAAATGTTGGTCGATTTTTTTGGGGGAGAGAAACACCATAGAATCCCCATGGTTTGTATTTGATTTCACATGTTTGGCCTTATAGTCATCCCCCAAAAAGATGGGAAAAGTAAATAAAAGCCAATAGCATAGTGATAAATCGGTGTTCTATCTTTCTTAGAGGTTACCCTCTGGTAATTTAACATAGCTATGGAAAATCACCATTTTTAATGGGAAAATCCACTATAAATGGCCATTTTCAATAGCTATGTTAAATTACCAGAGGGTACTATATTTGATGGCCATCAAATTGGGATCTTCATCCCTATCTTCCCGTTTCTTTCAGGTGCTCAGTCATAGCGAACTTCGACCCAGTCCAGGGGAGGCGTGCCGCAAGCAGCTGGTTGCTATATTTAATGATTGAGCCATTAAAGTTACCCTCTGGTAATTTAACATAGCTATTGAAAATGGCCATATAGTGGATTTTCCCATTAATAATGGTGATTTTCCATAGCTATGTTAAATTACCAGAGGGTATATGGCAGTGTGTCAAAACCAATAGTACCCCTTTTTTGTTCACATCAAGTCATAGCTGGGTTAAAATGGATGTGAATAAGCCACTAAAAATGGTATTTTCATAGGTATTGATCCATACCCATATCCTGGTTATATCCTGGTCTATTATAATTATCATTGAGTTTACCATTTCAGAGTGATTGCAATGCTTGTAAAGCAATAATAAGCCACCAATATTTTGATGGTTTGTAGCACCCATATATGATCACTGATATGTTGATGGTTTACTATCAAAGTTCTAGCCGCCTAGCCTGGTTGATTGGTGAACTTCATGGGACTTGTACTAGCTCATTTATTGGTGATTATGATTAATAATCCCGTCCCCCGTTCACATTAAACACCCCCAAGAAACCATGGTTTGATAGAGGATGAAACCACATGTGTTCGGGACAATAGAATGGGGCTGTTCAATGTTAGGGGGATGGGATTAGTTGGGTGGTACGGTTTCACTGGTTTGTAGCGACCTATTCCTACTAAAAGGTCGCGCCGTCTTGGGGCAACTGGTGCTTTTTTGAGCCTTTTTGCATCACCGAGCGTTGCAAGCTTAATTTTGAAGACATTGCAGATATTAGTTATTTAAAAGAAAGGTGAAGACCCTAACATTCCCCGACAAGTTGATTCCGCATGTCTAAACAGACATAAATATATATATATATGTATTGTATATGTGATATATATATACACGTAAGTGATATATATATATATGTATATATATATGTAAAAGAATATATGTACATGTATATATATATATATATGTATATATATATATATGTATATATATTTATATATATATATACATGTATATATATATATATATGTATATATATATGTATAATTGTGAAAATAAATATATAGGTAGTAATACATATGTTTATATACATATTTATATTTGTATCTAAATGTGAATGTACTTTTATATGTATACATGTATATATATATAACCCAGCCAACCCCGAAGTTCACGAAGCATACATGACGTGAGCAAGTTGACAGGGACGTTAACATCCCCCCCACCTAAACCCCGAAGTTCACGAAGCATACAAGTTGACAGGGACATTAACATCCCCCCCAACCCAAACCCCAAAGTTCATGAAGCATACATGACGTGAGCAAGCTGACAGGGACGCTAACATCCCCCCCACCCCACCCAAACCCCGAAGTTCACGAAGCATGCATGACATGAGCAAGTTGACAGGAACGTTAACATCCCCCACCCCAAACCCTTAATAAAAGCAAAAAAAAGGGGGTTCGTTACCAGTTTCCTGGAGACGGCGCTGGGTACTCAAATAGTGATGAATTAGCTTTCTTCTTGGGGGTTACTACACTGTAACTCTGGTTGATAGAATGCAATCGTGCTGTACAAATGATACCACTCGTCTGAGGGAATCTACTCATGCCCTCCCCGGCCTACATCACTGTGGATTATGGCTACAGGGAACCATCCTCAAATCGCCAAAGGTTTCTGGTTGGTAAGTTATGGTGAGATTCAGCCAGACTAGTTGTCATATGGGGGTAGTATATACTCACTGTGTTGTTTTTATTTACAGAATATGATATGATCATCCATTGCGGGAATGCCCAGTAAGTACAAGCAACCAGCCAAAGAAATTGGGAGTGGGATACCCTTTGGTCATTTGACCTGAGAACGGAAAACCCAACATGTGTAGATGATATGTCCTACCTAAAATGATGGAACATAAAGGTTGTCCATTGCCATGGGTATCTTGTAACGACTTGGAACTCGTATCCACTCAGAAACCAGATTATGATCATACTGAAATAGACCATGGGTTCCTGTTCTTTGGACATACCACTCAATGGCCATTTCAGGATCCTAGATTGGAGGTACCTACCATATATAAGGCCTATTTTTCAGGCCTATGTAAGGGAATATCCCCACAAAATATGGCCTTATACAGTACAGTACCTCCATTTTAGGATCCTGAAATTCCCATTGATACCATTGTGTTTCCGTCTTGCTCTTTGTTGATTAGGGTACATCGCCTCATCGACTCTTATGTCTTATGACTACTTTTTTGGGGACACTCAATGACATGGGCATGTCAGGTTCCGCAAACACTTTCACCGTGTCAGACATGTCCACACGTCAGACATGTTCACCTCACCAACTTCTTCACCAAATGTCAGGTGTTCACCAACTGTGGTCTAAAGTTGTCCAAAGTCTCTACCCATTGCTGTCCATTTCCACATCTGCTGCTAACAAATGTTGGACTGGCAGAACCACTTGGTCATTTCACTAATCGATAATAGTAACAAGTGATAACAAGTGTAATTTCAAGGCTTAGTTGTGTTTGTCCATGAAAATCCGTTTCTGCCATAGTTTCTATCCATCTATCCATGAATTGCTGCGGCCTGAGGAGATGATATCGGTGACAGATGGCCACCATTGTTTTGGGCGTATGGACTCAAAAATGACGACTATATGACTACCATATGAATTAAGCCATGTTGATAAGCTTAAAATCATTGATTGGTTCAACTTCCCAAGATGACTATAGAATACTAGTTACTATATATATATATTTATTTGATATCATTCGTTACTGTTACCCATATGTTTCCCAACTCCAGCCTCCAGGCACCGGTGATCCCGGTGATCCCCTGGACCGTCACCGGTGTCACCAGGCCCTGCTTCGCGCGTACCCAGTGGGGCTGCTGTGCGGCACGAAAAGCGCCGTGCGCGACGCCACTGAACAACTGCTACCCGGCGAGCCACACAGGGGACGTGGATGATTCATGTGGATGAAATGTGGATGGGTCAATACCTATAGATACATTTTAGTGGGATGAACGTCCATAAATACCAGCTATGACTTGGGGTTAGGTACCAGGGTTTTGACCCATTTGCAAATGTGGATGATTCATGTGGATGATTTGGGTATGGGTCCATTCCTCAGCACCAAAATAAATAAAATAAGGCACGTGTGATTTGTGCATCTTCTCCGACATGGGACAAGTTTGTCCAGAGATCGGTACACCTCGTCTCCGCAGGTTATTGGAAAAGATCAGCGCCAGGACACTGCAGCCTACACAAAAATAAGGGGTTTTGAACATCATCAATAGCTCCCATCCCAGCAATATTATTATTCTGCGGGACCTGGGATTGATGGATTGTATGTCATCCTATCAAGAGCCATGGGACCATATTGGGGCAATAGTCCCATACACGTAGGTTCATTGCTCGGGGTTGGTATAACTTCTCCCTTTCGAACATGTTGTGTCGAACTATCTCTATCAGGCCAATACTCCACTTTAAATAATAGACTATATAAAACCTATATATGTATAATGTGGGTAAAACAATCATAAACCACCCATGACTGGGAATGGTAGTCACATACCACCTATAAAAATTGTGATGACTGGGGGATGGTAAACATGGTATTGTTTTACCCACATTGCAGGAAATTCGAAAAAAATTGGATGGGCACAACCACACCTTTTCCGGATGAAATTCGAGGTTGCGCCACTTCGACTTAGCACCTGTACGGTGGCCCAGTTTCGAAAAAAAGGATGTCAGGCTGTGGACATGTTTTAATGAATGGGACATGAAATGGATGGTTTTAGCAACAAAAATGGGGATATCATGGGAATTCATGGGATACCGTTGGGATATAGAACTACACAGAACTACAAATTTGAGATTTGAGTGTGTCATGTGTCTGAAATTGGGCTGTACCCCCAAATGGCCAGTAAAGCATCTACAAACGGGATATTTTCGCATAGCCTGTTAGATCACCAGATGGTCAATCTGTGGTTAGCAAAAATGGTCAGTGGGTCACACTCTGGCACCAAAAAAACCAGAGATTCTCAGGTCCTGATCCATTGACAGTCGACTGCCCATGCTCCACCGGGTACTGATAGCTCCAGGAGCCGCGCAGCTTGACGGTTCAGCCGTCCAGGCTGGAAGAAAAGCAATGATTTGGGCAGGGAAATTGGCTTCAGACCGAGGGGAAAATTCAAAGATTTCACCAGCCAAAATGGATACTTAAGATGATTCAATCATCAAAAAATATGGATTATTGTACATGGTTTAACATGTTTTTACTAAAAAATAATGGGTTTGAGTTTGAATGTGTGTCCAAACATAGGGAATTTACCCCAGTTTAAGGCCATCGAATGGGGAAGATGAAGCTTTGATCCATTGTGATTGTTTTTCCCGCACCATTTTTCAGACAAAGATTTCTTATGAGGAAAAACCACATATATTAGAATATATTTGAATTGTTTACCAACAATTGAATATATTTGAAGAGTTACTATGATTCTGTCTCGCAGTATATTCTTCAATCGACCCTTGTAAAATAGATTAAACCACTTTCCGGTTTCCCAACATATATCACGAAAGCCAGCCGAAGGCCTGGGCTTGAGTATAGGTATAAGCGAAGCGAAGCGAAGCTAATCTAGGGGGTGTGGGGGGGGGAGGCCCGAAATCGGTCCGTTTTTGAAAGGTGAGG
>Ga0126342_10004741_pt1 | contig 23404 bp, 26 predicted proteins | sample Cyp1metagenome_FD_92528 | JGI IMG/M metagenome (GOLD analysis project Ga0126342, IMG submission 92528) | Coral microbial communities from Lord Howe Island, Old Settlement Bay, Australia - Cyphastrea 1 metagenome | ecosystem: Host-associated > Invertebrates > Cnidaria > Coral ...
TATGCATGTATGCATGTATGCATGTATGCATGTATGCATGTATGCATGTATGCATGTATGCATGTATGCATGTATGCATGTATGCATGTATGCATGTATGCATGTATGCATGTATGCATGTATATGTATATGTATATGTATATGTATATATATATGTATATGTATATGTATATGTATATGTGTATGTGTATGTGTATGTGTATGTGTATGTATGTATGGTAATGTAATGTAATGTAATGTATGTATGTATGTATGTTAGTTATGTATGTATGTATGTTAGTTATGTATGTATGCATGTTAATATGTATGTATGTATGTATGTATGTTTGTTTGTTTGCTTGTTTGTTTGTTTGTTTGTTATGTTTGTTATGTTTGTTATGTATATTATGTATGTTATGTATCTTATTTATGTTATGTATGTTATGTATGTTATGTATGTTATGTATGTTATTTATGTTATGTATGTAATGTATGTAATGTATGTAATGTATGTAATGTATGTAATGTATGTAGTGTATGTAATGCATGTAATGCATGTAATGTATGTAATGTATGTAATGTATGTATGTATGTATGGATGGATGGATGGATGTATGCATGTACGTATGTATGTATATGTGTATATGTGTATATGTGTATTTGTGTATTTGTGTATATAATATATACACGGGAGAATTGAACACACACGCACAGACAAAAAAATATGAAGATGTACCCATCAGTAGTTCTTTCATGTTGGTTACGAGTCGAACTGGTCCCAGCTTCTGGAAGATCCACCTTGGCTGCTCCACTCTTCTACTCCTCAGCTGCGGCTGCTGGCAAATCCACCGAAATCTGTCAGTAAACTGAATTTCTGGGCCATTGGAATGGAAATAATCGATGATTCAAAGTTATAGAATGGGACAATTGCAGGAATCCACAGGTTTTCCATTAAAATATAAGGATGTCCTATAGATTTTCCTTTGATCCAATTCCGGAGAATAAATCAATAAATAAATAAATAAATATATATATATAATATATCACTTGTCAAATGTTTGACCCCCAAGTCAAAGAAGCACTTGCCTGAGCCTACACGGCCAACCTTCCTGCCCAAGACACGTTTCATGAATTCATCCAACATCTCACGATGGCTCTCTGTGAGATTGGGGAGTGCCAATCCCGCCTCACGCTACGACCCACGTCGACCATAAACATCAAAACTGGTGCACAAAGCAACTCCAAAGCCGCGGTGTACGGATTGATGACCCTCTGGTTATCAACATGGGAAGCTGCATTTGTAGTCTGATATGGGTACGTCCAATTGATTTATCACCGACTTGTCCGGGGCTGTTATGAGACAGTTCAAGGAATGCGCATGCAACCTATATTCACCTACATACCATGTAAATCATCATATAGTGATATAAATGATATATGATGATCGTATGCACCCACACACTGTTCAGGTGCAGTAAAATAACACTCGGAGCTTGTACCAAAAGCATTCAAATTCAAACACAGTTTTGGATGTTTTTTGATCCGGTCCCAATTCAAAAAAAGCGAATCTTTCCAGTCATTTTCCTCCGGGAAGTCTGACTGCGCTGGTACCTCCGATGCGAAATCCACTAGGAAAGATGCTGTGGTCGCTTTACCTTGGATCTGCCGAGAAAAGTTTGCGACGCTGCGCTGCGGGGCGACGGTGGGTCACTACCATCCAGATATGTCCAGATTGCATCAAGATCTGTAAATCCCATTGGAATCCTCACAGCCCTTGGAGAACTGAAATGCTGGGCCAGCCAAAGTTCATGCCAATATCCCAAAATCTCAATTCAACAAAATGAGCACAACACCTGCTTCGAGCCTCGTTGGTAGTCATGGGTTTCATGTCCCATGTGGAGCCCAAGGGGCGATACAACAGCTGCAAGGATTCCTCCCGTTCTCTTCTCATTTCATCATTGTAAGCCCTCTGGGCTATCAAAGGCCTTGGCTCCATTTGGTTCCGGTTCCCTGCAAAAACTATGTCAGGCTCAAAGTGCCCAAGGCCACTCGTTCATGCATTCGTTCCTTTCTTTCCTTTCCCTTCATCTGTTCAATCCATCGATTGAATATGATTTAATCCAGTCATTGATTCACCGATTCACCTATGAATGAGTTACACAGAACTTGACCCTTGAGCACTGCGGCTTGAACTATGGGTGCTTCCTGCCAAAAAAAAATGTTGCGCCACATATCTCAATGTCAAGCAGCAGAGATGCTGTGGTGTCCTGAAATGCGCAGTCGTCCTCAGGAATGGAGACCCCGGGTGGCCACAGGCCCATCTCCTGGCGCGGAGGTTCCTGGAGATGACCCCCCCTTGGTCCACCTGTGAAAGCGCTTCCCTAATTATTATATAATATTTACCCTCTGGCTATTTAACATAGCTATGGAAAATGACCCGTTTACAGATGATTTTCCCATTAAAACCTCCAGTTTTAATGAATTTTTCATGGCTATGTTAAATAACCGGAGGGTAATATATATATATAGTATAATATAAGATATTATAAGATAATATATACCATTATGTACCCTCTGGTAAATTAACATAGACCCCGAAAATCACAGATTTTCAGTGGACACTAATATTAACTAATCTTCCAGCCCCTATCCGGCAGGGTCTATGTTAAAATATGTTAAAATACTGGAGGGATACACCTTTTTTTACCTGCCATGACATGGCTATGTCAAATCAGGTGGTTCAAGGATCTAAAATGAGGTGCCTCCGGTAATCAAACGTGGCTTGCTGGAAAAGCCAATATAATATTGAGTTTGATGCCGTTTGATGACTTTCCCAGCTATGAATCTGATTTATACAGGATTTCCATGGATTTCCCCATATTTTCCTGTTATTTTTCCATACCTATAGAGGATTTGCCAGCTTACCACGGCCCCGGCGCCTGACATGTGGCCACGATGCCCGAGCGCACGCCTTCAGCACTGATGAGGCGATAAGCCACATCAATGCTGGCCTCAGGCGACGGTCGCTTTATCAAAAGGTATCCAGCCTGGTTTTCAATGGAGTTACTAGGATTTTAATGGGATAAAATCGGAGTTAATGAGGTTTAAGGGGATGGAATCTATGATGGTGACAATGGTGACCCTCTGGTTATCAACCTGGTAAATCATGGAACTAAAAGTCATCATAGCGATGTTAAATTATTACCAGAGGGTAAATCTAATGTTTTCTGACCAACCCCGGGGAACAATCTATGTTTTTGATGTCTGAATTTTTGAAAGGGAACACCTACAGCCTGAACCGAACCACAACTGGGATGTGACATATTCAACAGGCTGGGGCGACGAGTCAAGGTGTGGTACAGTAACCCTCCCTAGCGGTGATTCTTGGAAAGTCAAGGTAGTCCTATGTAGTCCTCATATTAGTCGTGAAGGTCTGAAAATAAATAATACGATCCTTGGCCTAACTTTGGACCAATGATTAGCTGAAGTTGCACTGGTTGGGCACAGGTCAGTTTCCTCCTTTATGAATTAGGCCCGCTAAGAACCCAAAATGATTCAAGCATGAAGTCGGCGATAGGTCTTGACGACCCCACACTCTCCTTCCAATTCGATGATTTTGCACTACTGAACATGGCCCAAGGGACACACACACACACACGCGCACAAATATTGCAAATGCATTGGTATGTCCTGAGAACATTGAACTGCGTCAAAACAAATCCCATCCTGATCCGCTACACTTCCCCGTTTTTTTTTTTAATTTTCACCCTGAATAGCGCTTGGATCACTTGGAAAATCCTCACTGCTGAAGCCTTGCAAACAAGTTTCTACCAGTCCTGGCTCTTGCGCTTGCACCCGCTTTCCTCAGTGAAAATCTGAGGCAACACGAGGAGAGAAACGACCAAGGGAACACAAGAGAAAATATGATAAACTACAGAAACATCCAGAAAGATGGTGGCCAGGTGGCCATCCACACTACTAGACATCTATAGTATTCTATAGTCATCTTATGGACCATTTGCATCAATTTACAGCAAACAGGAACATTCAGCACTTCCCGCGGCATGCTCCTTTTGTTTTCATCTTGCTGGCAGAGGTGGCGGGAAATGGGGGAGATGGTGGCTTCGACAGCACGTGCACCCTGGCAATTCGCCACGATGCAGTACAATCATCATGTACGTTGTACTGTTTACTTTGGTTTCATGTCGCAACTCGACAACCCGAATATAAAACTAACAATGTGTATCAATTTGTATTGTCAGCTTGGGCCGGAAAAAACAACAGAAGGACCAAGATAACCTCCGCTTCTTGAAGAAGTCCAAGCTTCTAAACTCTTTGACCCTCGGCATGGCTTTCTGTACTGCTGCCTGACCCATGGCGGAGGATGTACCAGGTTTTGCCGGATGAACGTCATCAAACTACAAGTGATTTAGTGACTTTAGTGGTGGGGTGATTGGTTGTTGTTGATTTCTCATTGTTCCATTAATTGCAGCGTTCTGCGGCAGATCTTCAAAATGACCACAGTCGACCCCAGTTCATGCAGCTGGCTGCAACTAGTGTGTAGCTTGCTCAAGGCATCATTCGCAAGTTCAGTTCGGAAGCCTCAAAGTAGTTCTAAAGGGAAACACCATTGGGAAAAACTGGTGATGCAAAAACCAGCTATTGAGGTTTCCTGTTTTTTGGAGGTGTCCTAAGGAATCCAAGTTGGAGGCGCCCTATATTTTAACCGCAGGAATCCCCAACAGTACCAAGGGAAAAGTGTTAGAGCTTCCACTGGTCCCAGCCTTCCATTCTTCCGCGTTGGCCTTCCCTGTGACTCCGTTACCTTAGTTTATAGAGAGAAGTGTGACAAGTTGATACAGAGAAATTTGATACAGAGAAGTCAGAGAAGTTGATAGAGTTGAATGTGGTGGAGACAAGTTGAGAGAGAGAGAGAGAGATGTTGATAGAGATTAAGGTGATGTGAGGGAGGATGAGGGACGGAGGGAGGACGGCGGGAGGAGGCCGTGGAGGAGGACGGCAGGATTCCGAACAAACAAAAAGAAGCGGAACAAATCAATGGTTTTTTTTCCTTGACAAACTATGACTATAAAGCATTTTCAGTTATATTCAATCAAGAACTATCACACTTACTCTGTTCCACAAACTCTGCTACACCCTTAGTATGCAAGGGAAGAAATGAATGACTGGCTCAAAAGTGTCCCCAAAACGGGAGCTAAAATCTAGAATAGACAAGCCATTTGTGGGCCATTGTGGGCCAATTCGCGCCCGATTCTTGAGCCATAGTCCTCTGGCAAAGACCTTGCCATATCTTGCCATATCTTCCAATCAATCTTCTAATCCACCAACATAAATTAGGGCTTTGGGCTTTGGGAGTGCGATCAAGACACGGCCACAACCGGGACCAGCTACATATCAATCAAACAGAGTAAGTTTGAACTGTTGCGCGAAAAATCAACCCGCGTCAAATTCCTCTCTCTTCAGTGATCAGAATGTGCGCAAACTTGTGGTCTGAGCATGACTAAGTCTACCTATGACCTATAGGACCTATGGCATTGGATGCCCGTCCTGCCAAAGAACATGACACAAACTGCCCCGATCAGAGGTCATGGTGGCAGGTTCCCTGTTCCTGGTTTTGTGTCATACCAGTACCGGGGCCATCATGAGCTATTGCGCTGATGTTCTTACCTGTTACCTCTGCCCCACTTGGCGTGAATCCTGACGCCTTTTTGCCTTGCATTATTGTCATCATGGAAATAATATCATTTATATACATTTTTCTCAAAAGAATGCAAACAAACATGATCCAACAACACATGGACAAACTATAGATAGCAACCAGCATTCCGAGGGGACGTCCTTAATTATCTTAATTAAAGTCCATCCGGTTCTGCAACATTCACGGCCCCATTTTCTCCGCCAAAGGACTCTCAAAGGCATATGCCTGAAAGCGACACCCACTGAGGGCTGCATAGTCCTGTGGTGCAGTTGGTTATACAATGGTTGACCTGGTTGAGGTTGAGCTACCCATTCAAGAAACATCGAATAAATTGACTGGCAATCAGACATGTCCAAGAATATCATATCCTATCATATCATGTGAAAATCCATTCCCAGTAGGGATGATTCACACATATTTGAAACTGTCAACCAGCATAGGTTGACGTTGCACTGCCAGGTTCGCACCTTGCCGGCCCCAAACATAAATAATTAGCAAATTTAGGCCTTTACGGAAACTATTTAGTATCATGGAGATAGGATCAATCTATCCAGTTTGAAGCTATATATGCAGCTTCAACATGTCTGACGAATACTGGTAGATTCTGCACCAACCCTAGGTCCCTCTCTCCGCACGGTCTCGACAATGATCTGTCTGCTATAAGCTGAGAAAGATCCAGCATAGGCAGCATAGGCATCCAAATCATCCAAGTCATAGTGAAAACCTGGGAAGCTTCAGGTTCCCTGCAATCTAGAAATGGTTTTAGTGTCAGACCGTCCACCACCGGGTGAGGGTCCCGGTCCTGGCAATCCACCAGCAACTCGCGAAATGCGGGAAAGGCTTCCACGTCCAGTTTCACGTCCGAAGTCACCATGGCGTTTGGAGCTCAGCCGGCTGCCCTGTTTGGATAGCGAGATGGGACTCTGCCCTGGAAGCCTAAAAATGGATCATATGACATTCATTGGCTATCTAATAGGGTATCTAATAGATTGATTGACTATCTAATAATCTAATACTAATAGATGGATTCGCGACTATACTGTAATGGCCAAACGGTGCCTACCGGTGCCCATTGTAGCCAGAGTTAGATCCTTTCGGACCTTTGGAAGGCTGGCTTGTGGAATATCGCAATCTGGGCCATGGAGAAAGCGCACGATTTCGTGGGCAAACAATTCCAATGAGTGTAAGTGACAAAGCAATGCCATAGGAATGCCTTGCCCATCGCAGTTGTTGCGGGCTTCTCTTGGCGAATTCACATGCAAACCCCCAATATGGGTTTGCCTGAGAATAGGGTACACCAAAAATCCAATGGTTTATCACACACACACATATATATATATATATTTCCCCCTTATTCCCCATCAAGATTGCCAAAAACTGAGGGCAAACAGTCCATTTTCAGACACCCACATATTCAAATGGAGGTTTCCTCAAATAGGGGTACCCCATGGTACCCCGAAATCATCTAACATTTCACCATTTTAGTACCCTATTGTCTCGGGATCCTCCATTCATCCCATTCTGTTGACCATCCGCTGACTGCCCCGACTCGAATGAAGGGATTCGCACTGCGGGCCACCATCTGCGAGCAGCCTGATCTGCTGATCCCATGGCATTTTCTGATCCTCATTGAAAGGATGGAACAACCGTTGTGAAATTCCAGCACTGACTGCGGCAACACCTGGAAATCCTATATGAATTGATATGATCCCTACGCCCGGATCCAACTTCCCAATGCAGGCAAAACTACATTTGAAAGTCACAAAGCCAGAAATAAATAGAAATAATCCAAGGTTGGTGTGTGGTTTCCCTCACCAACTATACCAACTAGCTGCCTAGATCTCTTGCATGAGTTCCCTGCTGGTGAGGTTATGGCTAGCCCCGCGGGGAAAACCACATCCAGCGGCCTCCGGTCTTGAATGGCTGCTTCACCATGGCCTTGGGCCGGGACATGGACATGGTGGACGTGGCGGATCGACCTCTCCCGGGTCCCTCGGCTTTGAAGGTCCGCTAGCTTGAAGATGTGCTAGCCAAATTGTAGCTACAAGCCGGCATGGCCTGTGTCTATAATCTAAAATGCGCTTTTTAAACTGTAGAATAATCAGAATAGCAAAGCATGGATCGGGAAATGAGACCATACAATGCTGTTCTTTTTCCTGTACATCCATCAGCATGGAATATCATCATATTATATCTGGGTAAATTATAGTATTTCACTAACCTGAATTGAGGCCATTTGGGGATGATTCCCCTTACTAACCATGATTCCAGTGAGGTCGCAGGGTTCGGTCGTTATAATTTACCCAGATATATCATCTATATACCAAGCACGACCTGGCAATGGCAGCCAACGTGGAAATTCACGCTGCCCTTCTCGCATGTTGTTGTCAAACGTGGCCGATCTGACGTCTCTACCGGCATTTTTCTACTCAAAAATGATATTCTGTGCCAAAACAAGTTGGAACAAACGCTTATTTTTTTGGTACATACTTTAAAAAGGAAACATGTGGGGGTTTCAAAATCCATATTTTCAAAATATTTCAAATGTCCAATGGCAGTTCCTTAAAATGAGGGGACCCCAAAACCAACCGTTTTCGTAGTGAAAAGGATTTTTAAAACCCGCTGCACAGCACAGGCAGTATAACATAGTATAACATGTTTTTGGGGAATTTAACATCAACATGGCTTTGCCCACTTGAACTAACTATCTGTGTTTTTTTAGCGATTCTTATGAGCCTTCAAAATGCCCGAAAACGAGAACGACTATAAAATGCGGAGCACAACTTTGAAGCTCCTCTTCTAATTATATGTGTACATATATATAATACATATATAATATATAATATATATAATATAATATATATATAGGCCTTTTTGGGATCTCTAAAGAATTGTTTCCTACAGGTTTCCAACAACATGCTCAGCATGAGCACACCTTCCTAGCCTTCCTACCAGTATATTAAAACAGCTGTTAAATGCCATTTTACATGTTAATTATGTGGAAATTGAAGCAGGGATGCTTTGGTATCTTTAGGTACTTTTCCACTTTCTTCGGCTGGGTCACTTTGGGGTCGCCATGGGTCGCCTGTCCCAGTGGCTAAAACCAGTACTTCACCATTGTTACTTGCCGAAGGTGCCAAGTCGAAGAGACAGAAATTTTCGCAATCTTTGGGACCCAGTGGGATCATGAATATCCTCTGGTAATCAACCGTTGCAATTGAAGACCCACTATACCCTCTGGTAAACTAACATAACTATGGAAAATCACTATTTTTAATGGGAAAATCCACTATTAATGGTCATTTTCAATAGCTATGTTAAATTACCAGAGGGTAATCATTGATTATCAATGGAGGTTTATAGCTGGGAAAATCATCCAACAAGAGGTGGTTTTTTCCCTTTCAAGCCATGTCATGATGGCCAGAGGGTAATTCCCTCTCTCTCTCTGACTTTATGGTGAGATCGTTATGAGGTCGCTACAACTTACCGATACTTACCGACCATCTTTCATCCAGATGGCCCTTCCAGCCAAGCACAGACGTGTGAAGGGGATCCTCCGTGATCCTCCTCGCTCTTCATTTTTTGGGGCTAATCTCAACCCTTGGCGATACCAAACCGCTACTCTTTGGTCCCCCCTCTTTTTTGTTTGGATCATCATCCCACTGTGGTCCCCAACGAAGCGATTGCTCTTCACCACATCATGGGCCTGGAGGTTGAAGACAAGGTCCTCCCAGACAAAGATCTCCTGCCTTGGGTAGATGGTATCCGTCATCGGGTCATCTTGACGTCCGACATGGACTAGTGATGCCACAAAAAATATCAAAAAAATATAAAACATGTCATTTTAATGTGGTTTAATGAGGAATATGTAGGAGACCGATTTTCTGAAGCATGATTTTTTTTTTTAGGGGGTGCCTTCTTTGCAAGTCAACCAATCTTGAGTCACCGGCTTGAAGTTCAGCCCCTGCTCTTCAACCTGCGCATCAATGCGCATCAGCCACGGCTTCACTCAGCAGTGCTGGTCTCACAGTGAAGATGGTTGTGGCCTTCGAGATTCCTCTTGATCACAATTTGGAGCCTACAAAATCCCGTCATTTCTATAACTCTTGTGTTCTGCAGCAAATGAGGAAGTCAAGTCAATCCATCCCTGGATCTGCCGGTCCTGGACGAGATTGAGCAGAAATGCAGAATAGACATGCGAACGGCCTCAGTTCGACAAAATCAGGGGTCGAACCAATGTCTTGTACATGCGGCCTTGCAGAAGCAAAGATAAGCAAAGCATGCTAAATCTCAGATCCGACTTCAGCCATCTGTACAGCAGTTGTTGTGGGACCCATCAGCAACCTGGAAAGGGAATACTGGGAGGTGTAGCAGCTGATCAACTGTTTGCAGCAGAACTTGAAAAGCTGTTCTTGCATGATCGGTATTCAAATTCAATCTGCCAATTCAGCAGGGCCAAAAATCGAATTGATAAAAGCACTACACATCGCAGGACCCGACAAAAACTCCTGCTCTGGATTTGCACAATGTGTCTGCGGAGTATTCCCCCCACCTTCTCACATTGTCACATGCGACACTAAAAGTCGGAAAATCGATCTTGCCCATTTGCAAGATTTGTTGAATTTGGAAGGTGCATGGGGTCAAAATGGCCAACAATGGTCGCTGAAATCCCCAATTACATCACCTTTACCAGTGTGCAATGGATATTCATGGCTGCACCATGGCAAGGCTGAGTCAAACCTCCCCCTGAATCCACCAATGCGCAAAGTGGCTGTCACTCGCCACGTCCTAGACAAAGCTGGACCCTGGATTCAGCGGGAGGCATGCAGCAATCTTAGGATACTATAGGGTGTCACCTAGACAATCAGCAGTCGCCGGTTGTGGTCGTTGTGATTCCTGCCCAGGAGAAAGTCAAGGTACATACAAGCCTCAGGTCAGCAGAATGTGACGCAAAAATACGCTAAATGCTAAGTGCCCCAGAAGGACCGATGGATCCGATGGATGTAGTGACTTGTGACAGCGCCAAAGAAGATTACAAACACCTTCCGATGATGTCTCCCAATTGCAAGAGGCGGAAGCACTGGAACGAACATGGCAAAACAATCAAGAATCTCGAAATCCTCCAACGACATGTCAACAACATGGGGGAAACACCCATGGATTTCCATAGTTATTCTTCTGTTTGTTAATTTGGTATACCGGACAATTATTTGTTATAACCACTAAAAATTCCCAGGCCATAATATCCCCACTCCACTACATCCCACCATTTTTGTTGGGTCATGTCACCGTCTTTAAGATCTTTAAGGGTATAAATTCCATTTTTTTCAAACATTTGCAAGCCAAGTAAATTATGCCAAAATCATGCTGAAATCGCCATTTCTTCGAACTTCACCAGTTGGGGTGTAGTTGGGGTGTGGTTATCATACATCCCACCAGTTTTACTGAAATCCCCAGTTCTTGGAACATATTTACTGTTTTTTCAATCCAATGATGGGCATCTCTGAATCGAAAAAAACGGCCAGATCGGCCAGGCTGCTTGGTCGTCCTGGAATCGCCATTCGTGGTGCTGCAAATGTCCTTCGATTTCACTGGCGTCCATCCACCTCACCTGAGAGACCTGAGGAAGCGGCAAAGCGTGTTTTTTTTTCGGAAAATTTAGTGGATTTACAAATGATATTGTGTGGAGTTACACATGGACTTATACTGATACATACTGATACTTAAGATTATGATTCGTATGGATTTTCCATGATATTCCCAAAGTCCAGGAAAAATCCATGACAGATTTGATTGGAGAAAGGGGAATAACTGCAAGAACAACATGATACCCGGTTCTTATCCGTGTTTATCATTCGAAATATACTGGAGTAAACCGGGTAAATTTCCCATCACTTCTGGGACTTGTCGCACCTCGTGGTCAGGGTTCTTGTGGGGCACTGAATCTTTCAGGTAGCATTTGTAGATGCGGAAGCCACCGCGCACAGTAGCCAGCAGCTCTCCAATAGACACCTAACAGGGCACCAGCTTCACAATCTCTGCAAACACTGATTTGTTGCATTTTGTTGGATGATTGGTTCATGATTCATTCATGATATGATTCACGTGACTGTGTTCTACCTCATCCTCCCCCTTCTTCACACTTTGAATCTGCGCATATCTGGTCCGTGCAATTGAAAAGTTTGGGGCCGCATGTGCAAACAATCAGCCGATTGCAGCATCTGAATCTTGCAGCATCTTGCAGCTATATGGGCTATGCCGGCCTCGTAGCCAGACTCCTCAAAGGTCTCACGTTCGGCTGTGCGTGTTGCCGGTTCTCGGCCATCCGTGCATCCACCCGGGATGTCAAACAAGTTCCCGTCGTAGGTCAATTTGATCTCAGCAACATGAGCAACAGATTTGCTACAGAACCGCCACTGAACACATGGACATGATGGACATGTGAAAGCATGTTGAGACATTGAAATTTTCGGTCGGAGGATGGTGGTTACATGTGACTCAAATGTCAGAACCAAATCTCGCTCATGCCCGAAGAAATCGCACACAGTTGCTTGGGTATGACCACAACCACCTTCTGATGAACATGAAACTTGAAATTGCAAACCTTAACCTCAATATCATCATCTATATAAATCTCAAAAAATGCAGCTCTATCAGTCCCAGCTGCTGCCAGCATTGTGGTGCCATTGCTTACGAAGCATCCTGCATGAGACGGTCCGTCTGCAGTTGCAGTGGCCCCGGCAGCCACAATGAAAGACAGCACAAGCACTGGAAGCATAGCGAAGGCTGGTGGCCAATGGGTGGCTTTTCACCACACGTGAACCCTGAAGACCTGAAGGCTGGTCGGTCCAACAATTTGGGCCGAGAAAATCACGGACAGTCCACATGACATGTAGGAAAGCATAGGTCAATTTTCTTGACGGGTTCATATGGGTTCATATACCCATGGACTCACCGTAGACATTCGAGACATTTGGTCATTTGGATGCTGGAACCACTAAGGTCATGCCAGGTCCGCGGACAAAAGGCACGCCGGGAGAGCATGAGTTCGGGGGCCAGCCTGGCAATGAAGGACTGCTCAGTACCCTCCGGTCATTTTATTGATTACCCATGGAAAGTGGTTATTACCCAAAGGGCATCTCTCATGAGAATTCTTTTTCAATACAAAGTAATGCAGGAAAACTGGGCCCTGAAACCGTGAAGGGTTCTGAAAACAAACTCATGGACTTTCTTCCCAGCTGGGAATGTTTTCGATGAGGTTGAGCATTGCCAAATCACAAGCAGTTGCAGTTTTTTTCACTAAAAGTCCACGCGCATGGCTCTACGCCTTGAGCGCTAGGCCCTGCCAACTCGGCTACCCATAGCTATGTAGCCCTGTGCTCTGGCTGTCCATTGGCTGGGCAAAATTTGCCATGGAAAATGCATCGCAGCCATGGCATGCTGACCATCGACCATCAAAAACAACATGCACAACTAGATGTTGTCCACATCCACACCAGCAGTCTCATCGAACTCCACGCCGTCGTCGCTGGAGTCGCCTTCGCCGATGTCCGTCTCGTTGATCGTTACGTTCTCGGGCAGCTAGGAGCCTCTTCTGCAGTTTGCTTTACGATGATGTCGCCCTTCTCATCCTGAAAGTCACGAAGCGACACCAAGACGATGTCACCCTGATTGCACCAGACCTTTTTCCTCATCTTGCCGCAAATGTGGCACAAGCGCTTCACGCCATCGGCACATTGCACGTCACAGCGGCCGTTGCCCAACATTCGGGTGATCTGTCTATTTCTGGCCAGCATCATTAAACTCCAGTTCCTTCTTCTTGTTCTCGGTGCTGGCATGTGCTGGCCTTGGCTCGCTTGGCCTTGTTTCCTCCGAGCTTGTTCTTCGGCATGTTGCGCTACTGATCAGAAAAGTGTGCGCGGTGCGAGAATGTCAGCAAGTCAGGCTATGCGAAGTTTGAGCCAAATCACAAGTACCATGGGGATTCAACCAACCCCAAAGCTGACCCACCATTTGTAATGGCTTATTGAGAGCTTGCGCTTACTAAGCACCAACAATCACTAAGGGCCAATCTTAACCGACAAACTTTTTGGCCGGAATTCCGCGTGATGCATCCAAGCTGTTTCTGGAGAGGCGAATGATAACCATCGGACAACGGGGCTCAACGGGGCTCAACGGGGTACTGTAACATATATCATACATAAAAATGTATGCAGTAAATATATTATTGTAAATATAACATATTATAACATATTATAACATCATATTGATTATAGGCAAAGGATAACCATTCCAAATCTGGACTTGGATGGTGCTCTGTCATGGAGTTGGAGTTGTTCCATCCACGTCCATCCCCGGCCTCGCAAAGCCGAAGGCTACGAATTTGGGCATTTCCTGGGGCCGATGGGCCGATGCTCTTTATTGTGGATCGACTTGGAACATGTTGGAAAGCAAGCCTCATGATGTTGCTTCAAAGTGCCAGTGCATCCTTACCAGTGGTTCTTATTGAAAATGTCAAAGGCTTTAAGGATCTGAAATGATCTGAAAGGTGTCTCTACCTGAGCCTAAACAGCTGGTGAACCACACGTGTTGCTCAACCTCATGAAATCTATCTACCCTATCCTACCCTATACAATCCCAGACCATCCACTGTAGCCTTAACTTTTGCTTAAGGTAATTGAATCTTCATAGATCAAAGTGGTGCAACTCTTGAATTTGTACTCGTTTGCACTGATTTCTTTCCATTCGGCACTTTCTTGAAGTCTTTTTTGCTCGTTTTCTTGGAAGAAGGCATGCAAACGTCCAAGAGGGCATGAACAAAAACTGCTCGACACGACACGTCCGTCCTGAGCCAAGAATTCCGGCTCTGCCAAGTACTCCATGACCTGAGCCAAGAGCGAAGCCGAAGCAGCAACGAAGCTCGAGAGGAGATGTGGCATTTGTCCACAGAAGGCGAATGATGCATTGATATATTGTGCATATATAATATATCATATATATATATATATAATCTCGTATAGATCACATATATATATAATTGTATAATTGAGCGATTTCAGATGATTTCAGAGATTCCTAGATGAGGATTGTGGCAGCGAAGCCCAGTATGTTCCAGTCTTCCCAGGTTTAAGGGGAACTACCAGGAGAAATCAATGAGAACCCAGTTTGTACCAGTTTCCATTCAGTTTCCATTCAGTTTCCCATGTTTTCCTCGTGAAATCTTCATCCCCAGCTGGTCACTGACACCTGAGGGAACTCTATGGAGGTCTCAGGTGCCCTGCTCTTGTCATGGGGATCTGCTTGAACTGGGCCTCAACAGGCCAGAGGGGCTCAGGCCCATCCCCTGGGAGATGCGGAGGGTCAAACTTTCACGGTGTCTAACCGAATTCTTCATAGATTTCATAGGTTCAACATTACAATCATTGTAAACCTATATGTAAACCTCCAATTCGAAAGTTCAACAAATTCACAGGTTTGATGGTTTGATGGTTTGATCCTATCATATCATATCCCATCATTTTTGCCCGTCATATCCCATCAACTCGATCCAGCCTTGGGCCCACTGGGGGATCCAAAGAGGCAATGCTGATCCTCGACCAAGGTGACGCCGCGCCAGGAACGCACCGAATCATCCAAAAAGAAGGCCTCGCTTGCATCGAGATCTGCAACATTTAAGGGAGGAATGTCAATGGGAGATCTCCAGGATCCTAAAATGGAGGTACTGTACCATATTTTTGGCCATATTTTGGGGGTATATCTCCTTACATAGGCCTTACATAGGCCTTATATATGGTAGGTACCTCCATTTTAGGATCCTGAAATTCCCATTGAGAATTCCTATAGGAATGGAGTTTTGGTGTCTACCATCTTTTTCTGGGGCGTTTTTTTCGATGCAGCAAACTACAGGTTACTGCATGTAGTACGCCCATGGTACCTGCAGATGATACATGACATGTACTCTGAGTGCGTCTTCCTCCAGGGAAACCGGCATACTGCAGTTTCAGTGAGATCGCCAGCCTTGCCGCCAGGGGAACTCCGAACATCCCAAGACTCCAAGAAGATCTAAGAGGACTAACAAAGTTATCCCCAAATAGATGGAAGGGAGAAAATCACTACAAAGTTCATGATGATTTACCTGTCCATCTGTTCGGGGATGACTGTACGGTGTCGTAATCAACCATTGCAACAGGAAATCCCCAGTTTGAACAGGCAGATACATTAGTTAGGAACGCCTCACCAGCCAATGTCGGGCGCAGCCCACGCCCAACTCCTGCGCAAAAAACGGTGGATCGGTCCGACCCTGGCATCCTGGTTTTTCCAAACACCAAAATAATTGGTGATGAACATTGAATTCCTCCAAATAAATGGCAAATCATTTAAAACATATAGGTTTTGTGACCCATCATGACCCATCCCAACATGGGAACAAGTGCCGAAAGCTCCATAACAACAATCAACGCTATTCAACAATCATAATAAACTTATCTGACCACTGCGTCGCTTGATTGAGGAACTTGCAGAACCCTGGTGAACTGTGGAAGCCAAAGCCCAGAAGGTTGCCCGGAAATGGAGTATGCACCCCCAAGACTGTTGTTTTTCGTGGGAAAATGATGGAACATGATAAACCATGATGCACCACTGTGCCACTGGATTTGTTTTTACCCTCTGGTAAACTAACATAACTATGGAAAATCACCATTTTTTTATGGGAAAATCCACTATAAATGGCCATTTCCAATAGCTATGTTAGTTTACCAGAGGGTATTTTTTTTGGCACCAATGCTGACCAATGCTTGAAAAACCAACATATCCACAGCAAAAATTCGGCTCGTTCCTCCGGGCTCTTGGCGCCGTATTTCTCGTGCTGCAACTGACAAGGGCACGTGTGCAACATGCTGTGCTATTGTGCAATTCATGTCAAACATTGTCAAACTTAATAACTTGAAACAGGATGAAACAGGAGCATCTTGAGCATCTTCCAAAACCCAAGGGTTCTAACATTTCTAACATGTTCTAAGGATCATCTTCCGCGATGTTCCAACACATTGATTCAACTCTTGACCCACCAATCCCGCACCGTGACGCTGGTTGGCAGTTCCATAATCACCTTGGGAGACGGAAGCAGTGCCGGGTTTTTCAGAACGGAAAGCTCCTGGAAGTCGTGAGGTCTTCTGCAGGCTACTATCATTTATGACTCATTTATGACATTTCATATCATTTCATGATTCTGGCCTCATTACATCTATATCTATATCTATATAAGTACTATATTGGAACTACCAAGCCATACTTGGAACTCGCCTCCAAAGCTATATATCTTGACACCCGAACAGACCTTCGATTTTGGGCCATTACCCAAAAAGGCTCCGCCAACAACTCCTACGCCAAGTCAATTGCTATTGTCTTCTCACATTAGCCTGATAACTATATAACTCACTAACACATATATCACATATGAAGAACTAAAAGTTTCTAACCATCTGATAACACATATGAACAACTAACATCAGAATAGTTGAAGTATCTTCGCAGAATTTCACAATGTTTCACCATGATTCCAGAGTCAATCCGCCAAAGCCACGAAGAACGGGGCACTGCTGCGATACCTTGGAATCACGAACGGCGAAAACATGCGAAAACGCAAATGGCAATCCTTAAACAGCTTTGAGAGATACATGATGGATATATAGATATAGATAGTTAACATCATAATGGACAGTAAATAGCACATAGATGGATACATGATCTATCTATTTTTTATAGTTAAAAAGATAGATATAGAATGATATAGATATAAATAGATAACAACTATTGGATTGATAACTTTGAAAACGCATGTCTTTGATCTACAATGTTTTGACTATCCGACATCTCCAACTTGACTTTGGATTTACATGTTTTAACTCTTTACCTTCCAACATCTTCAGCTTAAAAGGGATATTATATATATAATATCGTATAAAAATGTAAGCAATGTAAGGTATATCCACCATTCTCCATATTATCACTATATATCTATATCATAAAGTCAACATTTTTCACAATCCACATGGCTGCTTCTCAACCTCCCAACCGCCACAGCCAGGTGGCTTCTCAACCTCTGAAGCCTTGACCTCAGATCACCAAAAGACATCCAGCGACTTGGCATTTCCAAAAAAATGTCCCTGGATTTTTGTTGACGACACTCATCCCAGGACTGGTCCCAGATTAGGTCCCATATATGATTATCATATGATTATCATATGATAATCATATGATTATCATATGATCATCATCCGATCCCATAGTGAAACCAAGGCGCCGCAACGATGTGGAGGAATTTCACTGGCTGCCCATTGTCTCGTACCATGCTGGCGGAAAGGTCCAACCTCAACTCCACATCATCCCATAGGACTTTGAAACGGCTCCATATTCCACCTTTCGCCGGAGGCATATCACTTGGCTCAATATGGCATAATATTGCCATATGCAACACATATGTAACATACATGTAACATATAAAGTGGCGCAATATGATAGCTGGGAATCCTCTCCCTCTCTCTCGCTATGGCTATCTCGGAGTCCACGTCATAGAAGCTTGACACTACCCATCCAAGGTTTATCCTCAGTCAACTCACGTGGAAAACGCCGTCAGCCCTTCCTTCCAGGCGCTCCGACAAGCCCACTTCTTCATCCAGTGCGGAGCGACTAAAAGATGGGGTCAAAATCTCAGTGTCATGGCAGCGGACCATGGGCCAGCAATGCCCACGTAGGGTAACAGTCTGGCACACTACATATTTCCGGATCCAACCCCCGCCAAAATCAAGCTGTTCTAGATGCGAAAGGTGAAGTCTCGGTCGCAAAAGTCATGATCGGTATTCGTTTGACCCCATCATATTATCCGATATGCTGATGCCAATTATGTCAACTCAGTTGTAACCACATACAGGTGTGCATAGCTACAAACCCAGGACATCCCAGGACAGAAAAGTATAATACATACGTCTTTATTGCATGAATACACTACATATATATATATATACATATGTGTGTGTGTGTTGTTTGACCTTTGTTGAACCATGCATTTGTTTCTAACAAGAACCAGCTGATCCCACCAGCCCTGTGTCCCAGGCAGTGAAGGGCGCTTCTTGTTCGGTTGGTGGCAGCTTCTGTAGCAACCCCTGCGTCGAGCTAATGCTGTTTGAAACCACCAGTCGAGAATGAACCATGGATGTTTCATCAAAAGCTCCCAGTTGCCTCTAGTACGAGATGTGAACCCAAATCCAACACAGCTCGTTGAAAAAGACAGGATAACTTGGAGCACTTCCAAAAATTCCAATCACATCCAATCACTATGGATCCCAAATCCCCAAATCTGAGATTCTCTAGCGGTGTTAGCGGTGCCCTTCCAAGCACCATCCCAACAGGGCCCATGGCTGGCTCCTTCTCCTCTTTGAACAGTTCCCGCAAATGCTCGGGGATAAACAGCCGACAGGACCTGGAATGCAGTGGGACTGGGATCCTTGAAACATGAGGACAAGATTCTTAAATGGGGGAAGTCCATGACTCAAAAAATGCTCTAGACCTCATCATCATGATATATCATGAAATATCATCATACCACGATTAGCATCAACTTCATCATGCCCCCCGAAAAAGGTGAAGACATTCCCAGGGGCTCGCCCCTTGTCCCTGGACCTGGCATCGTGATGCTCAGCCCCCCACACGCCATCGCTCAAGGTGATGGAGGCGATGTGGTCTTGTCGCTCTTTGACCTGGGACTTTTACAGCTGACTTTCCAGTGGAAAACAACAAACAATGAAGACCTCGAAGGGCTGATATTCCAGAAATTGGAGAGAACATTTTGCAGGTTTCACTATTTAGACCTCGATATTTGCATCTGTTTATATATAATATAAATATACATATGTATAATATATATATATATATATTTATAATGTATTAATGTTATTATATATATATATGTATGTATGTATGTATGTATGTATGTATGTATGTATGTATGTATGTATGTATATACACACACACATACATATATATATGTATATGCATATATGTATAACATTGATACTAATTTTGTAACGAGAATAATACATATCAATATACAATAATAACAATTAATAATACATAGTAACATTAATATGACAATAATGTCATGGTTTACACAACACAACATGGTTTGGTTTGCAGTAGCCTTCAACCCCATCCAGTGGTCAGTGCACCGTTGCGGCCCCCGGCGTCGCGGATGCGACAGCTTCGGCTGTTGAAGGGTCGATGCAGCTGCATCCTGGGCCGATCCTTTCCTGAGGCACGTCTTCTGGCTGAAAATAGCCATGGAAAATCACCATGCTATTAATAAGTAAACCCAGGTAAACCATCTATAAATGGGCAATTTTCCATGGCTATGTCAAATAACCAAAGGGTATATATATATATGTATACGGTGTAAGTATAATTACATGGTTATGTACCCAAGAAACATCAACAAACCAAGTTGGGATAAATTTGACATATAACCACAATACAAATAGCCATCAAACACAGGCACATAACTAACAACATTTGGGTGTAAAGTCAACCAGCAAACAGTCACACATAGTCAAACAAAAGTCTCTTGCCAAAAGATTGAGCAGTATGGTACCGTGCGCATTTAGCCAATGTGGGGGGTCCACACAGTACGCAACTGTGTGGCGCCCATTCAGGATCAATCAGCGGGGCCAATAGTCATTTCGCCAACACATTCGGGATACAAGCTGCAAGAAGAGTACAGTATGCACAAAGAAACATCAAGCAGGGCTGACAACAACACACAAGAAACATGTTGGGAACATGACATGCTGACATACAGTCATGAGTCATGAGATCATGGCATAGCTTCTCAGAACAATGACAGCCCTTGCAGGGAGCACAGCTTGAAAGTTCATCAAGTCAATAACATGTTTATTTGTTCGTTCTTCAAGGCATGGTTTACCCGTTCAGCATCATTGTTCACCCAGGCATTTTCAAAGTCTCTGCACATCTTAAATGAATGGAAGCCTTGGTCAAGACTGACTCCATATTACCTCAAGTGTTCTGATGTGTTCGGAATACTGAGTATTCTAGGCTTCTCTTGTTAAATCACATAAAATCACACAGTCTAGCGAACACCATTTCGCCCATCCTCTTCCAGTGCTGGAACCATGAGAACTGGGTCTTCCCTGCTGACTTTTCTTTCTGCCAACCTTCCAGTGCTGAATTGTGGGGCCCTCTCATGTACCTGGCAAACTGCAAACAATGGCAAGCAAAAGATGCCATAAGCACACTACGCACCGCCAACGTGGAGCCATGACTTCTGACACTGCACGGTTGCCACTGAATTTCGCGCAGCGAATGCACTGCTTGGCCATCCATGTGTGTCACTCGCGCATTCCTGTAGAAAGTGAGATGGCGTAACTGGTTGGTGGTTTGAACCCCTCTGAAAAATATGAGTTCGTCAGTTGGGATGATTATTCCCAATATATGGAAAAATAAAATTCATGTTCCAAACCACCAACCAGGTAATTGTACCTTTTTGCCCATCCCATCTGGTCCTACCTCACTTCGACCTTGCACTGTGTACCAGTCCTGTGCCGTGACTTGTCCACGAAAATCGTCCGAAAACATGGGCATGGCTATGGAAAATCACCATGTTTAATAGCTAAGCCATCTATAGTCTATAAATGCTACATTTTCCATAGCTACGTTAGTTTGCTGCAGGGTAACCCAGGATTCATTTTGACCATTTTTGACCCAGGTACAATTTTCGTGGCAAAGTATTACTATTCGGGGAAGGTCCGAGTTTTTTTTTTTTCCTGGGATTTTCCGGGGGCAACAAGGGGACTAAAAAGGATCGAAGATGACAGATGGGGGGTCAGTGCTTGACCTTGCACAAAACATGTATCATTAGATTGTTGATTTTGAGCCAACATTCGACCAGGCACCAACAGTTTCATTGGTCCCTACAAGCTGCCCCACATCATAGGCATACGGCGGGCTAGGATTGGCTCGTCTTCTATCTAAAGCCAACGGCTTGACGTTTAAGAAAAACAACAATCAAGGGGTCATCCTTTTGTGTTTTTAGTTATCCAATAGCATTTGCAATACATCCAAATCTCGTGCATCTGCAGCAGCCAAGCTTCCCATAGCTCTCCATCGCGCGGATCGCCATACCTGCGCAAACAGCTCTCAAGCCCACCGAGGGCAGCCGGGAAGGTAAGCACGGGCGACGCACACCAAAGAACCTCTAGAACTCCATATCTCAATGAGATGAGAGATCAATCCTATGAAGCCTATGAAGTACATAGCTATATAATGCTATATAATAGTTATATCATGTTGTCTATATATGTCTATATACACATGTGAAACAATCTATTCTAAGCCCCACAAGAAAAGCGCATCCCCCATCATCAACTGGGCGCACTTCCCAACCCAGCCAGGTTTCATCCTGGGAGGCCGCAACCTGACGGTTGTTTTTGGGTCATGATGTGTCAGGCTGGTCATTGATCCCTTAGAATATTCTTACTTACCCTCTGGTAAACTAACATAGCTATGGAAAATCACCATTTTTAATGGGTAAATCCACTATAAATGGCAATTTTCAATAGCTATGTTAGTTTACCAGAGGGTATCTATATATACCAGCCTCTTCCAAAGTATTGCTGCCAAGCCCGTTTTTCAGCGGCGAAAATACCCGACCACGTGGGCTGACAATTTCTCACAACGGCATCTATTTTCGGGAACGGCGTTTTTCCGCAAGAACGGCGACAATTCTAGTGTTCTTGAGCAGCGGCAGAAATAAGTACCATATGGAAGATCCAGGTATATGTATAAGTGCATATATATTTATATATATATATTATATTTATTCTGATATCTGTGTATGTAAATCACGCTGATGCATTGGCAATTTTCAGAGGAAAACTGCATAACGTAGTGCTGGAACCCTCGCCCTCTCGAAATGGACGAATCAACTGTTGCAAACTTGCTGAATCATCTAACCCCCAAAAAATAGAAAAGTAAAGTCATAATTAATTACTCAAATCATGGCAAGTTACTTGTCTATCTTTTTGGGTGTTGCTATAGGGCATTGACACCTGAGATTATTGCAGGGAACCCCTGGGTGACCATTAAGGGCACAAAGATACAAAAGTCAAGAGACAGAAGGGATCTTACATGCGATTTCGTCAATGAAACTGGCATGCCAGAAGCTAAAGGAAAGCATGTTTAGACCATCCAATACATATACATATATAATTTTATTTTATAATGATGGCTGCCTGTATATGTATAGTTAACAACATCCATATAAGTCTATATGCATAAAAAGGTAATTACAGATTTACATATATACGCATATACATATATGTATATGTATATATATAATGCATATATGCATATATGTACATATGTATATATGTACATATGTATAAATGTACATATACACACGTATAGTTTTTGTATGTGTATATATATATATATGTCTATATATATATATATATGCATTTATGTATATATGTATATATGAATGCACACACACACACATATATATATATACATATGTATCATATTGAACAGAGAATTTGGGCTCTTAAATCTGATGAACACTCCTGAGCACTGATCAGCACCTTTTCACTCAGTCAGCTCGAAGGTAGCTGAAAGCACTAAAATGGCTGCAGCACATATACA
>Ga0126342_10004742_pt1 | contig 23401 bp, 15 predicted proteins | sample Cyp1metagenome_FD_92528 | JGI IMG/M metagenome (GOLD analysis project Ga0126342, IMG submission 92528) | Coral microbial communities from Lord Howe Island, Old Settlement Bay, Australia - Cyphastrea 1 metagenome | ecosystem: Host-associated > Invertebrates > Cnidaria > Coral ...
ACACACAGACACTTTTACACACGGACAGTTTTGCACACAGACGCTTTTACACACAGACAGTTTTACACACAGAGACGCTTTCACACAGAGACGCCTTTACACAGAGACGCTTTTACACACAGACACTTTTACACACAGAAGCTTTTACACACAGAAGCTTTTACACACAAACGCTTTTACACACAGCAGCTTTTACACACAGAGACTTTTACACACAGAGATTTTTTCACACAGACGCTTTTACACACAGAGACTTTTACACACAGAAGCCTTTGCACACAGAAGCTTTTACACGCAGAGACGCTTTTACACACAGACGCTTTTACACACAGACACTTTTACACGCAGACGCTTTTACACACAGACGCTTTTACACACAAACGCTTTTACACACAGACGCTTTTACACACAGAAGCTTTTACACACAGAAGCTTTTACACACAGAGACGCTTTTACACACAGACACTTTTACACACAGAGACGCTTTCACACAGAGACGCCTTTACACACAGACGCTTTTACACAGAGACACTTTGACACACAGACACTTTTACTCACAGACGCTTTTACACACAGACGCTTTTACACACAGAAGCTTTTACACACAGAACCTTTTACACACAGACGCTTTTACCCACAGACACTTTTACCCACAGAGACTTTTACACACAGAGGCTTTTACACACAGAGACGCTTTCACACAGAGACGCTTTTACACAGAGACGCTATTACACACAAACACTTCCACACACGGAGACTTTTACACACAGAAGCTTTTACACACAGACGCTTTTACAGAAGTTTTTACACACAGCAGCTTTTACACACAGAAGCTTTTACACACAAGAGCTTTTACACACATACGCTTTTACACGCAGACACTTTTACACATACGCTTGTGAAATCTTTTGCACACAGACGCTTTTACACACAGACGCTTTTACACACAATTTTCACACACAAAGACTTTTACACACAGAAGCTTTTACACACAGAAGCTTTTACACACAGATGCTTTTACACACAGACGCTTTTGCATGCTTTTGCACACAGAAGCTTTTACACACAGAAGCTTTTACACACAGATACTTTTACACACAGGCTCTTTTACACACAGACGCTTTGACACACAGAGGCTTTTACATACAGACGCTTTTACACACAGACACTTTTACACACAGACGCTTTTACACACAGACAGTTTTACACACAGACGCTTTTACACACAGACGCTTTTACGCACAGAAGCTTTTACGCACAGAAGCTTTTACACACAGACGCTTTTACGCACAGAAGCTTTTACACACAGACGCTTTTACACGCAGAAGCTTTTACACACAGAAGCCTTTACACACAGACGCTTTTACACACAGACACTTTTACACACAGAGACTTTTACACACAGAAACTTTTACACACAGAGACGCTTTCACACAGAGACGCCTTTACACAGAGACGCTTTTACACACAGACACTTTTACACACAGACACTTTTACACACAGAAGCTTTTACACACAAACGCTTTTACACACAGCAGCTTTTACACACAGAGACTTTTACACAGAGAGACTTTTACACACAGACGCTTTTACACAAAGACGCTTTTAACTTTTACACACAGAGATTTTACACACAGAAGCCTTTACACACAGACGCTTTTACACACAGAGACGCTTTTACACACAGACACTTTTATACACAGACGCTTTTACACACAGAGACTTTTACACAGAGACGCTTTTACACACAAACGCTTTTAGACACAAACGCTTTTAGACACAGAGACGCTTTTACACAGAGACGCTTTTACACACAGACACTTTTACACACAGAAGCTTTTACACACAGACGCTTTTACACACAGAAGCTTTTACACGCAGAAGCTTTTATACATACTTCGCCGGACAACTTGGACATCGCAATTTTACCTCATTTTTTGGCGATTGAACCTCATTTCGTGCGAAAAGGTTGCGCCCGGACGCCTTGAACTAGCAATTTTACGTCAGTTTTTGGCGATCGAACTTCATTTCGTGCGAAAGGGTTGCATTTCGTGCCGTCTCGTTGGCACTGCCCCGCACCATCAAGAGAGAAATAGAAAAGAAGGAGAGAGCAAGAGGGCAAGAGGGCAAGAGAGAATGTGAAGGTGTGAAGATGAGAAGATGTGAAGATGTGAGGATGTGAAGATGTGAGGATGTGAAGATGTGAGGATGTGAAGATGAGCAGATGTGAAGATGTGAGGATGTGAAGATGAGCAGATGTGAAGATGAGAAGATGTGAAGATGTGCGGATGTGAAGATGAGAAGATGTGAAGATGAGAAGATGTGAGGATGAGAAGATGTGAAGATGAGAAGATGTGAAGATGAGAAGATGTTTTACAGACCCCCACTATTGGAAGAACCCTGTGCTCAGACGCTCTCGGGAAAAACATTCACTATACCAGTAACTATACCATCAACATCCATAGAACCCTAGTTAGGTTAGATATAAATCCAATTAAATTCAATTAAAACCATAGAAACTATACCATAAACATCCATAAACATCCATCAACAGCCATAAACATCCATAAACATCCATAAACATCCATAAACATCCCCCAAAATAATCAAACATCCACAAATCCACATAAACCCTAGTTATGTTAGAACATGTTAGATCCAACTTGCCTAACTTTTTGTGGCACCATAAGTTCCCACCGTTCCCTTTTTTTCGTATCTCCAAGGCGCCGCGACAGATTGCATCGTTCTGTGGACGCCGGCGCTGTCGTTCCGTTTTGGCCTTTTTTAAATGGCACGCTTATGGGCCCCAAATATCAGTTGTAAGATGTTATAAGTCAAATGAAGCCCCCGGTTTTAAGCATGTATAACACTGTATAACTGGTATTTGGGGCCATAACTGCACGATGTTTTTTTACGGAAGCTGTTCTTTTTCGTTCAAGACTCGTATAATTGATTGAAAATCCAGGTTCATAATGGTTTACATGTTTTTATTGAGTGGAATATCAAACAGGATCAAGCATTCCTTCATGTTATCTCAATAAATAGTTTCATGAATGGGCCCCCAAATGATATGTAAGTTGGCTTACAACTAGTATAACAATGGTTTAAGGTAATTAGAGCTATGGTTAATGGGGCTTGCAACATGTTGCAAACCAACAAACATAACTGGGGGGTGCCATCTTGTAGACCTTAGAAGGGTTTGGGGTTCATAAACCCAGCTAGGTCTGTATATAACTATTACATAATATAATAATATAATATGAGATCATATAGTATAATATAATATAATACAATATAATATAATATAATGTAGTATAATATATTTTAGTTATAATATTAGTAATATTATATTATCTATATACACACCATGAACCATGCAATCAGGGTTTACCGAAGCTATGTTCACCAACCAATCGCAACAGCTTCAAACGATCTGCCCATCCTTGGGAACGGGAACGGCGCTTGCAGCGCTGGCAGCAGATTCACGGCTTCCAGGGTCACGGACCAGCTGCTGGAGCAGCGGATACCTCACTGACGAGTCGGCCTTGTGATAGCCTCTGGTAAACATACAAAAAGCTATGGAAAATCACCATTTTAATAGGTAAAACCATCAAACTAAATGGTCCATGGCTTCCATAGCGAACTCTGGGAAATTACCAGAGGGTATGTACTCAGCGTAGGAATTCGTGATGGTTTCTGGTCATCCGACAAATGATATGGTTTCTGGTCATCCTACTATTCGGAAATTCCTGAAATGATGGGTTTTTCTAGTCATCTCAGGGGATGACGCTCCCACCCTGAATGGGTAGACACCTGATAGTCCTGGCTGTTAAGCCCGTCGTAGATGAATGGGATATCCCGAGATCGAGACCTTCGTGGAGTCCGAATCGCTGAGATGAACATTCTTACTGGGGCATTCTTGAAAGTGCACATTGGAATTATATCTGGTTGGTGGTTGAGCCCTACCCCTCTGAAAAATGATGGAGTTCGTCAGTTGGGATGATTATTCCCACTATATGGAAGAATAAAAAATGTTCCAAACCACCAATCAGATATAGATTAGTGGCTGATTCTAGCATATTGTCGATACCTAATGGTGCCTAATGGTAGCAATTTAGAAATATTCAAAATTGGACTAGATATACAACATATTACAATGGTAAATATCCCACTAGCAATTGGTCCTTCACCCTCATTGGAGGTATATGACTACCAGTTCATCCGGTCAGAAGTTGCTGACTTTCTGTGAAATTTCTGAGGCTTCACCTGAAACATCTAACATGATGGTGGTGGATATGCAACAGATATCTACATATCCAAAATATTCCAAAATAACATCGGGGGATCATGAATGTTTCATCTGATATGGTCTACGGGAACTATATTAGATGTTTTTGAGTTTATACCACATATCATCATATATCATCATATATCATCATATATCATCATATATTATATCATCATATATCATATCACCATATATCACCATAACATACCATGAAACAACATCATATGGGAACTCCACAAAAAAATAGGGGCCCTCGCCCAGGTGCCAGTCTCATCGGCAGCCAGAGATGGATCCGGAAACAACGAAACGAAATTGAGTCCCTGGATTATATTGACGTCGATGGTTTATCATGTTTCATCATGGTGATTTTCCATAGCAATCTGTGGCATACTACTGTACCAAAGGGTATCCCCAAATCATTAATGAAATATGATTCACAGTACTTAGAGAGTTTGTACTACAAAACAAGAGTTTTTTTGACTCGATCATTTTTGTGTTCACTAAGATAGATCCAGATGATATCCCATGAGAAAATCCCAAAATTTTATGCCGCAATGTTTGTTGGTTAAATCATGTTAACTCCATAAATCTCACCCCTGGGCTGTTTATTTGGGGTATCATTTTAATAGCAGATGGAATCACTGGGGGAACACCTAATAAGGAATATAACCAGGCTAGGACATTATTGTTAATTGCAGTATATCAGAGTTCTATCCCAAGAATTCTGCATGTATTCATCAGAAATTCTAGATAAATATAGATAAATCGCATTCAATTCCACCATTTCCAACCAAGATCAGTCCTTGAAAAACGTCGATCCCACCCAAGCCCCAATCCAAGCCGCTTGAAGCCACTCTCGCAGCAAGCCATTCTCACCTTCGGGGACGCCTGTGCGTACTCTGGGCAGGTGTAGTACACCAAGCTGAACCTGTCCCGGCTGGACTTGGGAAAGAAGTTTGGATTTACTTCAGGACCGCCCCCCAAAAAATGCAGAAACTTGGATTTACTTCACTTAACAGATTCCCCAAATATCCCCAAGTGGATGTCCCATTGGGAACATCAAAAATCTTTGGCAAATCCAGGAGAATGTCCTCAGCAATGGGCAACTGCGGAATGCACCAGACACTCCATATGCCATTCGATAGGCCATAAGTCTCAACGGTGACCTTTCGATATGTGGGTATGTCTGGGAATTGGGTATACCCACAATAATAGTACATCAATGTACATCACCCAATAGGGAAAATGAATGAACATGATGATTCATCAATGACATTATTCCGAAAGATGTGGGTAAAACAATGTCATAAACCACCCATGACTCACCTATTTATGGTGATTTGGGGGCACATTATCCTAAGACTAACCGCTATAACCCGCCGTGTTCACCTTCAGCTGCCCACATCCCAACTGCTTTGAACGAGTCACAGCTTTTCCTAACAAAACGGAATGCAGGTTGGCTATGACAAAAGAAGGGGTACAAAAACTTAAAACTCAATCCAAAGTGGCTATTTATCCCGAAAAGCTTCGTGTTCTTAGGAAACCCAACTTTTCTTTTTCCGTCTTTTTCCCCTTCTAAAGCTCGCCTGACGCCCTTGAAAGGCTTGACCGTATGCAGGTTTCTTCCTTGGAAAAGCTTTGAAAATGGAGAAAAAAATCCAGTGAAAATCAAAACCAAGGTCAAAATTAAACTGGTCTTTTCCATTAAGGCATCCAAGGCTGGTACCGCCTTGTACGTTTACATGGGATGGATTCACGGGAAATCCCTGAGATTTTCATGGCTTGACTGAAGCAGAAACTACAGAAACTACTGAAATGTCCATCTGGTTGGTGGTATACCTAGATACCTACCCCTCTGAAAAATGTGAGTTCGTCAGTTGGGATGATGACATTCCCAACTGAATGGAAAAAAAATGTTCCAAACCACCAATCCGCCATGATTGTCGCTGTAGATTGAACTTCAAATCTCCCTGAGGCCCCCCCAAATATCCCCCACTGTGTGGTTGCTGGAAGCCTTCACCCAGTTCAACTGGCAAGGTGCCGTCAAACTCCAACCTTGGCGACCAGGTGACATGGTGAGAATGGACCACTTGGATGGTGCAATCAGTGGTTGGTAGTGCTGGTTTGGTGCTTTGGAAGCAGAATTACGATTTTTCACAAACGGATTAGCAGTTTTCAGAGATTCTAAGAGATACCCTCTGGTAGACATACAAAAAGTTATGGAAAATCACTACTTTAATAGGTAAATCAACGAACTAGCCATGGGCCATGTTCAAGTTCGCAAACTCTTAGTCATTACCAGAGGCTACAACCAAAAAGTGCCAACCAGTTGACCCTTGCGGCCCATCGAATCCTGGGTTCATTGAACTGGAAACCACCGGAACATCGTCGACAAATGCTTGATTTTCCACATGGAACTGTTAGTTTGCCCGGTTTACCTGGGCTATCTTTTGAGGGGGTTAGGCGACACTTCAAGCTAGTCTCCCAGACTCATTCTGCAGAGTGTTTTACTGTAGCAATGTCAATCTAATCTGGTTGGTGGTATACCTACCCCTCTGAAAAATATTACTCAGGGATTATGACATTCCCAACTGCTTCTGGAAAGTCAAAAAAAAATCCATGGTTCCAGTCACCACCAACCACATTCAACCAGGTTTTTGTTGGTGATATATCCATACTTACAACCAGCTTTATAAACCAACCAACCATTTTATTTTTCACCGGCTGAAGCAGCTCCTCAGCCGGTTCGGCGCTTCATCGTCCATGCAGGATAGACAGAAACCATGGCTTTTTGCCAAGCGACAGAAAACCAATCGACACCAAAATTTTAAAAGAGATATATATCATATATATATGGGTATTTTTTAAAATATGTCACTAACCTGAATCAATTATAATTAATTAAGGCCATTTGGGGATGATTCCCCTTACTAACTATGATTTCCAGTGAGGGAGAACAGTGAGGTCGTTATAATTTACCCAGATATATATATAAACATGAAATCAAGTTTTCAACATTATATGGTCCATTGCCAGTGTTTTCTCCAACCAGTCTAAATCCCTGTCACTTCTCGGTAATCGGAACAATCATAAGCCCATGATGTGATTTTTACCAATGCTCCATTCAATATCAAAAGCAACAGAGAAAAATTCTCACAAGTTTTGCACCATTTAGCCATCCAAGGCAACACTTGAAAGAAGTACCATCCGGCGATCATGACAATAAAAAAAATCCCGCATTGATGGGATATAATTGTGCCATTCAAAGCTCCATTTCGTCGGGGGGGTTGTCCAGCCCCGTTTGATCACCAGAGGTACATGCCCCATCACAATTTATGTACTATACATGCGAAAAATTGTGGATACCCGATAGGCATCCCAATTCATCCAAATATAGACTAAAATAAGACCAATGCTTTACTCCAACCCCACAGTTTTCCAGCCCTTTACCACCTCTAAATTGTGATAAGTGGGATGATCATTTCATAAATGGGCTGACTTATTGACTTATAACTGACTTATAACTGGTACTTCGAGCCAGAACTGTAACATAACTATGGAAAATCATTTGACAAAAATCATAAATCATCTATTTTCATAGCTTATGTTCCATGAATCATCTATAAATTCATGGCGATTTACCATTCATCGGCCGTAAACTCCATGGCCTTTCTGAATGTCGCCCACCGAGGCGCCATTTGGATTTGATGTCCACGTAGTCCCCTGGGACTTCGGCTCCTTTCGGGTACCCGCTGACCGCTTTGGAGAGCAGCAAGCGGTCAGCGCCGTTGGGATCTGCGACGAAGAGTTCGCCGCCTGTTTTTCGAGAAAACCTGAGAAAAAGTCAGGTGGCCAAGCCAATGATCTATCTATACTACATATGTATGATATATATATATATATATATATACTGTATATATATATATATATACATGATGTGTACGAAATAGCTAGAAAAAAAAGAAATATGATAGTGTAGCATACATTTAAGTGTTATACGCATATACATCATATATCTGTATACTGTATACCATCCCCAAGAAATCACGAGAAATGAATGGGGCCTGCAGCCCTCCATTTCAACCCAAGGTAGATCACCACAAAAAGTGGGAAGTTGTCTGCAGCTCAGCGGCTCAACACCACACAGTTGAACGGTCTGTGTATGCATATACAGTATATATATATATTTATTTAATATACCCTCTGGTTATTTAACATAGCCATGGAAAATGGTCCATTTATAGATGGTTTACCTATTAAAAATTGTGATTTTCCATGGCTATGTTAAATAACCAAAGGGTATATTTGGAAGTGCAGTTCCAGTTGTAAGTGGATACAGCTGGATAGTGAAAAAGATGTGTATATATATATATCAACTTGTGGAAGTTTCGAACCATGGTTATAGCCATTTGGAACCTCAACTGCACCCCTCTCCGTATGTGTACCATACTTTTTTTCAGGGATGATCTGTGTCTAAGGGGCAGCTTCTGTGATGATACCGTCCATATGGATCATCCTGTTTCTTGAAGCCCCAATACATATACTGTATATATACCCTTTGGTTATTTAACATAGCCATGGAAAATCACAATTTTTAATAGGTAAACCATCTATAAATGGACCATTTTCCATGGCTATCTTAAATAACCAGAGGGTATAATTATATGATTCTAGTTCTATATACACACAAATAGATTTTAAAAAAAATGATCCGTATATGATTTTTGTTGGCTCAGTTGTGAGTCAAACAGCTCCCTTTTCAGTTTGCATTCTAGCCATGGCCATCTGCCATGGCCCCCACCGTGCACCTTTGTAGTCTCCAAGGCCAAAGATGAAAGAGGTGCTGTGGTTTCGGTCAGTATGGGGAGCACACTTGTTATTGCAGTTGACCTTCGGCGGCAATGATATGAGACGTTGGAAAAGAATGTGCGGATGGTCTCTAAAACCATCGCAGTTACATAGCTGCTATAGCTGGTTTGGGCAAGTGGTTAAACTGTTAAACTTACTCATTCCTGCAGGATGTACAAACCGGAGCTGACTTGGATATCTCATCATAGATCTTCCAGTAGATAGCAGGTTTGAAAGTGGTGAATCAATGTTCCCATCTTAGATTTGGAGCTCCTCATCTTCGATCATCATGGCGATGCCCATCTCCAAACTAAAGACGACTCACTACTTGCCTTCTTGAATACCCAGGAATGCTAAGTGAATGCTAAGTGGATTAGTTGAGAAAACTGTGGAAAAAACAAATCACTTGCTGGGTTTTTTCACCACCAAGTAGTCCCAATAACCACAGGTCAAACCCTCAGTAGTTTGAACTGCCTTTCTGCGTCTGGCGTTGTCGTCACCATGGCTTTCAATACTAAGATGATCAATAGTTGGGATGAGATGCACAATGAAATGTGCAATGATTGGACTGTCTTGATTGAAAAGGGGGTTTCAATCATTGCAATGCCGCTGAATTCCCATCAGCAAACAGCCATCCGAACCTCATTGCAATGTGGGTATGGTTCAACACCCATGTACCCTTTTCACACCAAAATAGCCGCCCCTAGCTAGATGTTGGTTGTCAAAAAATGCTCAACTGGTCGCACTGGTATTGACAAGTGCTGACAAATTGACAAGTGCATACACATACCCTTGAATTTCAATGTTTAAAGCCTGATTGAAAGTTCATCTGGCTGCCGCTGTTTTTGTGGCAAACCCAATAAGCAATCCATTTGGGGATGATTTTACAATCCATAAACATTGCAACAGCAGGTCTCAAGGTCTGGGGCTAGTGCGGCGTTTTTAGTTGGCCCTGAAAATCGGAACCCTGGAGCCTGCTGTTGGTTTGCAAAGCCGAATGAACTACTGGGTTTACCACACTACTCATCATCAATCACTCACATATCAGGCTGCCTGTATAGAGGTGAAAAAGAATCCCGGGTGCTTCTGCTGCACGAACGCCTGAAGTTGCCGAGGTGATTTGTCTTTCAAACGATGGACGCAAGATCTCGTGTAGCCACTGCACTGGAACTGGAGAGTGATCCCAACTAGTGACTCACTGAAATTTATGTAGGTCTTTAATGGTCTTTAGGTGTAATTCGGTTGATATAAAAGTGGACCCAAGTGAGGGGGACCAGCCGGGGCCGCAGAGCCGGCCTACTGTTCCTGGGATGATCCTCCAAGATAGAGCCCGTTTTTCTTGAATGGGCTAGTGGCTAGGGGCAGGACATGCCCACGCGATGAAGCTTACGCTGAAAAATCAACTTGACTTGTTGGTCCTGGAATTCAAATCGGCTGGCAACTATAGTCTGGTTGGTGGTATACCTACCCCTCTGAAAAATGTGAGTTCGTCAGTTGGGATGATTATTCCCAATATATGGAAAAATAAAATTCATGTTCCAAACCACCAACCAGTAGTATGTGTTTGGATGATTTATGGCAATCTTTGATGCTTTCCACGAAGGATCATTTATGGTGAGGTCCTTGTGAGCTTGCAAAAAACGCATAAAAAACTGCCCAACCCCCAGGTTCAACCATGTTCAACATCCAGGCAAATGTCATTCCCATCCAAGAACAAAACTCATTGAAAAGCATCCATGAGATGATTGAAAAACCCATTGTGACCCCAAGCAGTTCAAGTGTGAGACCCACCACAATGATAGGTTCAAGAAGATACCAATGGGCCCTCTCCTCCGCCCCCTTTGATGTGCCCATATTCTGCTTGAACGACCATATGTTTACCTAAGAAACATGCGTTTTTTGGGGGTATGTAAAGGTTTTCGCAAATTCAAGGTCTGACGTTAAACACATGTGATTCCTGCTGGAATACTGCAATCTTCATCAAAAAGTCAACATCTCAAAAAATCTAGCCGTTCATCTGTTAACAGGTTAACATCTCAAAACCTGATGGCTCATCCAAATACTATAGCAACGTTAAAGTATCCATCTTTCCTTATCCGGGTTGCTTGAAAAAGCACCTTGATTTGAGGGACAAACGACATCAAACTAAAATGGAATTGTTATTGATTTTTCCAGCCAGCCATGTCTGGCTATCACTGTGCCAGGGTAACCGAGCTGATCACAGCAATGAATAGTCCCAGTGCTTCAATGAAACCCCCTCTGGTAATCAAACATGGCAATGGAAAATCCAGAAAAATTGCAGGTAGCTTCGGAAAACCCCCTTCGGACCTCGAGGGTCCCCATTGCGGCTTTTTAGGGAGTTCCCAATTGCCATGTCACCGGAGGGTCCGAATCTTCATTTGGGACTGGCACAACGGGGCCCGTTGGGTAAATCTCCAGCATCCTTGATCATTGAAACGTTTTTTTCGGTATCCCGTATCCCACAGTTTTTGTTCAAACTCGTATCATATGATGTTTGTTTATACATATATATATACACATACCCATGATGTCGCCACGATATCCGCACAAGGTCGTCCCCCCAGTTATAACTTGGCTTGTAAGCCCATCGAATTGTATATCTAATTATATACATGTGCATATGTTTAATTGTATATATTATAATATATATATATACATATATATATATATATATTACAATATTATATATATACATATATTACAATATTATATTATATTATATTATATTATATTATATTATCGTTATTAGTTATTTCTTTATGTATTGATCTATTTTTTAACTTACTTATGTACCATCAACCAACTTAGCTGCCTGTGGTACACCTTGAAACGAGCCACGGTCAGCAGCTTGGTGGTCCACGGGCACGTCTTCGTAAAGCTGGTGATTTCCACTCTGCCAGCGCGACTGTAGAGGCCCAGCACCACCTTCTGGACCTGGGAAAACTTGGGACATCACCGGACGCCCGGTAGAAATAAGGCGAGAGAGTTTCCCACAACAGTTTTTGGGGAGGAATTGAAGCCACAACACCGGAAAAAGACATGAAAAGACGGGATTTCATCACCATAAAAATGGGGATGATCCTGGCCAGTCAGGAGTGAACCCACCAGAATAATATGGATGTTTGCCATCAAAAAGTGTGGATCCAATCTAAACAAACCATCAGTTCTTGTGATGTTTCAGTGAGCTTGTTATGTTTCCTAGATCTGTGGTGTCTTAAAATCTCTACGTTGAATGCTTCACTTTAGATAAAATTGCAGAATTAATTCCATACAGAGATTTCCAACAAGTTGCGGAGCAAAAATTCATTCCACTTGTTGGCCATTTGAGGAAAACCAATGATTACTAAGAGGATTTAAGACGGCACCGCATACAGAAATCACCGCCCTATGTTGTTTCTTTGTTGCTCAAGTCCCCGTAGGAAAAGTCGTACCAGAAAACTATCAATCTAAGATGTTTGAACATACCTCTGGAATCCTTTTCCAACCATCCGGGCAATGGTTCTTACATGTTCTTACCCATTTGCCATATGTAAACATATATATAATTATATTATATATATGATAATATATATATATATGTAAATGCAAGTTTGGATACTGGATATCTATACTACATATATATATATATATATCATACCAAGGTTGTTCGCCATTTACCAACGATGCACATCCAAGTCACGCTCTTCTTTCCCGCCGGCCTTGGACTCCACCGTTTCTCGTGACTCGATTGCTGATCTGGTGCCGGTAGAATACATCGATATTGATATGATACCATACTGGTATACCTATGTATATATACTGATGTTTTATTTACATACTAGTATATATATAATACCATATAATACCATATAATACCATATAATACTATCAGTGTCATATGATATATCAGTATCATACCGATGTAAATATCGATGTATTCAACCATACTAGTATATATATATAATACCATACAATACTGCTTGGTGGTTTCAACCAACCCCTCTGAAAAATGATGGAGTGAAAGTCAGTTGGGATGATGACATTTCCAATATATGGAAAAATAAAATTCATGTTCCAAACCACCAACCAGTTAATGTTCTGCAATGTCAAATGATGTGATATTTTCATGTTACAACAAAATAATATTTAAAAAAAAAAAACAACAGAATGCTATATAATGTTCTCGTCATATACTGCAAAGTTGAAGTGCTATGATGCCCATGTTTGTCAGTTGGTACCGTTGATCTCTTTTGAAGGTCCACAGCATCTGGAGGTCCTGGTTGGTGATTGAAAATCTATGCAGCCTGCTAGCCATGTAAGTTTTAATTTGGGTTGTGTGAAAATAGGGTACCCCTGAATCCATTGGTTATTGATCATGTTCCCAATGTAAATTGGAATTCTTTGGGTATACCGTATACCCTATTATAGTACGATTTCCAGACACACCCACATCTAGGCTGAACATCCCTACAGAATATGTCATTATGTAAGCCCTTCAAGGTGGTGCCCCCCAGTTGCAAGAAGCTTAAATTCCCATCAACTAATTAGATTATACTGATCATTCTAAGCCTAGTTCTTGGATATAGAAAATATAGAAACAAAAACCGACTTATATAGCTAACAACCCGGGGCATCCGATAGGTTTCAACCTTTTCAACCATCAGTTTTGTCGAAGTGACATGAGCTTCCTGCGCGTTGTGGACAGAGGGATACAGCACAGTCTCAAGACCTCGACTCGCTGAGATTTGCTGCAGGAAATCAAAGTTGATGCATCCATTTCCACAGAAGAGGTAAGACAAAAGAGTCGCTTCAACTTGAGATTTAAGCAACAAAGATTCATGGTACTTATGGTACTTAAGTTGGTGTATAAGCAATCTCGCTAGGGTTTTAAGTCATTGAGTTGCAAAACTGATGGTAACCCTGGATACATTGTTTCCAAACAAGACCAAATGGATATGCGAATACATCCCATTTAGTAACTGGTTCACCCTGATAAACCAAATACGACCATCAGTAAGCTTGCTACGTGGGACACCGTTCCACTAACAAGTTGGTACATATAGTTAGATAGTTACATGTGTATAATATGTGTATATATATATATATATGTATATATACATGGTCACCCCCCCACCAGGGCCTACCTTGAGCTTTTTTTGATGGTATTTGCGGTTAAAAAAATATTTTCCTGTCCAGCTTTTTGTGTGATTATATGCTACCATTTCTTTGGGCGTTTGGTTCCTTAAGATCAATCAAGATTAATCCAGATTGATCGGAAGCAAATCTGATTCATCTTGCCCCCCAAGGCATTCTTGTCAAGTCATTATTTAAAAAGTTTTGTATGCTAAACATGCGTAGTATTCTCTGGGGATGTGCAATTCTTCATTTCAGGTGTGAAGCCTTTGGGGATGTAAAATTATGTTTTTGGTAAGGGAAACCTGTCCTTCAATAAAATGGTGTTCTTATCCCAGTAGAGCGCAGCTGGAGTTCTTTGAAATGAGTGTTATATATTTCCAAAGAAAAGGTGTCATTGAAAGGATTGCTACATTTTGTCAAAACATGGTGTAACTTTCAAAAGAGGCAGCTGATTCAACTTTCTTTTTGGTGAGTAAAGCCTTTCCTTCAAACAAATGGTGTTCCTAAATTATGTTTTTTGGGTGAGGGAAACCTTTCCTTCAAATAAAGGGTGTTCCTGTCCCAGTAGAGCGCAGCTGGAGTTCTTTGAAAGGAGTGTTACATACATACATATATATATGTCCAAAGAAATGGTATCATTCAAAGGATTGTTACATATGTTCAAAACATGGTGTAACTGTCAAAAGAGGCAGCTGATTCAGCTGATTCAATGTTCTTTTTGGTGAGTAAAGCCTTTCCTTCAAACAAATGATGCTCCTTCCAAAGAGATGGCAGCTGGGTTTCGATGAAAAGGGGTGTTACATTTTGTTAAGAAATGGTGCTACTTTCAAACATAAAGGCCAGCTGAGCTTCTTTGAGGGAATGCTACATCTTTGGAGGATACACTGCATATTTTGATACAATAGTGTTTCTTTTGTTTAAACTAAACTGTTTAAATACGGTTGCAATTTTAAGTTAAGTATTCAATCTTTGAAGAAAACAGCATCTGCCTGAAGGAATGTTACCATGATAAAGGAAAAGACAGGAATACTGCACTCAGAGCACAATACACATTGTAGATAACACATTTTGTTTTTCTATAAAAAGAACCCAACCTTCACAAAGAGATTTCTTCCTGAAAAAACATGTGGCTAGTTCAAATGCAACCACCAGCTTATAAATGACAAGAACTTTTTTGGTTGAAGTGGATGCTTTGTAAGGAAAACTGCACTTCTTTGAAGAACCTCATTTCTTCAAAGCAGCTGGGAATGTAGCACAGGCACAAAACTTGATAGACTATATACATATTTCTCTTTGTGCAATGAAAGCAGGTGAAAAAAAATACATTGCCTGATATTGTTTGCAATTTTGCCTTTAGCTCAATGTGTTGCCTTTGTTGGGTCAACTGCTGCCCTCGCAGCTCAAACTCATTGAACATTATATGTACTTCCACTATTAATTAGAAAATCATTTATATAAATGAAACATTGATTATATGTACTTCCACTATTAACATCTATTAACTAGAATATAACTTCAACAATGACAGACTGCACCATGGCAAGGCATTAGTGTGAGACCAGCTGGCTACAAAAAACATATTGGCATCATGTTATTTGGTGGACTTTTGCTGGCCCAGCGCAGAATGTATTGATGGCACTGTATCAAAGTTAACCATTTCATTGAACATGCCAATAACATCCAATAACATGTTCAACAAATCAGGGGGTTGCCTTCCCGTTCTAACAAAAGTTGTTTACTTTTTTCAATGGAAGGTAGTACTGTAACACAATCACATGGAAACACTACAATAGTGTCTTCACAGACTTCAAAAAAATAACATGTCTAGTTTCAAATGAATTTTGCCACGCCTTTTCTAGTCTAATGGAGATAGAGTTTAGAGTGCTTCAACCACCCAAATAGCGATGCATATATATATATACCCTGGAAGTCGTCGACCATTCAAACAAAGGGGGTTAGGAGTCGACCATTGTATGGCATGTAACCACCTTTTCTTGGCACCTGCCAGGTACACCACCTACAGATCAGAGAGTTTGATAGGGGAGCATGGTTTTGGTGGTGGTGGAGGCCATTTTGGCCCATTTGATTGCCATGTCGGCAATCAGGTAGCAAAGATACATCTAGATGAACAAAATTGAACAAAACAAAAAAGATAAACAAATCAGCAGAAGATAAGAATGACTAGATCATTCAATACATACTCGAAGAAAACAATCCAGATAATTGGGAGACTAGATACCTAGCAAATGTAAGCTACCGTATACCTGTACTTGGATTATCAGATAATCTAGTGGATAATTTGTGTTGTCTTTTATTTTCTGGGATACTGGCCTTCTTTTCCTGAGCCATGGAATCATGAAGAAGGCTTTCTCTGCCGGCTGGGTGCTTACTTTCTCGAGTTCAAATTGGCATAACTTGCCAAGGTTGTTTTGGTTTTGGTTTCCCAAGCCTACATTCAATATGATTAGCCATGGTCGTGCCAAGGTCTCATCGAGCGCTTGACCAGGGATGACATAATCGATATGGATGAACTCGTGGGTGCCAACCAACCCTGCTCTGCACGCAATTTTTTCCTAGCTAGCTTTGACTAGTTGAAGTTGACACTTTCTGGGGCATCATGGATTCAATTTACAACTTTTTCATTCTGGCTCACTCAGGGGGTTTTAACATGTGCTGCTTGTTCATGCCAGGTCAGACCCAATCATGAAGATACAAAACACATGGTTTCATATTTTTTGACATGGTTATTTCATATGTTTGCCGGACAGTCTGGCACTTTGCACTGCAACTCACAGTATGGATGTTACGCCATGGATGCACACACCAAGAAGATCGTGTCCGAACAGGATTGCCTTACTCAAGGAGCCCCTACATGACCATGCATGGGTTGTTTGCTACACAGGGATCTTTCACTGATGTTCATAGAGTAGTATGTTCAATAGACCTTATTCAATGTCATCTTTTACGACAGCCCTGCCACAGGAGTTTTTCAAGTCCTTCTGTGAAGATAACAACTTCATCAGTGGACGACGAAAGGTGCTTCGCTGTCGAGCAGGGCTTCGTGAGGAGGATACGAAGCTGGTCTTTCACCCAGTTCACTGTGATCAGCTATCTGAACTCATGCACATAGTAGCTAGTATGCAGCACACACACACACGCGTTTTTATGTTAATGGTCGAGGACTTCCAGGGTTAATTTTAACTTAGCTTCAAGGGTTATTATATTATATATATAATGTTTATACTATATATAATAGTGTTATATTATGCATGTTTGGGACTTGAGATTATTAACCCATCCCATTCCCCAGTCAAGACCTTCAATCAAAATTTAAATTCGGGTTCATGCGTTCACTTGTGTCATCTTAAGTCTGGCCAAGGTCCCCAAATTTCGGTTCATCATCCTGGAGAGCCTTCGAACTTGCATCACTGAGCGGGAGGCCTGTTCTTTTTTCCGGGTGGTGGCAAAACTAATTCAGAGCCGTGAGTGGCACAATTGGCCATGCGTTTATCAAGCGACAGTGGGAATTGATATTTTTTGCAATGTCATCGTCCTAAGATTGATTGGCCGATGCCTTGCTTTGGGAGGTCGAAAGTGATCACAATTTTGACATTGTGATTGCATATCTTGCCTCCTTCGCCCACGACTTGCCACGCCGCAAGGAGTTGGAGGTGAGGTCGCTGCATGTGACTGTACTACATACATGACATGCAATGTGACATGGTCCAATTTTGTTTTCACAATTTATTGAATTTGTTACGATCTTCATGTCGGAAGTCTAGATGCCATTGAGACATGAAGCATACAATTGGTAACAGAATTCAAGTACGTGCTTTATTAAGGTAATTGTTGAACTGGTCAAATTCTGGTTCCAATCAATTTCTTGCCCTTCCCAGACCCTTGCCATACAGGTAAGTCTGACATGGGCATCAAGCCACTATCGCTTGAACCCTTGGCGCCGAATCGAGCAGCATGAGGCTCGACACCGGTCTTTGCCAGGTCAATCCATTCTGAATTCAGGCACTCAGGATTAAGCATTTAAGACACACTCGGGTTCCGAGGCGGTTAGCTGCAATATAGAAACACCTATTATATTATTTATATATGATCGATATATCAATTATATTTTAATGATCTGACATTATTATATGTTTATATTAAATTATAATAATATAATATAAGCAAATATATTGTTTACTTGTCCTCAGGGAAAATTTCAGGGGGTCTCGTGGTTGCGGAGGCGTGGTCAATAGTTGAAGCTGGGACTCTGATGGGCGCTTCCAGTTGGTGCATGGATCGCTTCCAAAGGAATCGTGGTGCCAGGCCTATTCATGTTGAATTTGTACACTGTGATATATGTAGTAGTACTAGTATAGTAATTATTAAAATTATATATACAGGATTTTGTGATCTATGTAGTATAGTCTTTATAGTTCGATTTCTGCAATGATTCTGGATGGGTGTGCCTATGGATCGATGTATTATATAATTAATATTAAATTAAAAGATAGTATGTTTGGTCTTGTTTCGATCTATATTCGGAAACATATGTAGGAATACTTGCAGTTTGAGTGTTCGTTTGCTTATGTTTGGCAATGTTCCAGCCAAAAACAACCATTATATATTACATAAATTATATAATATATTATGCATTATATATTATTCACCATGCCCAGCAGGCCTGGACACGAACGAATCGAAAGCATCAAGGCAGTCATCAAGGAAAAGCTTAAGGACCAAGCTTCGGGTCATATCACGATACATTTGTGTGGTCTTTACATCGGCCAGAGATTGCCATGGAATGTGTGCTATGTTGATTGGTGTTAATTAAGTTATTTGTGTGTGTTACCATGTTGGATGCAATACATGATGCATGCAAGCATGAATAAATCATATGTTTTCTGCAGTGGTCATGTTTTTTTTCCCAATCACTTACATCAAAGGAGCAGCCCATTTTTCAAGGTGACAATATTTTCTACATTCATGCCCCTCCCTCCGTTTCCAGGAGCATGACTTGTTGACGCCCGATGGGAAACGTGTGGCCAGCCGTGGGCGTGGAATGAGTGCCAAAAAGAAGGTGGGCTTTTTTTGTGGGGAACTGGCATAAGTGTATTAGTGGCAATTACAGAGAAATGGTCTTGAACTACCCAACAAACACATGAAATTGTTGATGTTTTGTATGTATGTGCATGCATGCATGTATAATATAAGATTGTATAAGTCTCCCATGCCAATTGTAGGTATACTCAAGTGGAAGTACTTACGGTTATGATTCCACCCCGATATGAAGTATTTTTCTTGAACATTTTGTTGTGCAACTGAAATTTGATTGGTGTGTTCAAACCTATTCGCTGACCAATGGAGAAAATGCAATCTCATTGATCGATCGAGTTACAGATTTTAATCTACACATCAACAGTGACTGGGACCCTTTAAAGTTTGCCAGGACATGAAAGAGCAGGGAAGCAATGTGGACCAAGAAGAAACCCAGCCAATGACCGGTACTACCCCGGAATGCACCCCATCCCCAGAGCATGTAACACCAGCCATGCATGAGTCCAAATTGGAGAGAGGTGGTGCTACATCACGCTTAGAAGATCGGATGGTAGCCATGACGGATGTCGAACAAGATAGTGATGATGATGAATCTGAGAACCCTGAAGAGGAAGCACTAACTGGAGATGAACTGGTTGAACCTCTCAATATTGAGGTGCTTTTCCAAGACAATGAGACACTTCAAATCCTATCCGATGATGAGGGGTCCCTTATGTCCCCACCAAAAAAAATGCCAGCGATGTTGATCACTATTGACACTGAGAACCAGGAGATGGAACAGGGGGGGTTGACGAACAATGAGGCCAAGGCAGAGGAGGCCAAAGGGGAGGAGTCCAAAGGGGATAAGCCTGATAAAGCTACTGCTGCCCCACCGGCAGTGACCACCCCGGCTACCCCACCAGCAGCCACCGCCCAAGTTGAGAAGAAGGCCCCCCAAGCTGAGGAAGTAGAAAAGCCCAGTGGTGCCAAAGAACCGCCAGCCCAACAGGATCAAGCTGAAAAAGAAGAAGAAGCTGAGGTTGCTCAGGAAGCTGAGGAGGAGATGACAAGCGATCTAGAGACTTCGAAAGACACAAACCTGGTTAAGAACACATTCAAGGAACACTGGGGATCGGGAATGACAGGATTGTATTTAGTGTGTTAGCGGATATGATGGATATGGATCCAAACCCATTACAAGTAAATATATTAATTGAGTTGTTATACTGATGTCATGATTCATATCTTATAATCATATTAATTATGTTTTATTGTTATATTAATTAAGTACTTAATCTATTTTACTTTGCATCGTATTATATATGCATGGTTATGGGGGTATAGGGATCTGTGTGTGTGTGTAATTGGGGTCAGGTGTAGTTTGTGTTACTCCTGCTACGCATGTACTTGTTTGTACCTGATTTATTTGGGAACTCAATAATCAAAGGCAAAAAGTTGATAATGTGTTTGCTGAGGTTTTGTTGCGACAATCTTCAAACATAACCTACTGTGGTCAGTGTCGCTGAAGAGTTTTGGCGACGTGTAACATTTAAAACATCATATAACAAACCTTTTAGTCATAACATGCTATCGCCCAATTGCCTTCCAGGATCGAAAACCTCTTTGCGAGATGCCTGAAATGAAAAAGGACTTGCTTGAAAAAGTCAATGAAGACATGCAGGTACTTGACCAGGAAGAAGCTGACCATGAGAAAGAGTTTCTCAAGGAGACCCTGATTTGGAATGCTTTGCCAGTTTGTGGGTAGCTGTGTGGCCCAAAAAGGTTAGCCTTGTTGTCCTGAACTGACATTGATTGCCTAGCTGCCCCATCTGCATCACATTCAGTGAACTTCAAATATAGATCAACAAGCATTGCCTGATGTAAAGTGATTACAATGTTTCACCCGATAGTTGGTTATGTGTTACATGCATCACAAGTAATGTGCACAAATATTATTACATGATTTCATCGTAGTTGTACTGTATCAGTGCACATACACATCTGCACCCCTGCACCATTGAAGATCATGGCACCCCTTCACACTTATTATATGCACATACCCCAAGTACATATGTACCACCCGTTTTCAAGTGCATGCATGCTGTGCAGGCCCAAGCGGCTCTACGCCAGATGCAAAGGGAAGGTCAATTGGAACATGAAGATCCTGACAGGTACTATGCTGATGACCTCCCGGATGAGTCTGGTTCTGGGCCAAAGAGAAAGGGAAGGGGCAAAGGCAAGGGTGGGAGAGGACGTGGCCGTGGGAGGAAGAGGGATTCAGATGGAGTTCAGAAGAAATCTTCTGAAGGAAAAAAAATTGAACGTGAGAAGGAGGATGAGGGTGATGCTGATGAAGGTGAACATCAGGCTGATGAAAATCAACCTGATGTTGTTGCCATGAATGGTGAAGACAAGGTTGAGGATCAGGATTTGACTGACGAACCTCCCAAAAAAAAGATTGGGGCCCCGAAAGAACGACATGAACCACCAGCCATCCCAAAGGAAGCCCCTTCAGACAAAGGGAAGAGGTCCTCGTCAAAAAGCCCTGAGAAATCAACGACGCGTCCGCGTAAATCCAAGAAAACCAAGGATCATGAGGACAGGTAACATTTTAAAATGTGTGTGAATTGTACAATGTTTTGAAGGGCAGTCCTGCCAACTGCACTACAGGTTGTGTTCAAGTCAATTGTGTACAAGTTTCCATTTTACCTTGCCTCGTAAGATCCAAGAGATAAATTTTGTGAATCGACCCTATCCCCTGTAGGAGCTTGCGAGAAAGGAAGATCATCAGGAAAAGGAAAAAGGGAAGGAAGAAAAGGAAGAAGGAAACAAAGGGAATGAAGAAAAGGAAGAAAAGGAAGAACACAATAGAGATAAGGAAGCAGAAGACGACAACCCGCCTGATCTGGCCAAGGAGGCAGCAGAAAAGAAGAAGAGGGAAGCAGCAGCCAAGCAAGAACTGGTGCGCATACTGGGTTTTATGGGGGGTGGATGGTGTTGCCGTGATATGTTGAAAAGATTTGAGTTCAATACATGCATGCATAATATAATATGTTTTTTATGTGTAAAATATATAGTGCAAGAAATGTATAATTTATACAAGGTATTTTTTTTTATATACTTGCTCAATTAACTAATGTAACCGCAGTTCATCAAAGTGCAAGTTAGTTAGGAAGATGTGAGTTTCTTGTGCCTGCCATTTGCAGTTGATATATTACTGAATGGTCCATCAGTACCCCTGTTCTGGCACATTCGCCATATATAATAGAATATATATTATATTATAAAATTGTAAATTTCATATGAATCAAAATTGTGTTTAATTCAACCCGTTTTGCCTTGGGAGGCCCGTGCTGCAAACCTGGCCATCCTGAAATCAGAAGTCCGCGACCCGTGGTTGCGCATCCCTCCGGCTGATGAGATGCTTTTTCAAAAGTGACTCCCTCAGATCAGGTGATAGAGGATACATGTTAAGGGTTTTGATGAGTCAAGGTACAAAATACATCATCGATCTTTATATGTTATTTATAATATATATATATATTATATATATTACACTTTCAGCCCTGGTAATATAGACAATGCATCATGTGAGCAATTCTCATTACTGATGATCAATGATAATAAGTTTATTCAGGGATCACCTAGTGCCTCGCTTCAGGTCTTGGACTTTGGTTCCTCCATATGATCTGGACCCAGCATTTGTTGGGAAGGCAACCCGCATTCAGATCTTGCCTGGGGCCCCATTGTTTTGGCCTTTGCTTATCGATATAATATATTATGTATTATATAATTTATAATATATACATATAAATATATATTAATTCTATAAAATATATATAATAATATAAATATTATTATATACAGTATATTATATTATATATTATATTGTATTTATTATATAAATAAAAATTATTATATATATTATATATATTATATTATATTATAAAAATAATATATTTATATTATTAAATATTATAATATGTTGTAATATTAGAATATATTAATTAATTATATAATCTAAAATAAAATATTAATATAATATTTATAATAATAATATTATATAATATAATTATTATATTATATAATTAATAT
>Ga0126342_10004743_pt1 | contig 23397 bp, 22 predicted proteins | sample Cyp1metagenome_FD_92528 | JGI IMG/M metagenome (GOLD analysis project Ga0126342, IMG submission 92528) | Coral microbial communities from Lord Howe Island, Old Settlement Bay, Australia - Cyphastrea 1 metagenome | ecosystem: Host-associated > Invertebrates > Cnidaria > Coral ...
CAAAAAGAAGAATGATGAAGCCAGTTTGGCTCAGACTTGAGCCAAAATGGATTCATCAACTTACACACTCACCCTAATGATAATGCACACCCAGTGCCTGCCAAACACGATGCATACATACATTGGGTGGTCCCATTTCATACCTATGCACCTAGCCCTTCTGAGAGGTCCACGTCCGGGTGTGCTTTCCAGGTTGGCATGGCACATGGACAGAGCCATAGCCCTTGACCTCATGGCAGAACTGGTTGCCTCACCATATTCAATGATATAGCCAGCAAATCTAGAAGTATACCGGGTACAATATGTACAATACAAACATCGCAAACACGCATGAACTATGAACATCTATAAACTAAGCCTACATAAATATAAACTATACAGTACCCGCTTTAGATCGCTCTATAGGGGCATCAATACGCTATAGACTACAGATGCTATAAATCACTACAGCATCTACAGCATGATACTGCAGTCGTCGCATCATTATTGAGGTGCTGGCCACCCTGCGATTGCACATGTCCGTGCCTAAAGCTGAGTGCCCAACACCGTCGTCCAACGGTCGCTTGAGAGCGGGGGGTGTTTGATGAAGAATGTTCAAATAAAAAAGAGCATCAAAGAACAAACAGTTCAGATTCAGTTCTTCTTTTCATGTGACATCAAAGTGCAGTGAGGTTCGGAAGGGGAAATGTGCTTTGCGCTGAAGCTGGCACCGTACACCGTCAAAACAATGCGAGGCCATCCAAATGGCCTTGAAAACTGGACATTTGTGTCAATTCAACATATTCAACCAAGCCAAGCTAATCCATGCCAATCGCTTGGACCATGATCCCAAGATATCAAGATATCCATAGATATCCCAAATTATCAAGAGATCCAAGCAGCAAAAACATTGCATCTACGTGGATCAGGCTGCTGCGATGTTGATTTGTAGACCATTCCCAAAGGGAAGCTCCACACCTGACAGCGATGACGCCGATAACTTTGGCCATCCCGTTTGGTCGTCGGAGAAAGTGGACGACTCAAGGGCAGCACCACTTCCGCTAAGCCACCTCGCCATGATGTGACCTGAACTGCTACCACAGCTGGAATTAGTTCCTTCTAATGGTCCTGATTTTCCAATATGCCTGCCATTTCAATGCCTTTCCAAACCACTTTGGCACTAGCTGGATGGAGCTGGATGCAATCGCTGTGAAGATCTCTGCTTTGTGTTTCGTCAATTTTCAGCAAGGCACAAATGATGATGCAGGTACTGAAGCGCACGCAAGTTGTGTGATCCTGGACACTTAAATACTCTCAAACAGCTCACAGTCATCATTCAAGAACATGTCTTACACAAGCAGCCAAACGTGCAGACTGAATTTTGTTCAATCTTTGATGACCCAAATGCATTTGCAACATCATTCTAAGCTTGAGTCCCATCCGGCACACCAGAAATGAGCGTCCAGTCAGGTCCATGTTGCATCTGAGTGCAAAAGCTCCGACTCTGGTCAAGACATGTTAAGACGAAAACAGGCCAAACACAAAGTCAAATCGTAGTCTTGCAGTAAGTTCTCAGCAGAAAATATGCACATCAATGGCCCATGGCCGCCACTTCCTTGGGGCATCAAAACTTCAGGGCAAATGTCTTGGAACTTTCCGCAGGCTCCGCATGGCTCCGCATGGCTCCGCAGGGATGGGAGCCTGACCCATTTCAGCTGACTCAATCTCCCCATTCAGCACCAGCCGGAAGCACCTGGACAGTGGCTGTGGCAGTTCCAGGCCGCCAGCTCAGTCACAGTTAGGCGCCACACGTTGCTTGCAGTTCGGTTTTCTCCCGTTGCGCCTGTCCAACAGTCATGAAGGGTCTTTGCTTCTTTCAATCTGAACATCTGGATATAGTTGTGTTTCTTCCAAAAAAGTAAACCAAGTTGGGCACATTGGGTGATTTCTAAATGACTGTAAACCAAGATTGGGAGAATCAGAGAGGTTGTCTAGTCTCAATTCGGTCAGCCATGAAGGCCGTCCAATGGATGCCAACACAGCTAGCCGCTATGGTCAACAATCCAATCCAAGGTCGTGACATCATCACCGCGAGAACCTGCAGCAAACTTGTGGCAAAAAGATCATCTAGCTGGCCACAGGCGGCCAGCTAGACTCTTTGCAGAAGTGACTCCACATGACTCAACATGGCTCGTGTTTTTGCTATACTTTTTCCCAAATTGTGCTGACAATCATTTTGATCTGAGAATGAAACGCTTTGTTTCTTCTGGCCTTGGAAGAGCGTGCGTTGTCACAAAAGTGTTATGTGAATGTTCTTTGGCACAGCAAGTATTTCAGTCTAAGTACGAGCAACCCATTCAGGTGTAAGAAGTTGGGGATTATATCCCATACCTTTCCGCTAGTAACATCCATACGGGTCAATGTGCGGTCCGTTGATGAGAATGGCGCTCGCGCAATGCAAGTTCATCCATCTTTATTTGTATATATATACAGATCCGAATCAACAACTTTAAGAACTCATAGAACCCAAAAATGTTTTCAAACATATATAATAGCATATATATATATATGTATACACAGAATATATATAAGATTATAAAAGCATATAAAACCACAGTGACATGCTATGATCTGGTTCTTACAAGTAGTACTTGGTTTAGTCGCCAACCCACTGCTGTCCAAGTCACCGCTCGCTCAGCCCCAACAGCCGTGACGTCGCATCCTGAAGTCACCCAATCCAATCATTTGGTGTCCAGACCCACTTGGATCAGCTAATGTAAAACGTGTACGAACAATACATACAAGTTCTATGCGCACATATAGATATAGATATAGATATAGATATAGATATGGATATGGATATAGATATAGATATAGATATGCCTTGCCAAAATTTTGAACTGAAGGCTCGCCAAAATTTTCAGCCCTCGCTGAAGAATTGGAAGGAAGGCCCACCGAAATTTTGTGAGCGAATGTGAGCAAAAAAATCTTTAGCATCTAAACCGCAGCGCAAGATTTGGCTCACGGAAGTCACAAACATGGGGCTCGCCACGACTTTTCGTCACTCACTGAAAGCTTAAGCAACAACACCTTGATATCTTCTGGATTGCGAGACCATTTTCAACACGAATACTTGTTGAAAGCATTGTCATTGAATACTGCATGGTTGACCAAGATGCTTTTGGCTTAAAGCATGTTTCATGTTTTTGGGAAGGTCATTGCGACAACATATGACCTTGCTTTGGTACCAAGACACCCCACATGACAGTTTACAGTTTACAGTGGAATTATTGAACATCTAAATGTCCAAAAGGTGGAATGATATCCAGGATCCAAGGTCAAGGGCTGGGTTTCGCAATATTTATATCGGGACAAAGTAAAGGTTAATTTTCTGTGGCCGCACATCGCGTGTCATTGCAGCCCAGCGGGAAACTAAGGCATCAAGTTTGTTGAAACCACCAAGTTCAAACAAAATGGATATGTATTCTATCATAGGACAGCTGCCAACTTCATCCCTCATCGCCTGGGTCGAGCTGAAAGTCGCAGTTGCCTAGGCCATGGCTTTGTCGAATCCTGGCCGCCACGGCTTTGCACCCTGGGGATGGGACTTCCAAAGGAGCCGAAGGCATCAGAGCTCCATTCCTCGGCTCGGCGGCTCGAAGTTTCTGATTTCTGTGGGAGAAGCTATGGGCATCGCACTGCAGCGTACCTGTTGGCAGGTTGCTCCAACCAGTGACGTTTGCCAAACATGTCAAGTTATCCCAGATCAACGTGCTGTGTGCCCCTGGATGACACCGCCTGCAGAATGTGGTTGGGGCGGCGGCGGCAGCGGTGGCGCATCAATCTCAACAGGTCAAGTTGAAAGGATGCAGTCTGAAAATATCTGAAAGAGACTTCTGTCCGTCCGTGTCAATTTCTGGGACTGTGGCTGTTCCACCCAGAAGATTCTGGGTCGCTTCGTCCTGAGAGGCCAAACTGACGATTAGCTTTCACGTATTATGTACTTTATTGATCTTTCTTGTACTTTAAAAGCATTTTCTTGGGTTCCTGTGTGCGGCTCAGCACTGTGTTGAAGCTGGCCATTGCGAGCCATCATACACCCAAACGTTGAGTTGCGAAGTTTGAATCTGGCAAGCTGTTGATTTGGTAAAGGCCTTACTTTGCTTCCACCACTGTTCTCAGGCATTTGAACTTGGGCCTTCAGAAGATTGGTCAAAGCATATAAACATTTGAAATATTTAAAAGCTAAGAGGATTTATGACAATCCGGGGTCGCAAAAGAACTGCTGAAGAGGCTGGCCCTGGAGTTCCTCGCACGTTTGCTTATCACTGGCGTCTTGCTTGCAGAAAGATACGCTCACCAAGTTTGTTTCCAATGTCCTCCACTGTTGTGATCTGTCTGTCTCTCCCCTTGATGACTGCGCATGGCCACATTGTAGAGTTGTTGGAACATCTGCAAGTGCTATGAGCCGAAATCAAGACAAAGAACCGTTATAGGGTGTTTCCAGTTGAACGCCTTCTCAGGAACCAACATTGCGACGTTGACCAAATGATTCTGTTGTACATAACCCGATCCCAATTTGATGTCAGAGTAATTTTTGTCATGGAACAGTCAAGTCAGAGTTTGACTGTCTCGACTGCATTGGTTTGTTGTCAGAGTTCTAGCATGTTCTAGCTACTAGATTCTACTAGTCACTAGTCTTCTTTGACCATCGTAGTAGACATTGAAAGTCCGTGCTAACCGACCCCAGGAGAGCGAACCAAAAAAGTTAAAAGGTACAGTAAGGCAACAAGCATCCTTGAACCTAAGCGTTAGAAGAAACTATGACGTGCATTGCAGCTGATGAAAATCGAGCTTTTGACGCTTGAAAAAGTGGCTGAACAGATTCAACCTGGGTGGGTTAGACTTTTCTCGACCAAAAACGTGTCAAACAAGATACCAAGCGGCAGGTCTAACTGACTTAGCAGACATGTCGTTTACAATTCTAACGTTGATTGACAATTCTTGAGGATACTCCTTTTGAATCCTTTTGATCCTTTTGCAGGAAGTGCATCATATCCAACTATCTTTCCATGTCCATCCGTTGAGAGTCGTTGAGCTCCAACCAACAGAGGGTAGCAGGATTACAGGATTGTTGCGAGGACAATACAACACGGCGAGAGCCACACGCACCGGACCAGTTCACCTTCGTTAACGCAGGACTGTCTAAAACAACTCCTTTCAAACCACTTGGCTCGCGTGTACTCAAAACGTCCGGTCACCAGTTGAACCTGCAGTTTCTGGCGCTCAAGTGTTTACTTCCGAAGACCATTACAACATGTGTTCAAATTGTGCAATAAGGCCTTTCTAAGGCATGAAACTAGACTCATTAGACCACAATCATATCGTCAATTCACAAAAACATCTCACTTGTTCTTCCTCCTTCACAGTGACTTTCTTGGCAGCGGTCACCTTGCAGTCATTGGGACCCTGCACTCCATGCAAGGGCAGCTGTACACTTGAACTCTACCTCATTTTAGAGAGCTGGCACAGGTGTCCAGGTATTCAAGAAAAGCTGAATTCGATGCTTCACATGAGTCACAAAGGACGAAGCTCAATCTATGCAAGGACAGGGGAGGCGTACTTGCCCTGCATCATGCGCACCTTTGCCATCATCTGTTGCCACTCTGCCTCGGTGGATGACTTCAAGCCCTGGAGGTGTGACAATATAATTTCATAAGGATCAAGTTCATGACCTTGACCTTCATGGGTTTCTTGTGGCATCTGTTGCATAAGATGGCGGACAATTCTTCCGTGGTGGCATTGTTGTGCTTGTCGCCCTCTTCTTGGGCAATCATCTGATGAGCTTCCGCGATGGCGGGGCCTGTGAGTTTCTCTCTCTCCTAGCAAGCGCCGCAGCGTGTTGCTTTTGATGGCGTTGATCTTGTGAATCTTGCGATTGAGGCGCACCTCTGTCGCAGCCTTCCTCTTTGTATCCAAATCTGTGCATGCACCATTTGCGAAGGCCGAGGCCACCCAGCTTATCCCGGGGATTCCTGACATGAAATTGAGACTGCCAGCGAACATCCAGCAGCCACGTTCATGCCGTTGACACGATTAGTTGTGGCTGCAGCGATCAATTTGCAATTCTTCCGGCTGGCTTGTCATTCTTGCGTTGCATGACGGGACAATGGGACAATGTCTGCGTCTCGGAAACAGAAAAATGGCTCCAGCAGCTGCTTCGCACCATGCTCGCACCTATCTGTGTTTGCATGGATGAAAATGGGCTTCACAGCCTGAAAAAATCTGACACTGGTACGTCCCATGGACATGTGCACATCGGAGCACATTGGGTCAAGGTAGAATCACCATCAAAATATATCAAAATCATGCTCACAAACATGGCAGCTGAAGTCGACGAGGTCCAATCTCTGCAATCAAATTTCATACTTGGACAACTTATGCAAGCCACCTATCCCGTGCCCAATTCACACATCCTCAGAACTGTCTCCAGGAAAACTGCACCGATCACGTCTCCAAAGAGTGGCCCGAGCGCATGGCGTACAACGTAGCGATTTGAACCCTTCTTAGTTGTCAGTTTCATCAGGCTCAGCAGAGAACATGCCGGAAGCCATGGCTGCCAACTGCGCAAACGCATCGCCATTGTCTGGCTCCCCAGTGTTTTCAATCTCATCCCAATGCATCAATCCATCTGCTTCAGCTGCTTCAGCCTGACTGCTCTTTAGGGGATCATTGTTCCTGTGGTCAGAGCCTTCGTTGGCGCTTGGAGTCACCATGCTATCTGAATTTCCTGCTGGCTGCTCCATCGAATCCTCGTTCTCTTCAGCATGTGTTTGCCCTTCTGGCACTGATTCTGATACGTCTCCTAGCACCTCCATCAAGCGTTGCATTCCTTGAGATGTTTTACCGAAAATGCCACAGCAACGGGCACTCTGTGGCTTCTTCAAACGGGTGCTGCCAATACCTCAGAGGTTTTGATCAAGAAAAAAAGTGCCATCTTCCGAGAAAAATGTGACGGGGTCAATACTGTTTGCTGACGGGTCATATGTCTCCGTAAAGTGTCGCCTACACTCTGCACACTGTCCTTGATCCAACACATGTCACATACCATCATATTATATCATATTATACCATCGTAGGCAACTCAACTGATTTTCAACCAGCCGGACGCATCGGTTCCCAGTATGATGGTACATCGTCGGCATTTCGACGCTTTGCTCCGGGTGGCGAATCATCTTGGAATTCGGAAAGGCATGGGCGGCCCTTTGAGCTTGCAGAACTTCTTGAGAAGCCGTGCCAAGCCCAACCTGAATACCAAAGTCCCAACAGTTCACGTTGGTTGGTGTGAATGGGATTATAATATGTTGTGATATCTGGTAATATGTTAAAATATGAGAATTACATGGTATAATATTCTATAATAAGTTCTAATATGTTCTAATATGTTATGAATTATAATATATTATAATGTATTATGATATATTATAATATATTATTATTATATATTATAATATATTAGTATAATATATTATATTATAATATATTATGATATATTATTATAATATATTAGTATAATATATTATATTATAATATATTATGATATATTATTATTATATATTATAAGGTATAATAATATATGTTATAACATGTTGCGATATTATATAGATTCTTATAGATTTATATAGCATGGTGTACAGCAATTAAGATGGGTTAACCATGCAATTGTTCGGATACTCCTCAGGGTCATTGGAGTCATGAAACCCACAGCATTCCAAAGGAATATCCGCAGTAAATACAACTGCAGCATGGGAGGGCAACTGCTTACGTTTAAAGTCAGCCGCGTTTTGTTGCTTCAGGCAATCATGACAATCATGTGAAGCTGCGAAACTGGGGCACCTCTAATACGACGAGGCGGCAATCTGGCGGCAACGCGTGCAGCCATTCGTAGAAAGTTTTCTCTTGCCTCACTCATAGACTCACAGGATCATAGGATCTCATGACAGATCTTTTGTCCTAGCTGCACAGCTGCAATAAGTTGTGAGATGTCGTGAGATGTCGTGAGCATGTCTATGCCACCGATCTTACATGTCTTGTTTTGCGAACAAGATCCAGCCAGGCCTATCACATCTGCAACGAGTGAATTTGGTATCGCCGCACCTTGACAAGAAAGCAAGAGTTCAGTGACAGAATTTACCGATTGTGTTTGCTTCATTTTGCTTCCGGCTTCCAATAATCCCCGAAGATTCAAACTAAGAGCTGCACATGGATACATTGGGACGAGCCAGCGATGAGGAATCTTCTGGATCCCTGAAACAGTGTCAGTTTCTATGTCATGAACGAAGTCTCGTTGTGTGGACAACAAACCCAAATTTTGGTTTCTTTCCCTATCCTTCCAAATCAGCGCAAAGTCAAAGTCATTCAAAGTCATTCAAATTTACAATTTTTTACAAACTAAAAATGGATCCGGAATGGTTTGACCTCGGAAGATCGCCATCTGCCCGGAGAAGATCTTGACCTTTGGGTCTGCGAACAGCATGTGCTCGCTCAGGATGACCATTCGAAGACACACTGAAGCCATCTTCCGCAACAACCTCAGCAAAAGAGTGAGGAACATGGCTGATCTATCAGACTTCTGGTAATTTGATGCTGGAAAAAGATGGAAAAAGGTGCAAGGTCTGCAAGGTGTGGTTTTCGGGTCTCAAACTTTTGCCCATTCTGATTTCAGACAATCCGTACTCAAGGAAACAAAGGTGGGCGAGCTGCTGCTCCATGCCAAGCGGACCAACGATGCGCACTACTGTTCTCAACGGGATCCCGGGTCCTCACTTCTACCGCCTGAAAGGTCATGATATGCAAATGATTCAATGATAAATGTCATGATGACACATGATATGCATGATATGTCATGACAATGTAGAAACGTGATGAACATGTAGAAACAAATCATTGCATCGACTATCCTAGACGCAATGACCGGCATGGCAATCTGATATGAGGTTTTCACAGTAGCGCCTGCCTCTCCTGCTTGCAAACTCCAGGGCAATGGCAGCTTGATCTCCAGCGTTGGGATAGTCTGTGATATCCGGGCCCTCACAATATCAGCTGCATCCGCTGACTTTTGCTCAACTTTGTCAGTCTGTTTGGAGTTCCGGTTGCTTGGTGTTGGGCTTAGCTTTGAGTCGCGTGTGCCTTCTGGCTTGATCTTGAGCTTTGACAAAGCGGATGTGGCTGACTTTGACTTGGAATTGTCCAAGAGAGACGTCAGGGCAGACGTGGCTATGCTGAGACCATCTCGCATGCCCTTGGCAAGACTAATGATGGAGAAACCAGTCAGCCAAGCCGTTCTGTTCTATTCCAAGTGTATATAAAAGAGCTATTACAGTTTAAAATTTACAGTATGGTTTGGCATGCTTCTTTTTGTTTCTAATTGTTTCTAAACATTTTGAAATGATAATGCAAGCTGAGAGTCTGTCACCTGCGAAGTGATGCCTGTCACGATACGTTGGGTGGTCAACGACATCCGAGTTTCGCCAACTCGCCACACTTTGTCGCAGCCGTCAACCCGCTGCCTTACAGCACTTGGTGCGCTGCCAAAAAATGCCCTGTGCCGAGATAGGTGGACTAGTGGATTTGATGTTGATCTTATTTGATTCATCTAGATTCCAGGAGCCCTCCTATGCACAAGGTATGGTCAATCCTCCCGAATCCTCCCTGGAAACTCGGCAAGGAACAAGTGAGAGACCGAGCCGCGGGTCTCCCAAATGCTCTCCTCACCCAAAGTCCGGGCCCAGTGCCCGGAGATCCCTTCCGTCACGCAAAAACAGCCTGTGCTCCGTGCAACCAAGTGCAACCAGGTGCAGCCAATGAAGGAAAAGCACAGAAATCACAAGACCATCAAGACCCTCTGGGATACTCTGAAATGTCAGGCTCTCAATTTTCATCATCCTGCCTTGAGATCGTGAGCAAGCCCACGTACCCAGGTATCGGTAAAAATCCTTGGAAGTATTGTGATGTGCAACAGAGAATTGTACATGGGACCACAATGTGAGACCACTTGCCCCTTGCTTTTGAGATCTGAGTTAGTTCATCCCAGAACTGGTCCACAAAATCTGCTTCCTGGCGGCATTTGGTGCTTCCTCCAGGTAACATTTGCACCAAAAGCCCCAGTACGCCCAGGCCAAAGCGGCATCGCCTCAGACTCGGCGACCGTCATGGATGTTGATCAAAATAAAGGTATCTGGAGCAGCTACAATCGCCGATCAACCGCGAATCAAACGCATTCCCAGCGGTGTCAATCGCCGGAGGGTTCTGTCGTATGCGACACTATTTTGCGCAGAGAATCGTCAAAACATTGCTATATATCACAGTATTTAGAGACATGGCGTGAGCCAGGGCCTACTCAGGCGGGTTTAACAATCGCGGATCAACCGCGAAGCAATCGCGGATTTCATCCACATTTTTTGAAAATTGAATTGATCTGGGTTGTTAGACTTTGAACTTGTTCTGATTTTCTTTGCTATTGGTTATCACTATTGACCACAGTGTCTAGGCAGATCCGAATACAATATATATATATATAATATAAAGCTGAAATGTAACGATCATGCCATGAATAATATTGATTTCTCCTCTGACAATAGTCGATTCTCATACAACAATTGTTTGTCTCAATCGCAAACCTATCGCCGATCAATCCAGGGTTTTACAATCACGGATGCTGAAATACATATGCCCTTTCATAATTCGTAGACTTGCATGTGCAATCGGCTCCCATATAGACATTGAACACAACAACAATAACAACAACAACAACAACAACAACAAGGCACAGTGAACCGATCCCCGTATACTGTTTGAATTCATCATCATATCAATTGTCAATAATCATCAATATAGCCTATACATTCCTATACAATATATCTCATATATCATGATCATGATCATGCATCGTTCATCATTCGTCATGTTTCTTTGATATGTTCATAAACTTGAAAGCCGCTAGTTCCTTTTGTTATCTTTTGTTCATTATGGTCTTTCATCCGGACCTTCGGTCTATCCAGCAGCTTCCAATGATGCCAGGTTGCTCTCAAATAACCTCGCACTGTCCAGTTGCAGATGCCTTAGTGAAGACATTTCCAGCACCCTATGATACCACTAATGTTAACCCCAGATTCATATAATGTTTATTAATGTTTATTATAAACCATTGTTAATTAATTGGGGTGTTCACCTTAGTAGTGATGGCAATTGGGTACAGAAATTGACGGCCCATGTTTTCTAATCCAATATGTCTACTGCGCTGTCTGGCTTGCCTGGCACTACGGACACTTGCACGACTCATGACTGTGTTGATCTTCTGCAAATGATGCAAATGTGGGTTGAGTCAATATATTGTCTGTTGAGAAGGTGATAAGTTGGAAGTCGGTTGGACGGTTCCTGACAAGTGTTTTCCAACATGTGCAATGGATGAAGTCTCCACAACTGGTTGCCACACCACAAAAAGCGCGAGCACTCACCATGCTGACGGTCTCAGCTAGGTCTTTAAATAGGCCCTTAAATCTTCCATCCATCATGACGTTTTCAGCTTTCCTTGTATGTCCTTTATAAACATCACTTTCTTGATTCTTGATCTTGTCTTTTTTGGGTGGTCAACCACTGATATCTTGCATGTTTGGGTGATCACTTCCACCCACTCAGAGTCGCCACGGTGCTCGCGCCATAGGGCACAAACAGGTGTCCAAGATCCCTGCGCTGGAATCCCATGCTCCAGTCCTCCTCTTGCAGTCAGCGGACTTGGTCGGAATATACCTGATCATCGGGTAGGTAGAAGGCATGCAGTCGTAGTCATGGTACAACATATGGCTACGGCCTGTGGATCAATACGCCGTGTACCACATCATTTTGAGGGGATAAACTTCCACGTACCAGTACCAGTTATTTTGGGTGTTCATCAGGGTACCCGGACATTTGATGCATAGCCCATAGCCATACGTCAATGCAACCTGTTGAAGCTCGATCCAATGATGCTATGTTATCTATGCCTGCCTGCATCAGCTTCAGAGGTGAAGATATCACCAGCACAGATCAAGATCGCTTCTGCCTGCTGAAGCCACTTCACTGCCTTCACCTGATTCAGCTGTGTTTTTTTTGAGACTACAGTATCTGTCTTCAGATTTCAGTATCCTTAAACGAGTTGATGCAACTGCAACAGGATGCCACAGGATCCAGACTTTGGCCTCGTCGTCTGGAAGTGATTCACGAACTTGCGTGACTTGTGTCAAGCGTCGCGTCAAAGGCATTCGCTCGGCATTCGCTCATGGTGAGATCAGCTGCGTTTATTTAAAAAAAACACGTCACAATGAGGATAGGCTTACCAAACCACTGAGTCCAAGTCAAATAAGATCAAATAAGTCTCTAAGTCTCACACATGTTCACTTCTTGAGACTTGTTGCTGTGCATTCGGAATGTCGACAGGACTGTAAGAAGCACAGTAGACAGTAGAGTCGTAACAAGGAACTCGCAGACCGCTGCATGTTGCCAGCTAAGTAGCCAAACAGCCGCACCGAATCTGTCTCGGCAATGAACTTTGCTGCTAGCAAGAGGAAAGTGCGGAAATGCGCAGAAAGCAATATAAAACATTATAAAACATTTGGACAAATCCTGAAGTACCTCCAGAGTGTTTCTGACGTCAAGCTACCATTCTCTCATATTCTCTCCCACTTTTTGCCAACCTTCATTCAGCTTCCGTCCGTGTGTTGAGGCAAACAGTTCTGTCTGGCCAGGCCATGACACGATATGACACAATTCGACGTTGACATCTGAAAGCCGGAATCGCCCGGCATGCAAAATGTCCTTACAAATCCTTATAAATCTTCTTGATCAGGTCTTGCTACGGTGCTGAAGATTACAGAACCAGCAGGTGCCGATTGAATTGCACTGTAAGAGGAACTTCGAGACAACAATGGTATGGATGCTATTGGATGGCAGGGTGTTGCTCAAGTTGAACGGCCTTGCTTCCTCTTTTTGGCACAAAGTTCTTTGATCGACTCCAGGAAATTCAGCGTTTCGTTTTTTTCCTTCTTGTTGGCAACAGCCTCCTCGGAGCTACTGGAGGCCTCAGATGTCACTTTGCCGTCCTGGTCCTTCCCTTTGCGTCGGCTGCGCCTCTTCTTCGGCCGTTTCTTTTGGGACGCATCGTTGCCCTCTTCAGGCCCTGAACCCAACAGCCACATTACCCGAGTCTTTCCGAGTTTCATCAGAGGTTGGCCATCCTTTTTGCTTGTGTATTTCTTCACGACAGCACAGAAAGATTCACCTGCTCTCAGGGCATCCAGGAGCTTTTTCCGGCCATCTTCCAGCATGGTCTGCAAAGCTTTCTGCGCAGCATCAACTTCATCGGAATCGAAACTCCAACACCACAAGTTTCCCAGAGCAATTGCCAGGGATTTTGCCACTTGCTCAGCTTGAACACCGTGCAACACTTCAGCAATCTTTGGGCACACCTCCAAGGAGTGCAACGCTTGTGAGTACGGCTGCATGGAGAGATCGCGCCGAAAGTGTAGCAGTGCCGTCCTGGGCAACTCCTTCAACGCTGAAGTGAGTTCACTGACATCGTTTTCTGCTTCATCTCCGTGCTTCCGTTTTTGACCGCGAACCATGGTTGCCAAAGGTTGCCAACGCAATCTGAGCAAATCGCCATGCAAATGTGATATGTTCTAAAATGTTCTAAGATGTTCTAAGCGTATCCTCCCCGTGCATGTTCGTCTCAGCTGGGGGATAATTATTGCTCTTAAGCCTTTCAGTCCACCACCCTACATTGATTGTGTTTTGTCAGCCTCTCATTTAATTTCACAGATGTATCGTGCTCCCATCGGTCTGAAACAGATGCAAATTACTTGTGGTTGCGAAACACGATTTGCATGACAATGATCAGTCAGTGTGTGTGTGTGAATGCAAAACTGCTGGTTGAACACTAGCAGCTGCTGTTCAGTTTGATTCTTTGATTCACCAAGTGACACACTGACAGTCACTGACACGGCAAGGCAGCGACAGCTTGCACAAAGATAAATCTGCCTCAATCCTGCTGTTTTTGCTTTTCTGACAGGACGGCTTCAGACCGCTGAGTCGTGCCAAAGGGAAAACGGAAAGTTTTGCCGAAGCTCCAACCCTAGGCAACTGCAGAAGATTTAAAGGATCGAAGTTTGAAGAAGAATTACTGACTGTAATCCTGAATTGATACATAGCTGATGCTGCAAGGTGCACCAAATCTTCTGCCTCAGATGTCCATTTTGTATCATTTTGTGGCATTGAGCAAGTGCCAGTTTGATGCCTTTGGGCACATCGCTCACCCACCAGCAGGTGTGAAGTACAGCTGGATGATTTCCAGGACGACCTGAAATGCAATGCATACGTAATGCAGTGGTCGTCAGATGTCGTCACCTCTCTCCCCCTGGATCCATGCCTCCACCAGGATCAAGATGATGACAATCCATTCCAATTTAGTTCCATGCTTCACCTGGCTCACAGCATAACTTGCATAACTAGGGAAGTGAAGTAAAAATAGTAAAGGATTTTAAAGGATAGTAAAGGGAGAAGCCGGGCATAGTTGGGCAGCTAGTGACTGCTAGCAATGGCCATGGCTGCGTCTTTAGAAAGTGATGCCAGCACGGCGTTCAAGCTGTTCTGCAACAGATCGTAGAGGTCCTGTTGAGGCTGGTGCCCCTGGTGCCTACTTGAAATGTTTTCTGCTAAGGCAGTCAGCTGTCAAGCAGAGCCTTGAGAACAACCAGACGCTGGTTGAGAATATCCTTGGACACTGGTGTGGAAAACATGTGGTACATGGGGAAGCTATATTCCGCTCAATCGAAAATGGGGTGGTGCCAGCTGCAAGCAGGAAATCATGATTTTTATCGTCACAGCACATTGAGCTCCTAAAATGCAATGACGATAAGTTGGGTTGATTCGACTTGCCTTGAAAGATGCATCCGAGGAACCACACGCTTGTCCTAGGTTTGCCAAAAGAACCATCATGTCAAAATGACATCTAACTAGCCAAGACGAGAGTGAGACGGGTATGGTACACCGTACTGAGGTGGTTTGGTTTCGTCCATGTAGTCTCAAATCCAAGTCAAAATCCAAGTCACGATATCCAAATAGGTTCGGCAAGCCACATAGATCTTTTCAAACCTTTCCTGAAAATCCAAGAGTTGCACCCCTCTGTCAACTGCCAACATACTCCAACCATGGTTGCAGCATTTGTTTAAATGGCTTTGTCTGAAAATAAGGTATACCCCAAGTATGGGCGTTATATAGAGGAAAATGACGCTTCACCATCATTTTTTTGGGGGGGTCCCCTCTTTTCTCTAAGTTTTCAGACAACCCAAATCGAGGCTTGGCCGCCTCATCCCAGAAGATGTCCGGGGTGTCAAGAATATCGGTGTGCAAATTCACATCGCACCTGGCAACGCTGAACACTTCTGCAACGCAGCGTGAATGACACGGCCAGCTGATTCGAGTCAGAATGAATACCCCCCAGGCCTCAGCATCAGAAGCTCGCCCATTTGCCTGGAGAGCTCACGCGCCTGCAGCCGCAGCTTTTTTGTCTTCTTTTGCCCTCTGTCTTGCTTAGTCCAAACCAAAAGATTCATTAAAAGGCATCACTAAAAAATGTGCGCTGTTATATCCGCCATTCTGAGTCCTTTCTTCATCTTTGTTGTGCTACGCGGTGCTACGAACTCCTTCTGTGCATTTTCTATAACCTTCACTCATCTTCAGTATCTTTGTCCTTGACAGAGCCTCCAGCTTCACCTCTCCAGTCTCAGCCAGTGTCTCTGGAATACTCCTGCAGCATTGATGAAGGCAGGATGTTACAGGAATAAGCAAATCTATTTCAAATGTGTCAACGAAACATGTATCAAACTAATTCAGCTGGTATGTATGACAGATGCACTCTGCCATGTGAAGCATGTCGAACCTGTGGAACGTCTAAGGCTCAGAAATTGAAAGCGGGTGATAATTCAAACATATTCAAACTCTTAAGCTCCTTGTGTCAGCAATAGAGCGCTCAACCACAAGCTCAAAGCCTCCCAATCGAACCGACTGGGCCAAGGCCTTTCACAGCAGATCTTGAATGCCAAGTTGCATCAAGCTGCAAAAATGTTTGCTCAAAGGTTGAAGTCTCAAAGTGAAAAAGAAATTTCAGGCAGAATTGAAGCAACTTCCAAGGCAAGGTACGTAGGAGTGTGCTAGCTTCTCCAAAGGGCTGCTTGTTGCCAGAATGATCCTGGGTTCTGCTGTCGTTTTCTATACTTGCTTCGTGGCTGATCTGTCAGAAAGATCATCAGAGATTCTGTGCTCCACAAGGCTGCACCACATCTCAGGTTGACACTTGTCTTGAACTATGCACTTCGCCTGCACTTGAAACAACATTCCAGGCAAAGTATCGGCTTGTTCCAGACTTGTAAAGGCTGAGGAAACTGCTTGTGCTTGCCTTAGGTTGATCCAAACTGGAAGTTATGATTGTGAAAGATCAGCACGCAAGTATGCTGTACAGTATTTCTGCAGTGTACGGTAGCAGCTATCGTAATATCATACATACATGCATATCATCGACCGAAAGTATGCATGTATGTTGTGTTGAATCTGAATCTTGGCACTGCTTTTGCGGAAAAAAAACGATCTACAGTACGGTGCCTCCTTGGCATCATCGTCGTCTTCGCCAGTGCCATCTCTATCATCATCCTCTCCCATGTCATCAGGTCCTTCCTGAGCTGCCGAAAGTTGAAACAATGAGGAGACCGGGTCAATAAGCGAGGGTGGGGGGCGGTTGCTAATTGGGGGGCTGTTGCTCAATTGTGTAGCAGAAAAGACTCCCGTAGACTTTTTTAAGCAGAAAAGGTTCCCGTAGATTCATTTAGTAGCAGAAAAGGCTCGCGTAGACTTATTGAGTAGCAGACAAAAAAAGTGATTTCGTGACAGAAAAGGCTCTGGTAGATTTATCTAGTAGATTTTAGTAGCAGAATCTAGGAGTCTAGGAGTCCCCCACCAAGTTATGGTCCAAGGTTCACCAGGACTCTTCCTCTTCAGGGCGAAAGGCATTGTTTCCTCCTCCACTCCACCACCTTGGCACGTCTTGGCGTTCACGATCCCTTCGGCCGAGGGCACAAGAATTCGCAGGCTGTCTTATCTTGACACAAGTTTGGTGAATCAAGTGCCCTATGAATTGCCTTATAATCATCATGAATGCTTTTTGATCTTTTTGCCTTCACGTGCCAAGGAACTGTGCTGTGGCCGGACAAGGAACCTGCAGCACACAAAGTTCAAAACTGTTCAAAGTAGCGACGTCCCGAAGGAGGCATTGAGGCATTGGGTTGAAGCACGCTTACGAATACCCAACGTGAAATGTCCATGGAACATCCCATGCATTTTCTTCGGGCGATGAGGTTCTAATAAAGGGCATGCTCAAGCAAAGCCAACCTGGCTAACATTATCTTTGTAGGGGTACTGCATGCGTGCGGACAGAGCTTTGCAACAGCAGTTTCAGACGACCAATCTTGCCATATGCAGCAGGGTTGCGGGGTCATTTTCTCACGAAGCGCAAGTATTTCAGGCTGTTCAAAGCTCCAACAAACCTTGGGGCAACGAGCCAAGGATCTGAAAAGCGCTTGGACTGCGATCTTTCCGTTTCATCTGTTTATAAGCCAGTCGCAAAGCACCCAAATCCAAATGCAAATGCGTCCTGCATGCTGGATGCTTCAAACACAAGAAGAAAACATTGGTCTGACATCGTGCTTGGAATCACCGGCAAACTATTTGTGTGTCCATCCCTCCTTCTTCCCAAAAAACTGCAAATGTAGGACGATGTTCCCACCGGTGCCAAAGTGCCCGACAAGGCCTGCACCTCGCAAGCAAAGGTCCATCAAGTCTTGGACAGACTTAGACTTGACGAGTGGTGTAGACTTTATAGACATCTGTAAACCGCATCAACGTTGAGGATCGTTGTCTTTTAGGCAAAACGGGTATTTATCAATGTTGAGCATGTTTGGGGATTGACTGTCAGACCTAGAGTCCTCCTAGAGTTTTCCAGGAGTCCTCCAGGAGTCTGCTAGCAAACAGTGCAACACCTGTCATCTAAGTCATCTGTCATCAAGTTCGCCTCCAAGTCCAGCAAGATCGCCCAAATCGCCCTGGCAGAACAAAATATGGGTCCGTACTAGCCGTTACTAGCCCTTGTAGATGAGATTAGATGAGATTAGATGAGCATCTAAGCAGCATCCAGGTTACCCTTCCCGCCTCTGGATTGACAACTTCCGCCAGACTGATCACATTTTGCTCGCTAGGTTGGCTTGGCAGCGACACTTGGCTACCTGTTCAGCATGCGTGTTCTATAGAATCCTCTGAGACTTAGTGCTTGCAATGCCGCATTGATTTCACGTCTTCTGTGCTACATCAGGAATTAAAATGAATCAAGTGAAGTTGAGCGAGCACCTTGTGTAGTGCCCATTGCTTTGCTGGCCACCTGAACCATGCTAGTTCGTGTTCAGTGTTTCTTTTTTGCTTAGTCATGCACAATCAGAACCCTCTCAAGCCCTCCAATGCTAGCCATGAAAGCAGCATCTTGCCTCCTTGGGCGTGAAAGCCGCTTTGGAAAGACGGGCCTCAAGTGTTTGGCTCATTCAGACTTGAACCACTCTACAGTACCAGATCAAGGCATGATCCAGGTCCGTTCGATCCTCAGCGTGCGGCCAAATCAAGGCCACCAGCCATGCAAACAGCATAGCATTCCTCGAGATATTCATCACAGGATATCACAGGCATTTCAAGGTGCTTGTCAAAGTGTGCCTTGTCTTGAATGGTACTGGTGACCTTACTGGTGGTTCCAGAGCTTGGAAGCAAACCCCATCTTTTTGCAGCGTGTCATCCAGGACTCTTCTGACCTGCGTTGTTGGCAGTAAGATTCTGCGGTTTTGTCATTTACTGATACTCATTGCCTCATTGCCATTCATTGCCCATATCCTTTCTAGCCGTTCTTGATCGTGATCAGAGCGGCTGCAATATCTGATTCTTTGTAACTTGTATATAGCAAGATGCAGAAATGGGAGTCAACAATCCTGCAGCAGTCGTAGCAACCGTCAACCGCTGGACCAGTCACTTGTCGTCAGCTGAGGTATGCAATAGCGCCTCGTCCACTTCCCGCTTCACTGCGGGAGCTCGACGCGAAGCCGCCTTGGTAAATTACTATTGAATTATAGTACGTATTGAAAGGAGGGAAAGGAATCTCAAAGCCCCACCAGACTCAAAAGTGTTGGACTTCGAATGGAATTGTGGACACTTTGTGGACACTGCTTTGCATATTCTGCATCACTATGCATCACTTCCAATATTGCCTCAGGAAGTCCAGCAATTCAGATCCGGACCCCCAAACCAGGTAGCCTTCTCCCAGCTCCCGACAATGCAGCGGCCACGACGGCCTACAGAACATTGGCAAGTTGTGATTCCCAGTGGACTCCACTCAGATCCACTCAGTGGACTCCTGCGGCCTATTCTTGAGTCTTCTATGATCTTCTATGATTTCAATCACCTTTTGTTGATTTCATCAGCAACTCTTTTCAGACCTTTTCAGCACTTGAACTTTGGGACATTGTGGGACACTCTAAGATCACAAGAGCAATTTACCTGCGTCGCGGCGTGCCTTACATGTCATTGCCAAATATGTTCAATCTGAAAAAAAAGATGCCCATGAAATATTTCAGCCGTCGCCTCGCCAGCCGGTTGGGCCAGCCTTGCATATATTTGCGTATGCAATTCTTTGAGGCTTGAACTCATCTTTCTGATGGCCTTTGTCTTCCAGCTGATGGCCTTGCATTTGATGCTTGGCGAGGTATTGGCATCCTTGGTGAGCAAGGATTATAAAGAAAGCAGGGACATGAATGTGTTGCCACGTGGGTGTGTAGCATCCACTATGATACACTAGTCCACCTTCGTTCTCTTGTTTCACTTTTTTCAGAGGGTCTGAAGTTTTATCATGTTGATCAGGAATGTGTGGACAAGCACTGGTGAGAGACTTAAGATCAGGGCGGCAGCTGCTTTGGCGATTGGCCTTCTATATTTTCATATATATATATATATATATACTTTCTAGGTTTGAACCACATGTTGAAACTGCTTTCCACTTCATTCAGCGCACCTGGACTTGTTGGACTTGCTCGGCCATGCGGTGAAGAAGCTCGAACAGAGGAGTGGCTGTTGTGACCTGTTGCTGTATGTTGCTGTATACCAAATGCCACAGCTCTCAGATAAGGCGGTCATGTCAACATGACTCTGGAGGTCCAAGCCATCACGCGCACGGTCTCTGTCTACATTGCCTGCCTAACAGACAAGAGATGCAAATAGCAACAGCATGTCACCTTATCCAACAGGTTTTGATCTGGTTGGTTCTGATTTTGGGCATGCCCTATGGTTTTGTCTGGTACCAATACTGCAATGAAGAAAACGGTCATTCTCACCAGTATCTTGATGATCGCGGCTGTACGTCACAAGGTGAGTTCAGCACCGTGTGCGCCTCCACATCAAAGTCCGGGCTGTGCCCGTCAAATGTCAGCGGCCTGAGGGCAAATCATAGGCAGAAACGCCGATGGCTGCACCGGGTCACCAGGGCGCCTCCGAAAATGTGCCAAAGCACCTCGGCCACCTACCTGGCAGCGATGCTCAACGACCCGGACGTGAAATTCCATACTGTGACACAGTAATCACAGTATGATATTGGCAAAATAGCAGGGTACAAAGCTTCACCTCCATGCGAAGGTCGGCCCACAAAGCTACAAATCCAAGTGGCTGGACCACGATTGATATGTGCAGTGCTTTGGTTTTGTCTATCTAGTCATTAGGTATCATTAGGTGTTCAAACCATCTTGCAATGTCTTGCAAAAGCATTTGTAGATAGTTTGCTTCAATATCTTTATAATGTGCGTTGTGAAAGGCAGGCATTCACCTTGCTGTTTGCCGTTAGACAGTCCTGTGGCAATTTGCTATAATATACAGTACATATACAAAACCCTTGTAGTCAATGCAAGCCCGATTAATGACCAGTTGCACAGCCGTCTGACACTTCGTACATCCCATCCGGCAGTCCAGAATCTCTCATGATGTCTGTGACTGTCAATTCTTTTCATAGAGATTCCTTGCAGAAAAGCTCAGCCACACAACAATACCAGGCAAGAAGATTCTGAATAAATTTGCAGTCCGCTCTTGTGATCGAAAGAGATATACAATTCCGTCACAGCAAAGCCACTCTAGCAGTGCAGGTCTCTCACAAATATCCGCATCTTTTCGCCCAAAGGCGCAAATGAAACTATCGGGTTTTGTTGGGGTGAGCTCAAAGAATTGCTGCGGTGGCATGTCCGCATGTCAAAGCCAGGCAAACGTAGCACTGCACAACGATTGACTAAGATTAAGAAAAAGGATGAAAAAGGCTAGTTGACAGCTACATGTTTGGATAATTTTGGATATGTGTAGGATTTTGTAGGATTGTAAAAGCAAGAAAAAGCAAAGATCACTTTTCAAGGAGTCACAAACTTTGCGTCATCGTCGTCAGCCGGAGCCGGGTCAGCAGCGACCGGCGGGGGACGAGCTTGTTCGGCAAAAGGCTTGGGAGTAGGCGGTGGTGCAGACACCATTTCGGCCTGGCTGTCCGTCACCCAAAGAGAATCTCACATGATAATTGAATCATACACCAACAAAATGATTCAAAATGCTTGAAATATCTTGAAATGATGGCACATGATGGCACCAGATTTAACATCAACATATTTATCAACCCTCGCCAGCAAGACGACTGGTGCTCTTTCCACCGTGCGGTCCAGTTCAACACTTTCGTCCAGAGATGGTAGCTTTAGCGCTCCACTCAGGGCGAGGACCAACACGAAGGCTATGGACTGGCACAGCGTGGCACAGCATGGCACAGTCACTGAGTCACCAAGAGACTGATGCGAACTGCAGCTGTTCACAAGGCTCTGGATGTGGAAATATGATGACATGTGGGGAATATGTGGAATGCGGGAACCATTCAAACTTCACCGTTTCCAAATGTTTCCAAGACTGTGTCTCAGCTTTGCTCAGCTTTGAGATGTAATGCGAAGATATGCGAAGGTCGTACATGAGACGATCCTCCAGCTGGGCTGAAAAAACATGCCGGTTTGCACGATGGTGACCGCAACTGAGATATCAGCAAAACCGGGCATTGCCATCGGCGTGTTGGCCACCTGCACGCTCTCAAGAGGATCCAGGAAGATGGTATGAATATGCGTAAATATGAAATATATGTATAAATATATATATATGGCATGCATGGAGTCAGGATTCGGGTGACACTAAGTCAACCTACGAGTAATTAGTCACACTGCACAAATGACACAGAAGGATACAGAAGATGCAGAAAACCGAGGCTATGGAGGCAATCTTAGTAGCAAAAAATATGGGAAAAATTCACAATGCCCACCTTGTCCTCAAAGCTGTTGAGCCCACGAGCAAAGAACGGCAATAACTGCACAATTTCATACAGCAACAGCTTTCAGACTTCCACAGGGCATCAAAGAAAGACCGGTGACATGCAGAAAGTCAACGTCCAAGGCATTTCATGATAGAAGATCAGGAGTGTGGTACAATAATATGCAATACGGTACGTACAAGAACAGGCTACATTAACATAATTTACCAGTAGTACCGCACAAGGCGGTGGCGGAAGTTTCAAAAATAGGAAACCTATAGGCTGCCTATAGGAGAGGTTGGTGGTTGTGAATCAGGGATGGCAGAGCGAAGCCACTGATGGACCGAAAGGTGCTTGAGGTCTCCTCTCTTTCTCTCGCTTTCTCTGACTATCTATCTATGTATCTATGTATCTATGTATCTGTGCATCTATGTATCTATGTATCTATGTATCTATGCATCTATGCATCTATCTATCTATCTATCTACCTATCTATCTGTCTATCTATCTTTCTATCTATCTATCTATCTGTCTGTCTGTCTATCTATCTATCTATCTGTCTGTCTATCTATCTATCTATCTATCTATCTATCTATCTCTCTCTTTCTCCCTTTCATCTGTCTATCTGTCTAGCTGTCTAGCTGTCTACCTGTCTACCTGTCTATCTGTGTTGCAGTGTCATTCAGTGTAATGTAGTGTGGTGTAGTGTAATTTAGTGTAGTGGAGTGTGCTGGAGTGTAGTGTAGTGTAATGTAGTGTACTGGAGTGTAGTGCAGTGTAATGTCCTGTAGTGTAGTCTAGTGAAGCGAAGTGACATCTGAACCTCCAAAAGTGGTCCGAACCCCTAGTGTTTTGAACATTTTTACTTCGAAATGTCCTTCGCGCCACAACCGCATGCACTTTTTCGACATCCGAACCTCCAAAAGTGGTCCGAA
>Ga0126342_10004744_pt1 | contig 23396 bp, 22 predicted proteins | sample Cyp1metagenome_FD_92528 | JGI IMG/M metagenome (GOLD analysis project Ga0126342, IMG submission 92528) | Coral microbial communities from Lord Howe Island, Old Settlement Bay, Australia - Cyphastrea 1 metagenome | ecosystem: Host-associated > Invertebrates > Cnidaria > Coral ...
AAAGAAACATTAAAGATAAAATTATAGAGGTGGCCGCAAACCGGGGGTGGTGGTTTCAAGTAGTTGGCGCTGTTAGATTTAGGTGGCGTCGCCTACGGGAGGGCCACGAGAACGGCCGCGCCCGTGGCAGTTTAAAAAAAAATCTATCGATCTATCTATCTACCTAAATCTATCTAAATCAATCAATCAATCAATCAATCAATCAATCTATCTATCTATCTATCTACCTAAATCTATCTAAATCTATCTAAATCTATCTATAACGAATCTATATCTAATCTATACCTAACCTATGCCTAATCTATATCTAATCTATATCTAACCTGTATCTAATCTGTATCTAATCTATTTCTAACCTATATCTAATCTGTACCTAATCTGTGTCTAATCTATATCTAATCTATATCTAATCTATATCTATCTATATCTAACCTAATCTAATCTAATTTAATCTAGTCTAATCTAATCTAATCTAATCTATCTATCTGTCTATCTGTCAGATCAGGCCTGGATGCCAGGCCTGCTAGTTATCTCTTTCCCCTATACAGCATTTAATTTTGTGACAGCCCTTTATTCAGCTTTGGAAGAATCTTGAGTAAAACTCCTGTAGCCCATGAAGTTGCAATGAGCCCATGCCACATGCTCAACCCAGCTTATCTCAACATGAAAACCCCTGATCAGGCCTGGATGCCAGGCCTGTTAGTTATAATTTTCCCCTCTGAACTCAGAACATATATCTTTTGGGCATTACCGCATCTTAATTCTGAGGCAACCCTCTATTCTCTCATGAATCATCTGGAGTAAATCCCCTGTAGTCCATCAGTTTTGGTTCTTACATAGTTCTTTCCTTAGTTCTTCCCCTATACATATGAAGTCCACAGGAAGCAAAATTCAAGAGATGAAGGATTGAAATGCTATCTATCTACCTACCTACCTATCTATCTATCTACCTACCTACCTATCTATCTATCTATCTAACAATCTATCTAACAATCTATCTATCAATCTACCTATCTATCTGTCTACCTATCTATCTATCTATCTACCTATCTATCTATCTGACTATCTATCTATCTATCTATCTACCTATCTATCTGTCTACCTATCTATCTAGCCATCTACCTATCTACCTATCTATCTATCTATCTATCCATCCATCTATCCAGCCATCCATCCATCCATCCATCCATCCTTTATCTTTTTCTCCATCCATGTGTCTGCCTATCTATCCATCTATGTTGCCCTTCAGGTCTGACTATGCGAAAGAGGCAGGCTTCCACGGGATTGCATTCTTGCACCTGAATCCGGCATGGATGCGGGATTGGACGGAAGAGCGTGTGCAGAAGCAGTTGCCTGGAATTTCTTGGCAGAGTTTCGCAACAAAGAGCACTCAGAAACATTGTTTTGCTGGCTGTCGTGCCGGCCGCGGGCCCGATCCGTCCTTCACTGCCATGGTGTTTGAGCCTTGCGGGAGGGTCCGTTGACCGGAGCTGTGCAGGACAAAAGCCAGCTGCACGAGGACGCAAGCAAGTTGGAAGCTGGCAGTGCAGGAAGGCAAGCAAATGGAAGGTCTGAAGCTAGTTTCTACGCAGTTCAGAAAGCAACGTGCTCAAACACCATGGCAGTGAAGAACAGATCGAGCCCGCGGCCGGCAGCCCAGACTGCCAAACATTGCTGTCTCAACTGCGTAGAAACTAGCTCCAGACATTCAATTTGCTTGCCTTCTTGCACTGCCAGCTTCCAACTTGCTTACTTGTTCTTGTTCTTGCAGCTCGCCTGTTTTCTTGCCGTCCTGCACCGCTGGCTGCCACAGTCAAAACTTCACTCTGCTTTCCTTCCTGCAGCTTTCTCTTCCTTCTTTAACGCCTTTCTCTCGCTCTTCGCATATTTTGGGTTGCTTCTCTGGCGCGCTCCCCCTAGTTCCCTGGGGTCGGCGGATTAGCTGCACTCATGCATTGCAAAGTATGATGCATGTAATGATGTACAATGTACAGCTTTGGATTGTCGACCTGAATTTCATGGGTCCACCAAAACAGGCTGCGCAGGAAACAAGACCTGTCGGAGGTGAAGACAAAGCCGCAGACACCGAGGCCGGGCTGGGATCTCGAATGCGTTTGAAACCAATTCAAGATGTGGCTTATATTCAAACCATATAGTCTTGGATTGAATTGTCATGGATTTTCCCTTGAATTCTTTGCTTTCGATTCTTTGCTCTTGGGTGGAATTCCACGGGCAGTGTCACGAGAAAGGAGACCAAGCCGAAGCGTAAGAGACGCCTCCCAGGACGCCTTCCAGGCCAAAAGAAGGAGGCCGAAGGGCCGAGAGTAGACTCCTTCCTGGTCTGGTCAGATTCTGGGAAGAGATTTATAATTCAAGGGTGATTTTACGTATAGTAAACCATCCCATTTCTGAGCACCCAATTTTGACCACCCATGTTGTTGATCATTGGCATTCAGAGAAAACGTTAAATTCAGGCGTGCACAATCAGGAGAGATACTGCTATTGCATCTGGCAACTCACAAAAGGTGACAGTCCATGAACCTGAGCCACAAACGCAAGAAAGCGAGAATGAGGCTCAAACTGGCGAGTCATTTGATATCATTTGGTGTGATTTGCTTGTGCCGGTTTTGTTTGATTTCATCTTGCTTGATCTTGCATTGCCGCACTCAATTTTTCTTTCTCTCCGAGACTGCTTGTGATGCAAGTTTTATGTTGTAACCGTTTCAGGAACCAGCTGATTCCAGAGCAGTACCCGTGCAGGCTTGTATGCTTGTCACATTTTAATCACCGGACATTGTCACATTTTCGATGTCCTTCTATTTTTTGTATGCCAATTGATTCACACGGTTTCTGTGAGTTGTTGATGTGATCGGCACGAAGGTGCAAGCAGCCCCAGCGACCCCAGCGGTCCAACCTGTGCCACATGCACCGGCACCACCGGCACCGGTACCAGCACCGGCACCACCGGCACCGCCGCCACTGGCACCGGTGCCGCCCACCCGGTCACCGGCGCCAGTGGCGCAATCTGCGCCGTCGAAGCCATCCGCGGCATCCGCGGCATCTGCACCATCTGCACCAGTAGCACCCAGCCGGCCACCTGTGCAGCCACTGGTGCCAGCACCGGTGGAACCATCGCCACCACCGGTAGCGCCAAAGCCGAGCATGAGAGCACAAAAACCACAGCTTCCGAAGCCGTCACAGAAGCAGGTCCAGGACGGGGTTAATAAATGTTAATAAGCACAGCTATGGCAGTGAGAATCAGATTCAATCCTCACAGCATTCTGTTTGGCAGCCGAAGGCAGCCGTGATTGATTGGTCATGTTCATGCCCATTCTTCCTGGGTTGGAATGCTTTCTCCTTTACCTGTTGTTGGCTACACGGCTACATCTCATATTTGGGACCCATTCACTCAATCCAACTGCATCGTTCATCACGGATTTGGACGCAACTGTGACAGGAGGCTCCGGCTGTGCAATCATCAGTTACTTGGACTTCGCTGTCTTTTCTTTTTGGAGTACACGTGAAATTAGGATTGAGGTTGATGAGGTTGTACCATGTTGATCCATGTTGTACCCCAGTTACCCCCAGTTACCCCAAATACCATTCTCCACTAGCAGCAGCGGCCGCAAGTTACTTGAGGTGCCGCGACCCACGAAGCAGCAGAAGCTTCTTCAAGTGCCGCCGCGGCCAAAGCCAACGCACAAACAGGAGACATCTCGGGTTCTTCAAAACTGGGAGACCGGGATAGCCAACCATCAACCCCGAGATTTTGGGGTGCCCCATTTAGATCCAAGGGGTACCTTACTTTCAGACAATTCCATTTGTAGAGGCATATGTACAAGTTGGCTAACCCATCAAAATGCGCCGATATGACCAACCAACACATGTGAAGATTTCGACATCATGACCATAGAGAACATTAATGGCTGATAGAGACATTCGCCACCCACCTTACTTTGTGGGGCCACTGGCTGAAGTATGTTTTCCTCCACATACTCTTGGTTTTGCCCATCCGCAAGGAACAGCAAGAGGTTCAGATGCAAAAAGGGGCTCAAGCCTAAGTCATGGCTCATGAAATATCACCAATTTTGGGAGGCTCTGGACCGACTGAGATTGGCTGGAATTGTCTTGTTACTTTGCTTCCTTTCATGACAATCAGAAGCCAAACAGTTGTTTGCACTTTTTGGTGGTCACGACACAAATACATGGTCAGCCATCAAAAAACAAAGGTCACTGACTAAGTCGGAGATACTTATTCAATCTTATTCAGAATGATTGAGCTCTCCAATATTGCTGGAGCTGTCAAATCTCATGAGTTGGCACGGATCCCAGTGAACCAATCTGAGGACCAAGAGGATAAAGAAACCTCTCCTACCAAGAGCAAGCCTTTAGAGTCTTGCCAAAATATGTCGTGTGATTCTGCTATTAGTATAGGAACAGGACAACCAGTGCAACAACTCTAATCCGCTACCCTGACCATGACCTAATCAATCCAAGGATCAAGAGGAGGTGCCGCTCCAAACCACAGATCCTCCGCCTACACCCATCGACCCTCGCCAGCAGTGACTGGTGCAGCTTTGAACTTTAGACCTCGTTGCAAAATTATGATCAGTGCATCATGCTGCCAATGACCATCCCAAACTTTTGACGCACGCGCGTTTCACAACTTTGTGCTCACAGGAACTCAGCTCACAGGAATCGCCTGCAGCACAAGCCCCTGCAAGCCCAGAAATTAGCGATGGGGACTCTTGTCCGCAGTGGAATATGTTGGTCGAGGGAAGCTCTCAGGGATGCTTTGAGCCGGAAAACCTGTGAAGCTCATGACTTGCGCATACACTTATGTCTTATGCAATATTAATTATGCAATATATATATATATATCAATATATCCAATGCAATATATATCAATATATCCAATGCAACATGTGCTGAACCAGGAAGCCTTTGCAAAAGCCATGCTTTGAGCAACAGAATCCAGAAAAGAAAATCTGCCAGCTCCAGGTGGAGCCACCTTCCCAACCTGCAGAACAAACCCAAGATCCACCGCCGCCGCCACCTGACGCTTGTTCGCATTAAATTGTGCCGTGATGAGGGTTTAACATGGTTTAACAGAACCTGTGGTCATGGCAGACCTTCTGGAACCCATTGAAACCCAAATTATCAGAAAAGTCTTGCCAATGTGGCTTGCTGTGTGGCTTGTATCCGATTTTTCCTATCTATACCAAAAAAGGAGATTCCGCAGACACTTCATTCCGTTCTCCTCAAACAAAGTAACGAACAAACTACTTTGCCTAGTGATATCAGTCGCTAACTTTGGTCATGTCACATATCCGTTGTCCTTGTTGCACCAGCATTTACTGCGCCGTGCCTAATCGATTGTACAGCTGTCGAGGCTTTCACTGCCAAGGAGCAGGAATTCTATGACTGGCTTAAAAGCTTCGGAGGCGAGCTCCACAGCTGGCGATATGGTTACAATGGTTTTAGCTTCTTAATACGTTACAGTACTGTTTTTAGGTTCGAGGCAGCAAAATTCCCTGCAAGTCCGATAGATTTCATGATGATCTAATCAGATTTTTGAGGTTGACCGGTTGCCGAGTCAAACAGCTTACCAGAGGTGCCAAACCTGGTATCATGCTTATGTACTTTGATGCGCTGGGCGCCCAGAGGGTATATAGACTTCCAGTGATTTTTGTGACTCGTATTTTCCGATGTTTTCCCCGGATCTCTGCAGTTGGAAACCTGTTTTTCGGGTGGACTTTTTTGCATCTTTCATCAACCTGAGGTTGAAGGACCAGTTTGACTGCGACCTCGAGCAGCTAAAAAGCACCGTCATCATTGACAAGTTGGAAAAGGATGGCAGCGTGGTGGACACCATCGAGCCAAGCCTTTGGGCCAGCTGTGGCATCACCAAACCGCTGCACAAAATCATGCTGGCCAAGGCCATAAGAAGGTTGGCAGGGAAATGAGGGTGTGTGAAAAACTCGGGATTACACCACTTGAGGCACAGACGACATAGCTGACATAGCAATTGAGTAGGTGATAGCCTGATGTTGGTTGACTTGGTGGGTCAAAACATGTCAAAACTCAGATATTTACCACCACGCATTTTCTTGCTGGTAACTTGTAATTAAGTCATGACTCAAAGTTTGGTGTTCATTTTCAATTTATACTCATTTGGTGGGTCCCGAATTTGAGCCACACCCCATGTACCCACGTGACGTTTCACAATGGCTACTGATGGCGTGCCTATCAGTCCAAGATCAACCGTAGGATACCGTAGGCACTGCGCTGAGGCGTAGACAGTGGAGCGAAAAAGGACCTTGCCTGGATGTATGGTTTAGTTTGTCACTGATTACAACGACTACAATTACAACCAGCCAAGGTTATCCCAAAAGATCTTACAACCTCAACAAAAAATGAGATTTGCTCAAGCAATCTCTCGAACTTTCACTCAAGTTCTGGTAAGACAGTGAAAATCTCATGACCCCCAACACCTTCGAGTGGCAGCCATTCTTCTTATAGTGGTGACCATCCAATTTTGAGTCCTGAATGAATTGAATGGCATGCCCAAGTCACAGTTGGCCACGAAAGGGATCCAGGCCCCAAAATCCCACTAAGGCAAGAAACAAGTGGCCGACCTCCGAGCCACAGTCTAAACTGGCCTGTTGATCCGGTTCAAGTGAGATTCAAAATAAAGCATTTCCGACACTCAAATGACATGTTCAACAATATTCAACAAATTTTCAATTGCAATACGTATATTCAACACATCATGGGATCCAAGATGATCCAGGTGACGCCCAGTGACTGTCACCATGGCCAGGTGACGGCTGAAATTCAACAGCAGCTCCCGCAGGCGATCTGATGATATGCCGGGGGGATGAACATCCAGAAACAACAGTTTTTTGGTGTGAACAGACTGAACAGAAGGATAGAAACAGGGTTTAATCATGTTTAATCATTGATCCTTTAAAAACAGTTTATGAGTCAAACTGGGATCCAACAACTTTTTAAAGCTCATTTTTGTGAGGGAATCTTGGAATGGATAAATGTCGCATGGATCTGTTGAACTTGTGTGGCATTTGCTACAGGTCCTGCACGAGGTCATGCAAAGCAAGGTGCGGGAAGGGAAACATGGCTGGACATAAGTGATGCTGAAGAAAGGCTGAAGAAAGTAGATGCTTCAGATTGCTTCAGATTGCTTGAGTGTAAAGATGCGGAAACTCATATTCTCTTTGTGGTTCTTTGACGAGATCTTGATGAATCCTATCAGATTGCTCCATTGCACACACCATTTCGGAGTGAAGCTATCCTTTGCAGTTCATTTAATGTGGCCCATTTCTACACCTTTGACTTGCAGAGTGGGCAATCTGAATTTGTGTGATTAGACCTTTGCTTGTCCTGGAAACCGTCCAAAGGTTGCAAGGGCAGGGCTCCAAGAATTCATGAAAGCCTCAAGATCACGGCTGGGTCTTCATCCATTTCCCATCCATTTCCCATCCATTTCCACTTGAGTCTATTGCTCGAGGCTACAAACCCCACAAAGATTGATGGACCAATGGTCCACATGACCAGCCTGTGGGTTCTATGTTTCAAAAGCTACAGGTCAATATGATTCAAATGACTATGACAATGATCATCTATCAACGTTCATCATTCGTTTGAATGACAATCAGATAATCCATTCATCCACCTGATCATATTTCGATTCATCAATATATATATATTATATAATATATATATATTATAATATAATATATATAATATGTATAATATGTATATTTATAATTTGAATCATCACCGTTCATGGTATCCATCTGCGCAGTTGATCCCTCCAGGCCTCGGAGCTGCGGAAGTTGATGGATGCCGGAGCACAGGCCAGGGAGATGAGAAGCAGAAAACATGGGATGATGATCTTGATATATCTTGATGGTTGTGGGATGGGTGGGATCCACTGGGTATGTGACATCTGTGGGAAAAATGGGGCAATTTTCAAGTTCCTGCGCAGGAATGGAAGGAAAAGTACAGCATTGAGTGCGAACGCAGACGGAAGTTGCTTGTCAAGAATGGTAGCTGCCAAGCTGTTGTGCCGCTGCTTGAAGTTTCAAGGGGTTCTTATGGTCTTATTCAACTTTTTGATCTGTTGCAGGTAGTGTTCCAAAGAAGGGGTCCGTAAGCAGACAACAAGACACGTTTTTGCAGTACCACTTCAAATTTGTAGAGACCTGCAGCCCAACAGTTTGCAATTCCCGGCCCCAGGTTGCACAATTTGGTGCAGGAATTGAAAGGCGGACCTTTGCGCATGTGCGAAATCTGGTAAATCAGCACAATGAGCTCCAAAACTTGGAATATCATGGATACCTCAAGGTCCTCTTTCGTGCTGCGCCTATTGGGGGTCCACCAGGCAACATCCGCGTCTACTGTCGCGTTCGGCCCATGACTGACGCCGAGTACCGGGACCCGGTCTGGAACACTAACATGGCAAGACAACGCGATGCAACCATAGTATCGCTATGTATCGCTTATATCTCACTGCAAGGAGTTTTTCTGTCATGTTGTATTCTCATATTTGCTGCGTAAACGCCTTTTGCTGTTGCTAAAATGCTTAAATCCATTCTTTTTGCTTGCTAAATGGCGTATTTTCGTTGCTTAAATACATGTCTTTATCCCCCCGGACACACTACCTGCACCTCCCAGGGCAGCGAATGGCTGCTGTATCTCATTTCCAGCTCCGGACGAGGCCAAGAGCCAAGATTGAAGACTTGGCAGCTGATTTGATGAAAATTATGAAATTATGCAATATGGTCCATATGGTTGTGTGAATTTACACCTCCAATCATCCCCAATCTGGGTTGAACCTGACGATGAATCCAGACTGGATGGATGATAATGGCCCTTGCAACTCAAGATTGCGTCGATAGCAACTCCAGTGGTTGGACGATTGCGCTTCTCGCTGCTGTCAGATTAAGATCAACAATCCGGAGCTGGGGGTCACCAAGTGGATGCCCTAGCCACCGTCAGACTGGGGGAGATGGTTTAAATTCAAACCCCAACAGGCAAAAACCCATGAAACCTGATCAGAATATGTCATATGTCATATGGTTGTAGTTTCTAGAATTTTATGATTTTTGGCCATGGTTAAGGTAGTTCACGTCGCTTTAACTTATTTTTAAACGCATATTTCTACTGGGGGCAGATCCTGATGGCAGCGCCCATATCGCAGTCCTTCACTGCAAAAACAGGGTTTTGTTGCCCCAATAGTCGAGAAGATATGCAAATTCTATCAGGGTGTCTCTAAATTATCATAAATTCATTATCATGATGTATACACATCATGCAATACTAGAAGATCTAGAAGTGAAATGCAAGGTCGTGGCAGTTCAATGAGATCTATCGGCAGAATTCGAAGCAGGACTGTTGGCTTTGAGCTGTACAGCTTCCCCAAATTTCAAGCTTCGTAAACTGGAGGAATTCACCCAAGATAATCAACTCACATGATCTCAAACGGCAACTGTTCAATGATGTTCAATGTTCAACTGGATTCTATAATACCCTCCAATAGTTGAACATATTTAGATGTGGAACAGCCAGCATTTGTAGATCATTTTCCTATATTTATTTTCCTTGGGTTTAACCATGGGATTTGCCACATCTATGTTAGTTTGCTGGCGCGTCGAGAACGTTTCCACTGATTCCACCAGGAAGACCTGTTCAGCGGCATTCGGGACCTGGTGGTGTCAATACTGGACGGTGCGGGAGCTTTCGACGCTTTGATGGGAAGTGAAACCATCGCTGTATCCTCAGTGAAACCATCTTTGGGAAATATCATTTCTGGAAAAAATATGTCTGTTTATGTTTAGATCTGAGACGTTGCCAAATTTATATCACTTGAGAATAGGGAAGAAAAGACTCTTTGAAACCCGTGGAGAGTAGTGGCCTAGTGTCACGGTCAAATATATCCGTTCTTCGTTCAATCACAAACACCACCACACCACTTCCGAGGTTTGCCATCACTACACACATGCACGCCAGGCTACAACGTATGCATGTTTGCCTATGGCCAGACTGGTTCTGGAAAGACTTTCTCCATGCAAGGTTCAGCGACCGGCTCTCAGAACCGGTGAACTGGTTGCTGGACATCTTTTGTTCGGACGGAGGACCTGCACTGAAGTCTTTGAGAATTGTCCACACCAGGTTTGACACAAGATGAATACCATTGAATACCCATCAACTCATATCGCGAGTGAGCGAGTGAAGGACATACAACATGTTGGATCACCATGGTCCCATGGTCAGTTCAACATGGTGCCGAGGGACAATCCTGGTGTCTACACCCGGACTTTCAATGAGCTCTTCAAGGTTGCGAAAGAACGCTCGGCATGGAAGATCGAATTGAAAGGTGTCCTGCCCTCGAGATCAGTGGACGTTACGTCAGTTATACATCTGATTACATCCCACCTGTGACGTTCATTGACACAGACTGGATCGAAGCAGCCCTAGCCCCCAAGGCATGTGTGGAGATCTACAATGAGGTAACCAATGGGTGCTTGGGCGCGGTGCAAATTTGTGATTCTCGAAACTTGGGTAACCATGGGTAACCCAACTCATGGCAAAACGAGTAGAAACTATGGCTGTTTGGGAGGGCCACTGCATTTCAATGGATTTCAAGATGTATACTGTATACTGTACCCTGAAGTTTAAGATTTCACAAGGTCCTTTGAAAACAGATGCCTGTGGCAGGAAATCCGCGATCTTTTGTTGGGGCCAAATGACAAGAAGCAGAAGCTGCAGGTCCATAGTCAGTCAGAGCTGCACTTTTTAGTGAGATAGTTGTTACAACTTGCCTGAACATAGCTATAGTTCATGGAAGCTCCACACTTAAGTTGGAACAGTTAGAATGGTTGGACCATGTTGGACCACATGGGGACTGCTTGACCTGGCGTTCTATCAATCTCTGGGACATTTGTTGGCAGTCATTTGAGATCGATCTTCAAGCATCGCAGCCACTTCTCTGAGTGTTTCAGGTCCGTCAGGGGAAGGAGGGCAACCATGTTCCTGGCCTTACCCTACAGATCGCTCCTCAGTCGTTCCAGTCGTTCCTCCTGTCCTGGAGCCGTTGAGACTGGATGAGGACGGCACATCTGAGGCCAGTGAACACCGTTGCGGAAGTGGAGCAACTTCTCAACACGGCTCAAGCGTCGGGGGTCCTTGGTGACATGCAGGCTTGAAGTTGTATCAATGTCATGTCTTTAAATTTTTACATCTTTTCATACTATTTCATAACAGTACAGTACTAAGATGTACTAAGCTATTTTTGATACGGGAATGATTTAGTGACATGTTGTGGAGAAATGTGCTCTGAAGGTCATTCTTTCTCTCGGTAATCCGACAGTCATCCACTTTTGATCAGCAGTTGCATATGGCAACAAAACGAACGGTGACTTTGAAGGAACCGAACGGTCGCATCAACTGACATGAACCTGCATTCTTCGCGGTCCCATTTGGCAGCCTTGAGCTTACGCTGGGAACATGGAGAATTATGGAGAGTTTTGATGATATTTGCATGCTCAAATATGATCAAATATGTAAGCTGCAAGGTCAGTGTGGCAACCACTAATAACCACTCCCATCCAGTAAGACCCCTTATCAACACTTCTCAACTTCGGTAGATACCAAGTTTGCATCCCATGGCACGACATGGCACTGGTTCTGCTGAGGTTCAGATTTTGGGCACGATGACAAATCCCGAGGGGAAGCAGTTCTCCTCAGCCATCACGCTGGTGTCAACCTTGGATCGGCGGGCAAGATGCCTGGATAGATCCACAAGCATCAAACCATAAAGGCAGGACTTTCCCAGCTGATGTTTACTCATGTTTACTCATTCCCCGATCATATCGATTTTTTTACAATTAGCTTTCGCATCTGAATGGTGAATCATGCAATGCATTCCATGGCCGAGGTGGATCTGGCGGGCTCCGAACGCTTGGCCAAGTCGGGGGTGTCGGGTGATCGGCAAAAGGAGGCGCCGCTTTCGCGTTGCGACAGCATACGGCAAGCGGGGCGACCAGGGGGTAGCCAACTCCAGATTCTCAATTGTACCAGCATTTGCACAAACATGGCCCAAATCATTTGCGATGTAGCTAGCTATGAGGGAAAGAATTTTCTGTTGAAACATGGAAAACCTTCGTGATGCCACTGGGTCAGTGTTTTTTTTTGCATTTGCAGGCGATCAAGATCAATCAATCCTTGAGCGCACTCGGCGATGTCATTGCTGCAAGGGCTCGGGAACCAAGCACCGGAACCGATGTCGGGTGGGGCTCCCATTCAACTGGTCAGCTCTTGACCATCCTGGATCCCAAGGATTTTAGGATCCCAAAAAAGACCATGACCAGTCTGAGCAGATACCCAAAGGCCCCAAATCCTAGTGGTGGATCGCCTACTGAGTGCAGCTTGGAGCCAAGGCGCAGAAGAATGCGCACACACCATACAGGAACTCAGTGCTGACTCACTTCCTGCAGGTGCGGCTGTGGGCTGATGTGTCAAAGCAGATATTCTTCCAACTTGGAAAGCAAGTCATTATATATAACATTAATATAAATATGCAATTATATATATTCCTACATCCCAACCTAATCTATTTAAAGTTAAATGCTTCGATATTCACCTGGACTTTGAACCACACCCATACATTTTTTGAAAACCATTCGGACATTTCAAGCGTGCCTCGATTCCTCCATGGCACAGGTCATCCCAACATGACCCATTCTGTTTGGCAGGGGTTTTGATCCAGAGTACCCTCTGGTAATTTAACATAGCTATGGAAAATCACCATGTTTCATGGGAAAATCCACTATTTCTATGGCCATTTTCAATAGCTATGTTAAATTACCAGAGGGTACCCTCTGAATTGTTGTTTTGAAAGATATGCCTTCTACAGCCCGCACATGGACTACTGGCTACGGGCATTTCCATGCGACCCGGAGTGGGTTTGAGGCAGTATTTGCAAGACACACTTCAAAAAATGGCAACAAACACAGCTGGGATAGCTGGGTGTCTAACAACCCATGGTAAACACATCTAAAAAACCCATAGATTTCCCTTGCCCAAGGATTCCTTGGGCGGCGATTCAAAGACCTTGATGCTGCTCCAGATCAATCCCTGTGCCAGTCATGTGGAGGACATCTGGCCGCGGAGAAAACGGGGAATCCCAGCATGTTGTTTATTTTAATTTAAGATTCAATTTAATTTAATTAATGGGTTTTCCATTGGGTTTTGGAAAATTTTGGATTTTCCATTGGGTGTGTCGGGTTTTCCGTTGAATTCGGATTCTGAATGTTCTCAGATTTTTCCATTAGATCTTTGGTCTTATGTTGGTTTTGCATGGACTCTCGGATTTCCGTTGGCTGTTGCTGGCTTCTCCCAGTGTGGAGGGCCGTGGTTGAGAGGGAATTCCCTTGGGACACACATGGCATGTGCAGGCAAGTGCACCATTCTGTAGGAGTCCATGTGTTCATTGACCTTTGGTGCTCGCGTCAATGCGGTTGAGATGAAGAAGTCTTGACAGGTGTCGGCAAAGTCGTGGTGAATTCTTCTGAATATACTGAGTTTTTATGGGTAGCTCCTTCAAATTGTTAATTTGGTTGGCTGATGATATTTTTAAAAGAGATTTACTCTTCCATCCCCACTACCTATTAATTGACTGAACTGGAGGTTTTCATTTCTCCCGGGTTGACTGTTTCGCGTCTACGCTGAGCAAACCTTCCCCAATGCACAAGTGGATGTTTATATAATCGTATATATATATATATATGTATATATGTATACATATAAATATGGGTTGACACTACCGAAGGTGCCTGGTTGGATGAACGAGGGCTGTCATTTTTGATGAAGATTGGCTTGATAGAATAGTAATGAACGGAAACTTACCGTTCTATCCTTTCAGAGTTCTCCTATCTATTTCTGATTGCTTTGCTTCGCTTCATGGCTGTCTTCCTGCTGACAGGTAGGAGCGCCCATAGATCTTTTGGCAGCAATTCATCGTGATGACTTTCTGCTGACAACTTTGGATCGGAATGCGATCGAAAAGAGGATTGCCCATTGCGAGCGAAACCGCCTGGATTTGTTTGGCACATTGTCTCAAAATTGGGTTGGACTTCAGCCTGTTTAACGCAGCTGACTGTTGTCATGTCCACTGTCCTGACATGAGATGCCTCCAACCGCAGACACCTAATCCTCAGGTGTGAAGCATGTTCAAAGAAATACAAATTATTCAAAAAAAACACATGCATTTCGTCAGACCACATTGATGATTGATCATGTAATTTCTACTTTTTACTTCTTTGTTTTATCCAGCCACTTGGCGCTTGACCAATCCGGTGCATGGCCTTGTAAAGGCCTCCGGCTTCGCAAAGGCTAGGTCGTAACAAATTGTCGTCAACGGATGCCTTGAAGAACGGCTGATGATTTTATAGTGCTATTTTATTCTTATGTATACTAGTAATATCAATGATCAATCACCTTTAACTCCTTATACATCTTTATAATGTATTGTTCATGATGTTCATGTTTGTTCGCTTCGATTCAGGCTGATGATTCCCGCCATCCCAGAGGGTGCAACAGTCCTCACGGAGAAGGAAGCGGCGGAGGCAACGGCGGTAGGAGCCACTAGATCCACTTGGAGCTCCAGGATTTTGATTGAAACATCTAAAAATGTCTTAAAAGCGGAAGATACCCTCTGGTAAACTAACATAACTATGGAAAATCACCATTTTTAATAGGTAAATCAACTATAAATGGGCCATTTTCAATAGCTATGTTAAATTACCAGAGGGTATATTCAAATGAACTGATTTTACTGTACCGGCCGGGTGATGGTTTCTTATTTTTTCACAACTTTTCTGGGTTGTCATGCCCAACCATGGATTTTCCATGCCGAACAGGCGCTGAAGAAGTTCGTGAGGAAAAATCGGCGTCCTACTCAGTGGTCATAGTCTTCTGAGCCAAATTTGTGATTTGAGAGACCCAACTGAACCAAGAACCCACCACAACGAAACTGGCGCAGCTAACAACCATAGGACCCAAGCAGTTGAGCAAATTGCTTGAGGTTGCTCCCCGTCAAATCAGTCAGCCATTGGGTTCTTGAAAAAGTGTGGACCAACCCAGGAACTGAGCGTCAACATGTTGGACCATCTTGGACCATGGACCATGTTTCAACTGCCGAGGAACCCCGACAGATCAAAGTTTAAGAGTGTGCCGACCCCGATGCTTACTCCAGCGGCCTGGCTATGGTGACAGCTACAGCTACACACATGTCAGCCAAATGTGATGATTCAGCATCAATTATTGTGATTCGGTTGAAACATGTTGGATGTAGCGGGGAATTAGCTGGATGTAGCTTTTCAGCTGATGGGTTTGATGAAGAGTTGAAGTGTTTCGGGCTTCTGCACCATGGCATACTATGGCCATTTTCCCAGGTTGAGGCTGAAGGTGACAAGCGCGAAGAGGGCACAGAGTCCCTACCTGTGTCTTCTATATCTTTGACCCTTCCGGGTACAGCTCAAGGTCCGGTGCAGCGCTTGGTGCTTTAAGGGTCCTTAGGGGAAACCAACTCGACTTCTTAGGTTCAGTTGGGTTTGCTGATTTTGAGATGTTTGAGCTATTTAGAGATAGTTTAGAGATAGTTTGCTGCATTTTGGAGATGGGTCAACATTATCTACAAAATTGCTGCCCAGCCCGATGGTTTAAGACCAGGACATGTCCACGAAAAGTGGGTCCACTGGTACCCCAATTTGGTGGGTTCGAACCTCAACCGTGACCGCAGGTTTGGATGTAGAGGACAAGGTGGGTGATGACTCCGTGGATCATTTTGAAGCTCCAAACACTGAAGTGCAATCAACAGAGGTACCACCTTTGGCAGTGTCAAATCGCAGTTCAAACCCCCTGAAAAAGGCAATCCGATTTTTGATTGCCATGCTTTTGCCATGATATTGCTGGCCATGATACTTTGATGGCTCTCCAGAGCGAGCTCTGAAGTCAGGCAGTATTGAAACTGACGGAGAAGATTGCGAAGTTTGACATTTTCGACACCATCGACGAGGACCCCTCCGCTTTCAAGAATGCAGAACGCCCGGGCGCCTCATAGGTCGAAATGTCACACTGGATTTTGTGGGGTGAAGTCTGAGATGTTTAAATATTCCCAAAAACACAAATACAATACTGAATTCTGCGGGCACACCTGCCTAGGCAGCGAATTCCCTCAAATTGAAGACGAACTGGTTTCTTGACTTCTTGCTATTGTTGCTTTTAGTGTTGATTCAAAAAATGAGCACGCGATGGTAAAACTGATTCAACTGGTGTATTCTAGGCCCAAGAAGAATCTTGATTCACGAGTAGCAAGTTCTGGATACATATATAGACCACATACAAAAACATACAAAAAAATATACCAATACACAAAATCCTGCATGATCATCATGATTCAGCTGCTTTTTCCCTTCTTTCCATGGTCACTTCACCGTGCCTTCACCGTGCCTTCGCTGTGCCTTCGCATCCCACGAAGGAGCGCATCAAAGAGTTTGAAGCCGCTGCTGAGCGCAGTAAAGACCTCAGCAACTATGTCAACCGATACCCATGATGGCATGGAATAGGGACCCCTAAGTGTAACCCATGCAACTTGATCATGGCACACCTGAATTTCTTGAATCTTTCTCAAACATTGGAGAAAAAACATGAGAATCATTGAACATCCCCAGACATTCTAGAGTTCTTCAATTCCATGCCAGGTGTAGCTCAGTCCAACTACAAGGAGCACAAGGCCAAGAGCAAGAAGGCCCGGATGGAATGAAGGGAATGGAGGGAGCACCAAAACTTATCAAGGATGATTATACTTTGATTTTTCTGAGTATGGAACCCGTCATCTTCCAAAGGTTTTCTTGTTGGAAAATGTCAGGCTCACCCCACAGGGCCATGCCAGTGCATGCTGCTTGATACGGGTATGTCTGAAAATGGGGTATACACCAAAAAGCCTCAATTTATTAATTATTTATATTGATTTGTGGTCATTTGATCAACTAACAGTTCCATTTTTGTATATTTTTATGGCATCCCCCCATTTGTCACACCCATCCTGATGCAACTATCTGCTTTCCAGATCGACCCCAACAAGTTCGCTTCGGTGTCAGTGGTGCAGCGCAGGGAGGATGGACACAGCGTCATACCGACACACTTGGAAGAATCGCGGACATCTTAGGTGTTGTGAAACTCTTGCAGACCCAAAAGTGGGTACTAAATCATCTAGTTAAATGTATACAGATGCTTTGACATGCATATATATATAGTTAACTTATAACTATGATATAAGTTATATAAGTATTTTTTTCAAAGAAACGGGAAATAAATCGATGTTCTGAACCTTCTTGTGGCCAGGTAATGACCTGATGTCCGCAGAGCCCTTCTGTACAGAGCGCCTTTTATCGATGGAGATTTCAAACTCGCCAAGGGCCCAGCCGATGCCTGGGGTGATCGCTGTCTGAAAATCCAGGGAAACCGAGGGAAACCCTCCCTAAAATCACTTGGTCTATCATTTTCCACTTCAAAATGGCTGCAACTGGGGGTTCGGCTCCTCATCTTCAGACAGATCCATTGGAATGTTGTGATGTTTAAATTCTTTGGGCCAACAGGCCCATAGGATCCCATAGGCGATGTAGAAAAATGTCCCGCGTCAGAACGACTTACAGATTTGGCTCGACAGAGTCAGAGTTTCACGCTGCGGCTGCTCTGGGCAGTTGCTAGAGGTCCTAGTTAACAGATCATACTGCCAAGCAGAGAAGTTTAAAATGGAGCGGTTGCATTTGGCAAGCGCTAGGTGTTTATTAGTCTATCCCTTCCCCATCTTCCCCAGTGTAACAACCCCACTGGAAGCTGAGTTTAGTGTTTTGGATAATCGTTTTGGGTCATGTACAGGTCAATAGGGGGTTCACTGTCAGGGGAAAGGGATTGATTGGTCATGAAGCTCCAAATCTATGACTCAGCAGAATCCACTACTCAAACACATGTTTATCGTCCTAGGAAATGACATCGTGCCAGCCAGTGAATCAGCCACAATGCTTTCACTGAAGCTGCTTTCCTGTGGGCTGCAGCACGGGCTACAGCTCACTCCGTGGCTCATTCCGTGGTGAAAACTCTGCCACAAGAAAGTGCCGGGCGCAAAGCCAAACACAGCTTGTCCTTGTCAGACTTGTCAGGTGGCTTCCCCCAGAATCATCAGAATCTTCGATCCACCGTGATCAACCAGAGGCAAAGTGGATTCCATGATGGATTTTGGGGCACCGAGACCCATCACAGTATGTTGTGAGACCAAAAGGCGACCCGTCCAAAATGGCATCCAAGGCGTTCGCCGCATCCATGGGTCCCTGAAATCTCACAGGACGTGTCTGGCAAGCGACCCTGACCCTCCTGGGTGGTTGGAAATGCAGGAAGTTTTCTATGGCTCTGGGAAGAGGGGATCCAAAAAAAATATGGCCAATTGAAATGGGAAAATGCTGGGTACCCATATGGTCTGTCCCTGTGTATCTGAAGAACTGGATTCTCAGCCGGTCAATCCTTGGAAGGGGCGCCAGAACATGCTGGAAGAAACCAGGCAGTATTTCATTGACCAGCGTTGGAGCGTGTTCTTTTCAAAGATCTGTCGACCCCTTCATTGAGTCACTGTGAAAGCGCCTGTTTCAACAAAATCTGCCAAGAATTCCAATTGATAGCCAACCTAAATGTACCTATATACTGTAAATGTTGCTAAACAGTGATCTGGATCACAGGATCTAGGGCTTCAATGGGCTTCAGGATTTAGTTTTTGAATGTCTGTGGATGTTCAGGACCTATGATTTCTCACCTCCTTGCAGCCGTCTTCTTTGTGCTGGAGACTTAGTCTTGACTTCAGCTGAAGTGAGCCAGTTGTGGGATTGAGCAGGTGGCTAATCCCAACCCTTGGCGCGGATCTCAATGGCTTTCTGAGCCTCAACTGACTCAACAGTCAATTCAACTGATCAGACTGATTATATCAATCAGCTGTAAGTTAATCAGAGGACAAATCACAATTGCCATCTTTTGGCACTTGTTGGAAGCATTTCGCATTGCAAAAAACATCATTCAAAACTGATAGGTGCCGAAGGCATAGCAGTTCCAGCCTGTGAATTCTCGGGCAGAGAGCAACGCTTTGGTGGGGCACCAAGGGGGCAGTTGGCGTAGAGGTGGTTCGGTGCTTCAGAGCAGAACATGTTTGGGCGAGGTCCTGTGAGGTGAAAGGATCAAGGTCCAGGGATTACAAGGGTGAAGCGACTCATAGCTATCTTGAAACACGTTCCCTAAGGTTCCTTGGTAACATCTCGCAACACTGAATTGGATGGCCTAGGGGATGACTCGCCAGTCTTGCTTGTAAGCTTCATGCTTCTCAGAGCTGTTTGAGCCTTGGAACGCCACTGATGAGAGGGCACAGGCTCCATGGAAGAGATTCAGATTCTGTGACCAACACCAGCTTTTCTATGATGCTACAAAGTAACGTATTTTTTGACAAGTGTGGAATCCATATATCCGACACCAGATCCAGGTGGACAAGCTTCAAACAGTTTCGGAAAAAACACCGACCACAATTCAAAAAATAGTATTTTTTGATTAGTTTTATTTGAATTGTTTCAGCACTTCGTCAATGAATCAGATGACTACATAATCCGTTCAATTCCTAGGCAGTAGCCCTCCGGAGCCTGTGGGAAGGATCTGAGACCATCATGTGGTCGGCGCACCAAGAAACGTTTTCAAGGGGGGTTTATCCTTGGGGGGACGGGTCGACCCTGAAAGGACATGAAATGACTACATGGCATGTTTGGAGGGTATAATATGGATGATTTATATAGTTGTTTTTTTGTTTTGTTTTTATACATGTTGGGAAATGTCTGACAAACATGGACAGAACATTGAAGAAGATTGGGTATAGAAGATTGACCAGCTAATTGGCCGCCTGTTGATGCCTGTTGTGGGTCCCATGCCCTGGAAACACTGCCGAGGCAAGGCATTGCTTTCGCGTGCTTCAGCCGCTGTATCGTCAAGGTGTCACCCGCAGGGATCTCAGAGCCAGCAACAGCAGATGGCATAACATCATATGGGGATGGGTCAAAACCCTATCCCCCTGGTGAACATCAAAATAGCTGGTAAATGGATGTTCATCCCCCTAAAAATGGTATGTATAGGTATTGATCCATACCCATATAACATCCAAATCTTAGAAAATGGGTCAACTGAGTCAATTCGTATAGCAGATTAGGCTCTGAAATTGTGGTATACCGCAAAAACGCTTAAAATGCTTATTGAATGAGAACATGATAAACCATATAATCTGGGGGCAAAAGCCATTTGGGTCTTGGGATCAGGGTCACACTGGCACAATCTGACACATCATCCTTGGCTCTAAGGATTCAGGAGATGCAGCCTCCCTGCTACTATCAGGCTCACAGTATCTACGCATGACAGGTAAGAATCAGCATAATTGATCCATTCCATTCCATTCCATCATCATATTTCGTGATCCCATGTCCCTACTAAACACACCCTGAGAAACCAAGTTGATTTTGGGGGCTTTTCACATATTCCCAGGGGGTCCCACCTCGTGGCCCACCACGTTGTCCTGAGGGCTCAGGGAGTTCCTACACGTCTACGGCTTGCGGATGGTGTTGAGGCCGTGATCGTTGATTGTTTGGTTTTTCTGGATCTTCCGCGATTTAATTATTGAATAGCATAATACTACATTATATAATATAATAATGTATATACACGTATATATATATTATATAATAGTACAACATAGTATATAATATATAGTCGTCTATATGTAATATATAGTCATAATATATATATATACACCTATACTTTCTAAGTGCGAGAATAATTGAATAGATAAGCAATGATCAACATGGATTTGTATAATAATTCACCAGTCGTTTCCCAGTTGTGCACCAGCCAGGAAGCTGTCGCCCAGCTGCTCCTGAGATAGCTGAACTTCAGCGCTTAAGACTTGGTTCTTTGAGAATGGATGGTACCCTCATTGTCAATGGATAATCCCTTGATAATCCATTGTTAATCCATGATACTGATAATCTTTCCATGATTCATCGTGAAGACAGTGGATGAATTAATTATCATGGATTATTGTTTTTTCTTATTTAAGATAGCAATGTGTTGGGGTGCACCTTTTTGGGTCAAAGCTGGTGTGACAATGTGTGACAGATCAGGCTAGCCCTGTAGAGCTTGAAGTGGCTCCTCAAGTATCACCGCAGCTTGTGAACAAGCAACACTTCGCCTGAGATGAACTCAGTCGGAGCCATTGATGACATGGGAATGTCTGAAAGAAAAGGATACCACTAAAAAAATGTGTATAGCAAATAAGTGATGAGAGTTGATGAGATATGTTACTATTTTACCACTTGGCCATAAACCATAGGGCTTCCGTTTCTTGACTGACATGCCCATAACCTGCCTGCGTTTCAGCGCCCTTGCAGAAAAGCTCTTAAATGATACAAGAATTTCTAGAAAGCTTCTGTGATTTCAAACATCCCTTCACCAGGCTTCCGTCAACACCACTCAATCACTTGCCCACTGGATCCCACTGGACCTTATGGATGTTTGCAGCTTAGGTCCAAGGCCCCCAACCTTTCAGGTAGGATCCCCCCAACGTGGGCCCGATCTGATGGAGGAGTGTCTCGTGGGATGTTTCCGTTGGTTACATGCCATGAATCGCACCATGTCCGCTCCCGTCCCGAAGTTTCCGCGGATAGCATGGAGGCAAGGATATGAGTTGTGTGGGACACCCAAGATAACCTACTCGGCCAAGATCAAAGAAGACAAGGAAGATACGGCCTGGACACCCAAACATCATGTCATGGAGCCCAAAGATCCCAAAACAAAGCGATTTGAGAAGGTTTCACAGCATTTGCGAGAGTTCATGAGTCGGACACAGCTGTTGCCAGCTGATCTCACCTTTGACAAGACCTACAAGATCCTCTCACAGCTGGAGGTTGTGGCAGAGGCGAAGATGGCGACCGAGAAAAAAAGGGTCGCGGACTCCACGGACTCCACCGACGACGAGGCCAGCGAAGCTGGAAACTCTGGAAACTGGGAAAGTCCCATCTCCTCTGCGGAAAGTCCTCCATCCACAGCCGCCACAGCCGAACCACAAAAAATCGCCCAAGTTTCCGACTGCGACAAAGTTCTCGCGGTGCATCGCTTTATGCTGAAAGAGGTACGGAAGTTTGTGGAAGAATTTAAGTCAGCACCTGGTGTCTTCTATGATTTTGACACAGCCAGGCTGTGCACAGGAGTTGCAACACTTGTGAAACTGGAAGACAAATTTCAATTGACCAAGGCGGATTTGGACGCTTTGATGGCACAACATCAAGAGAAGCTCAGGAAAACATCTGACTTCCGTCATGTGACTGATGAAATCAATGAGCTTTTAACTGAATTCGATGAGCCATAGTCTGGACAATGCTCTACCCACTGTACAGTTCCCCTGACATAGCCAGGAACGTTTTGGAACCCATTGGAACCCAGAAAAGATCAGGAGTTGATACAGTTTGGCCAAGTTTGAAGCTTGTGGATTGGGCATTGCCACGAAAAGCCAGATTCGATGTTCCATTGAAATCTAAACATGTGTTTTTCTTCTCCTCAGCTTGAGCTTCTCAAAATTGGAGAATGATCTGGATCCAATGCAGATGCGAAACAGAAGAATCATCTGTGCTGGTTGACTTATCTTGAGTCATGAACAATCTACTTGTATCAAGGAAAAAACATCAGCAAGGCTTTAAGCTCTCTGTAGCAGCTCATTGTCAGCCACTGAAGCAGTCCAGTACTGCAGGGTGCCAAGCTACCAGGACCGGTCCCTTGGGCCACCAGATGGCAGCTTTCGTTCAGAGCTATGGCTTGCAGCTGTTGGACCGGAGCGGCAAAGACTTTGATGCGCCAAGAACTCAGATCGCCATCGGATGTTCGGGACTTGTTTGAATTGAAGGTCATGGTGGTATATGATGTATATATATATATATATATTGTGAGTGACCCCACAATTGGTAGCGATATCTGCAGTGATGCTTCTGTTGTTTCACCTGAAGGCTGCCGCGCCCACTGGATTCCTTTTGCACCCCAAGCTTTGCCAAAGTCAGACGGATGTTCCACGTCCTACCAAGAAAAGTCGTCGGCCACGACACGCTTATGGCTCAGTCCAAAAGCCCACCCTGCTCCACCACGGCTGACCACAGCCAAAAGGACTGCACATGGAATGGTTGGTACCAGCTTGTGAACCCTTGGAGACTATGGGATTTAAGTGAAGCTGAGAAAACAATTGAACATTCACA
>Ga0126342_10004745_pt1 | contig 23394 bp, 22 predicted proteins | sample Cyp1metagenome_FD_92528 | JGI IMG/M metagenome (GOLD analysis project Ga0126342, IMG submission 92528) | Coral microbial communities from Lord Howe Island, Old Settlement Bay, Australia - Cyphastrea 1 metagenome | ecosystem: Host-associated > Invertebrates > Cnidaria > Coral ...
CACCTTTCGGTCCATCAGTGGATTCGCTCTGCCATCCTTGATTCACAACAACCAATCTCTCCTATAGGTTTCCTATTTTTGAAACTTCCGCCACCGCCTTGTGCGGTACTACTGGTATTATTACTTTTTTTAATGATTTTTTTTAAAAATTATGATTGATATTACCATTTTTTATTGATATTATTTTTATTATATTATTATTCTTCTTCTTATTATTATTATTATCATTAATTATTACTGAAGTCACATTTTATTCGAAGGAAGTTTAGAAGTCAAACTTCCGACAATATGGACAGATGGAAAAGCAGAGGTGGGAAGAGTCAGAGAAGAGGAAGAGAAGAGAAAGGTAGAAGAAGAATATCAGAGAAGAGAAAGGCAGAAGAAAGAAGATCCAGGTGCGTGAAAAGGTAGAAAAGTTGCGAAAAACTGGGTTTTCCAATGTTTTCTGCGGCTCTGGAGGGTCGAAAAGTAAGCTCGCTAAAGCGGCGGGTGCGGAGCCATCTGTGGAGATGAGAGATGAAAAGTTGCACGCCGTTGTGGCGCGAAGGACATGTCGAAGTCAAAATGTCAAAAAAAGACCACATGTTTGGAGCACTTTTGGAAGTTGCGATGTTCAAAAGCGCACGCCCTTGCGGCACGAAGCGCGTTTCGAAGTTAAAATGGCAAAAACATCATGTTCGGAGCACGTTTGGAAGTTGAGATGTTGGAAAAGTGCACTCTGTTGTGGCGCGAAGCACATGTCGAAGTATGTCGAAGTCAAAATGCAGAAGACACACCATTCTCGGGCCAATTTTGGCAGTTGAGATGTCGAAGAAGTGCACGCTGTTGTGGCGCGAAGCACATGTCGAAGCCAAAATGCAAAAAGACACACCATTCTCGCACCACTTTTGGAAGTTGAGATGCCGAACAAGTGCACGCCGCTGTGGCGCAAAGCACATTCCGAAGTCAAAATTGTAAAAGCATGTAAAGGTGCGATGGATTCTGCATCGTGTCAAGAATGAGCAAAATGTGACGGTTTTGCAACAGTTTCAAAAACGATGGCAGGTGTGAGACGTTGGAAGAGGGTCTGCACAGATGCATGTCACGTGGCAGGCGCAGTACAAGAGGCATATGAGCCAGGCATGTTCGGAGATCAGAGGGCAGATTTCCTGAGAACGGTTGCATTTTGGAGCATCAGATCGTCAGGTTTCCTAAGATGATTTTGCGTGACAGGCGCAGCACTTCTTCCCATGACCTGGCCTCACTTTCTCGTGGCGGCGCAGTACTTGTGAGAGATGGGATGGAAAAATCGCAAGACGCATTGGTACCAGGGTGTCAGCTCAGCACTCAACTTTCCATTTTTGAAGGAAGTCTCGCAGAATTGCTTCGTTTCTGATGTTGACAACTTCGACGCTTGGAGTAAGTTTTGCAGAATTGCTGCGTTTCTGATGTTGTCAACTTCCAAGTTGAAAGACGTCTCGGAGAAAAACTTCGTTTTTAGCTTTCAACTCCCACATTTCAAGGAAGTCTCGCACAAAAGCTTCATTTTCCAGTTTGCAGACAGACAGATTGATAGACAGATAGATAGATAGATAGGCAGATAAGTAGACGGACAGACAGACAGACTGACAGACAGCTAGCCAGCCAGGCAGACAGATAGACAGATAGATAGACACATAGACAGATAGACGGATAGACGGATAGACAAATAGACAGACAGACTGACTGACAGCCAGCCAGCCAGGCAGACAGACAGACAGATAGATAGACACATAGACAGATAGACGGATAGACGGATAGACAAATAGACAGATAGACAGACAGACAAACAGACAGACAGACAGGTAGATAGATAGATAACCAGATAGATAGCCCGACACTCCAACCACCTTTCGATCCATCAGTGGGTTCGCTTTGCCATCCGTGATTCACAACAACCAACCTCTCCTATAGTTTCCTTATCTTTGAAACTCCGCCACCCTTCTGCGGTACTACTGGTAAGAATAATAATATTGATGTTACTAGTTTGCGAACGAAGACAAGATGGGTACTATGTTTCGTGTTGCAAGTTCAGACACCCCCAATCATGCGCATATGAAATCCCGTACAGGGCGTCATTTGCTTCGCACTCAAACTTTTCAAGATCACTCAGAAAAATACCCAGATTGCATACTGAATGATGATGGCAATTGATGGCATCTTCCTGAGAACCTTCACTTCTCCATGATTCTCCATGATTCTCCATGTAATTACAAACAATTTCTTCTCGGTTTCTTCAATTTTTCAGCAATATTTTTTTGTCCTGTGGGTTAACAGGAACACGGGGACACTCAAAGCCGCAAGGAACACGATCTACTGTTTCATCACCTGGACATCGCAGTTGCCCACGAGGAGCGCTGTAGGACTTGTAGGAATGTTCGTTTTGCATCGTTTTGCATAGATTCCACCATTCTTTGCTGAGGCAACTGGTTTGACATAGTTTGACATGGCGTGACTGTGAAGCATTCGTGAAACATTTGCAAAGCATTGCAGAAAACTTGATTCTGCGGAGGATCACTTGGACCTCGAAGTGGCGCCAGAAATGGCTGGCACGAATTCAGCTTAAAGAGCGAAGTGCTCTATGGCCTCTGGCCGGTGACTTGGCGCCATGGCATTCTATGGCCTATGAATGCCTATGATGCCATATCAATCCATAAAAGTCCATATCATAATGCCTCGCTGTGCCTAGCTATACTCACCTGCAGTCCTTCTGCGAATCGCCCTTTTGATCCAAAGGGCTCTATAAAGAGTAACTTCGTGAATGGAACTGCAGTTTCACTCTTGAAATGGGAATCAACTGCAATCCAATGTCTTCATTTCTCCAAACAGTATCTGATGTTTTCCTCTACTGACCATCATCGTCGTCGTCGTCGTCGTCGTCGTCATCATGTTCATCATCACCATCATCACCACCATCCTCATCATCATCATCATCATCACCATCATCACCATCATCATCATCATCATCATGTCATCATCATAATCATGTCATCATCGTCATCATCATCATCATCATCGTCATCATCATCATCATCATCGTCATCATCATCATCGTCATCATCATGATCATGGTGAACCAAGCTGTGCTGAGGTGAAAGTCTCGTTTTGCCTTCACCCGAATTCACTGCAATCAGTTTCCTGGCCTTTTTTTGTTTTCACCGAAAAATCCAGCCAATTGTGAGCTTTCGGCTTGGCTGTGGACATCCAGCTTTGGGATAGAAGGCTGAGAGTTTGCCACAGAAAATTGCTACAAAGATGCGTGAACGAAAACGCTCAAGGGGTCATTTCCTTCGAAGTCTGCAGAGTCATGCCTAGGGCCAGGTTCTTTAGCGTGGGAAGGGGTCCGAGCACTACTAGGGAGTTGTGGGTGTGGCAGATCAGATTTCAGCAGCAGAAGGCACAGATACGCACGCAGGTTTGCTTCAGGGAGCAGATGGACTGAACGTTGGAAAGCGAACTGAGGTCGGGACATCATACAGTTTGCCGGTGTTTGACTGAAAGCCGTGTTGCACTATAAGTGGCTTCTGCAAGTCGAAAGCAACTTAGTTGCAACAGCTTGGTACAACCTACAATCTCTGAAACACGCATCAACACGCCAGGAATCCCAAAGCAATGCTCGTTCAGCACATACTAATATACGGATTATACGGGCTGAGAATATTATGGGCAGGATTTTGCAGAAATATTTGAAATACGCCTCTGCAAATCATTTGAGGAACACTTGAAGCTGCAGCATTGTGGGCTAATGCCCACAACACGCGCTGCTGGGATTGACTTTGATTTTGCATTGTTATGCATTGCTTCAAATTCTTAGGCCCTGATTTTGTGGCGGTTTTAGCGCGCAAAGCAATTGCCAGTACCAGTAGAATTGGCACGCTTCTATATAGTTGGGAAGGTGCTCATTGTTCCACCACCATTTTCTCTCAAGTGTTTCTCGTGCCATTCTTGACAAGCTGTCCTCTTGAAAGCCTCAGCCTCAAACTGACATCCCATCAATTCGCTTCCCCTCTTCCATCTCTTCCCTTCCCTGTTGCTTCACGCAGTTGGCCAAGGATTTTTGCGTCGGCGTGTCTTTTGCATGCTTGGGCCCGTAAAGTGGCGGCTAATTTTCCAAGCTGCATGTGATGACCTAGGTATGACCCGCTGTTCGTAAGCAACATTGAAATAGGATAGATGATAGAAGAAAGGAAGTGCAGCTGAATTGCCGTGAAGTATGTTCCACAGGAATTAATTAATGCCAAGTTCGCATTAATAAGCCTCTAGATCCATGAGCAGATATTCACCCCAAATAATCGGCAGCAAAACCAAAAATGGGATTCATGAGATTTGGAATGGGATCCATGAGATGTAGTATGAGAAATGCTTTGAATCCATTGGTGTTCAATGGTAGTCATGGGATTTAGCGTGTGAAATGTTTTGAAACCAGTGGTTTCCATTGGTTTTCCAATGGATTCCATTGGTGTTCCATTAGCCTCCGAATCCAAGAATTAGGATTTTCCACAAGGGTGCTGTTTAATAGAGGGTGACCACACATGTTGATTAATAGGGAGAACCAACCCAAAGTAGTATTGCCAACAATGTTTTGGACTGTGGGTGTTGATTAATACGGGGTGATTATTGATATTAGCTTACCATTACAGCAATTTACTAGATTTACAGATATTTACAGTACAAGATTTATGTTCCTTGACTCCTTGCCTTTGCTTTGAAAAGAATATGCGAACAGCTGAGTCAGAGAACTAGGTTTGTCACGAGTATTTGGATTTCGCAGCGCAAAGGCTCCAGGGCAGATAAGATGCCTAAGCCTTTGTTTGTGATTTGTTCCCAATTGAGTCGAGTGTGATTCTTATCAGATGGTGTTGCGGTTTGAAGCATGCATAGCTTTGCATGGCTTTGCTTTTTGTTCGAAATCCGACTGCTTAGGGCTTAGCTTCCCGCTGGTGTAGCACATCCACGCTCTCCTTGGAAGGAGCCGTATGGGCTGCAAGCTGTTGAAGTTATTGCCTTGTCAAAAATTGTCAAGGACTTAATTGGCACTGGGGTCGATAGCAGTGATAGAGGCCATCCTTGCCGTCAGATCATGTGAGATCGATGAACTGATGTCAACTGATGTCAACTGATGAGAGCTCTGCTTGTTGATGCTTGTTTGTTTGTGGAAGCGTTCCTCAAATCGGATGGCCGTTACAACCAATTTTGGAAACTCCGGTGGACGCTCGCCTGCAGTGTACAGCTTTATATAGATTCTGCGGAAGGATTCGCACAGAGTAGACGACCTTCGCAGTGTAAAAATGAGCTGCTGTCAGCCGCTGTCACGATTCGCCTATCATCACTGGACTTGTGATACATGACTGGAGGTATAGTACGAACATGTACGAACTTGTCAACGCAATTCAAATCAAATTCATAGCACAGGATTTTCACATTTGTAATGGAGGTGGAGTCTAGCAGCCTAGCATCAGTTCTCTATACCAACTTTAATTAGCACGGATTCCCATTGATTCCGGAAGGACATCACCGCACCTCAAGCCTGACAGGCTTTTTGATAGAATTTGAACGTGTTTTAACCATTTTAAACCAATGCTTTTGGGGACTGATTGTTACTCAGGTTGACTTGCTTCTCAATCGAACTAAGCATTCTTCCCCATTCCGGGAGATATCTTGAAGGCTTCCCCGCTCTCAGATCCTCTCGGTCTTCCACCAGGCTTTTGCTAGCAGTGTGACGCGGATTGTAGAGCAGCATGCAGCGGCCTTTGCTTAAAACCGTGCGCAAAACTGTCACTGCACCATGTCTTTGCACTTGCTGAGGCTTGGAACTTGAAACCTTCAAATGACACAGATAGCCACAGTGTTGTTTTCCCAGACCTCTTGCATTCTCTCTCATGCAAAACAAATTAAATCGTGTTGGGTCTTTAGTCAAGCGCAACAAAGCCATTTGAATGGGAATTTATGGGACATGTGTGCGTTTCTGCTCAAGTTTGTCTGACCTTGGGAGAAGCCTGTATCATCCACTGACAGCGATCTCAATTCCCACCTGCAAGGCATCAGGCAAATGTTTAGCACCTTCGCCTTTTGTCAACCTTCATGGCATAGTGCAGCTGGTCCACTGTAGAGATCTGCTGCAGTGATAGAATCAAATAATGTCAAAGACATCTCATTGTAACATATTAATATTGTAACATATTGTAACTATATACACTAGACAAGTCAAACTTTGATTGGCGACAGTGCTTGTGTCACCCATGGCTGGGCCATGTTGAATATTAGTTGCACAGAGAGGCTGGATTCGTGATCCTGGACAGGAAGCAAACGGGGTGGGAGTCAGCACCGACAATATGGAGCTATAGCTCCACACAAGTTTTGGGTTTTGATCCACGCTGCAACTTACCAGATTTACCAGTAAACTTATGTAAACTGATTGGTTATGTTCGAGATCATGAGACTGGGAGTGTCCCTGATCACTGAGGGATCAAGCCTTTTACCAAGATACCATCTACAAACACGCGGGTTCTGAGTCAGGCATGACTTTGATTGACTTTGACAACGAGCTAGGGAGACAGAGCCGTTTCAATGGAGGAACCTTTGCAATATATTGCACTATTACATACGTATCATATACAATGTCATATACATCAATGCGTGTTACATATGTAATTATATGCTATACTCATACATTATAATAAGATAGTCATATCAGTCAGTAATATGTTCAATGAAAACACCATTGTGCAGGGTTTCGATTTCGTGGCAGCCAGGTCTTGGAGGCGTTGCTCAGGCAGGGTCAAGAGATGTGACGACTAAAGGGAGATGGGAAGATTTGTCACACTAAAGTCACACTAAAGATGCAGTGGAAACCTTTTGAAGTACGTATCAAACATGTATCAAACATATCCAACCTTGCACTCGTGTCATGTTTCTCAGGTGACCAAATCTTGGAGAAGTCTGAGAACTGATCTCATCCAGGCATGGGAAATCATCGGTCCTTCGTGGACACACACCAAGAGTCGGACAGGGAGTGAATCTGAGTGAAAGATGTCAAATTATGTCGAATTTACACATCCATATGTGGAATCCCTTTGCCATCCCTTTAAGCGATCGCTTTGCCCATTTGCAGGCTGCCTTCTGACAACATGGACAAGGCATCCAAATGTTTTGTTTTGATTGGCTCTGACATTGACTTGCACTCGATTTCTTACATTGATGCATTGTTGCCAGATGTTTCCAGAAGAAAAAACTGCAGTTCCAAAAGCTGAACGCCAGAGTCTTACATCCCATGCCATCACAGACATGATGGTCGTGGAAGCCACGGGGAAGCCTGGGGGAAGGAATGTCACTAAGTCACTAAGCTTTGATGTTGTAAGAAAAAGGTTTTCATGACTTCCTTAGAAGTTCTGAGAATGAAAAGTGCAACAGCTATGCAAAGCGACATCATTTTGTACTGTTGAAACCTATGCTTTTTGACTACCCCGAGTAGGAAACCTACAAATTACCAGAGACCTTTCCCGTTGCATCATTTTGTCCTTTGCTTCTTATGCGCTGCACTTGTACATGTGCATCATGTGCTATGAGGGTTTCCAGGAACACTGAGTTTTGAATGCACCCTTGCTTCTTGACTCTGAGTCCTTTTCCCTCAGGAGCTAGGCAGTTCAGCTCAGTTAAGCTCCAACGTTGGGACTTGTACGATACGAATACCGCTCTCATGAACACGTATCCCAATGCCACAAGTGCTCTGTGCGTTTATAGGTGTGTATTGTGTATCAAAAGAGTCTGCAGGTGGAGAGATATGAGAGATGCAATTTGATTGAACGTTTCGATATGATTTGATTGTGTTGTCACTGTGTTGTCTTTGGGTCACATCTTTGAAAGTTTGCTAAGGCAAGGCTCCAGTCTCTTTGAATCAACTGCTGAGCCCGTAGGTCCCTGAGTCTGATTTGCTTGGTACGCCGATAGTCTTGGATCACAGCTCGCTACCACCAGCATCCGCAAGCTGCCTTTGTTGACTTACCTGACGTGAAAGAGAGTGAAGAGTGGATAAAGCAGGATGAAACACAAGACAAATGATGACAAATGCAAAGATTCTCAACGATGTGAAAGCGTGGCCACCCAGTCTTGAAGGCCCGACACACCTGCAGCTGCTTTGAGCTCATCAGCACCAAGTGCATCATCAGGTGCAACTTCGTGACAGCTGCACATGGATGCACCTGGAACAAGGATGAACAAAGCTCTGTGCGGGTCGAGCTTTGTCAGTTGGATTCAAGTCACGAACATGAAAAGGAAGAGGAATGGCGCTGCAAGTGGAGATGGGATATTTCTGTGTCAATACTGCCCAAGAATTTCTACGTAGCGGAAAGACTGCGGAAAGCAAGGCCTAAGGTCTTTGTCAAAATCTTGACTCACTCCAAATCAGATAAATCAGCCAGGTTCCTCAAGACCTCCTTCGTCCAGCTTCATGCCATCATGGGGCTCCAGTCAGGCAAAGGAGCAAGAACTAGTGAGACTACTTCGGTTGGAGCAGTAATGGACTCAATAGAACTTCCATGAACTTCTAAAGATTTCTAAAGTATCCCAGATCCTTTTTTCCCTGATCCCAGACTTTTCCTTCGAAGGCACCGATGGACCCTGCTGTGCTAGCTGCCATGATGGTTCAGGCCCGTCAATGTCAGTCTCCTGATCTGACTTGTTCAAACTGCCGGCGGCAAGAAAACGATACATAAATATACATAACATAATATATAACAACATATATAATATACATATATAGCGACGGACTGAAATTTAGAATGCCTGTAGCCTCTAGCTCGCGCCCTCCTAAAGAATGCCGCCCCGGGAGCAAAATCTTAAAGAAAACCCTGGTAAATGCCATTTTCAATGTGCTGCTACGTGCGCTGGAGTTTTAGTAATGAGCCGTCCGTAGGGAAAATCTATGAGAATTTACAGGTGATGTGAAAATGAGTGCCGCACATAGAATGCCTCCGGCCCAAAAGTCCAGCTCGCAGCATGTCAAAAATCGGAACTCCATATTTCAGAATACTCAATATATGTGGGGTTTTATGCACTTTGTCCAGCCCACATAGAATGCCGCCAAAAACATATAACTACCGATGTCATCATTATGTTGCATGTTTCTGCTTTTTTGAAAAAACATTGTTTTGAAGGATTGTATAAATTGATTATTTCATATGAAATAATTGCTTTAAAATCCAATCTCATGAGAGGGTGTCGTGCCCATTCTGCCTTGGGTATGCAGTTGATAGGGTGATTTTTAAAGGGTCCCCCTCCATTGAGAAATGGGAAAAACATGGCAAAACAAATGTTTCAAATGGAAATTCTTGAGTGTCCACAGTCTTTGCGGGAGTGCTGGGCCATCAAAACTGTTTGTACAATTTTAAAAGCTGTCAGAAACGATGATTTTCAGCTAAATTTTGGGCTGCACTTTATTTGAGATGTTTACTGGTGCAGTCACATTCAAGCATGAATCTTTCAAGTTGGATCTCGAACCCCCAGTCTTGACAGCAAAATGTGCCAATTTCCATGAATTTCCCTAAGCTAACTTTGAAAAGTGAGAAGTTTCAGATTGATCTTGGATTCATGGTTTGCTGGACAGCGCTTTTTGTGTAGGATTCCTGTCAACAACCGTCCAAAAAATGAAGCCTTTGTGTTGGATGCTGGATGCCGGTTTTGGTGGCAATTTCTTTCAAAAACAAACATAACAAACCTGGCATCATTTGATTCTTTGAGCCAAAATTTGCCATTGGAAAGGGCTTGAACAAGGAAATTGGAATGAAACAACACAAAAAGAAAAAGGCATTTTGCACACCTCTCAGGGAAAAAACGCTTCGTCGCGCTCGCACTTAAGTGCTGGAAGGGTTGACATTTTAGGACCTGAGTTTGCTTGGTTCAATCCTAATTTTTCTGGTTAAATCTTAATGTGGTTCGGCCGAATCATCAGACATCATCCGTTTCCCTTTTTCTCCAGTCAGCAGTACTTGAAACTACCTCTTTTCATCTCTTTTCATCTCTTTTCATCTCTTTTCATCTCTTTTCATCTCTTTTATCTAGTTTGCGGTTGCCTCATGCGTCACATCCTGAGCCCCAGCCTTGCGCGCTGTTTAGGCAGCGATGATGAAAAGTTCGCCTCCAGCCCCGATGATGGTTCTCGGCCAAGTTGTCCAAGTTGCCTAAGTTGTCTAACAGCCACCTTTCAGATCCTGTCACAAGTTGAGACGTATTTGACATTATTTGACCATGTTTGTCAGTGGAATAGACACCGATGTTGTCATTGCATTTTCTGTTCTATTGATTCTATTGATTCCATTTTCCATTTTTCGAGGCCACTATGCCATACGCTGGACAGTGTTGACCTCAGGACAGTTGGGTTCACAGGTGTTGTCTACTGGTGCAGGTAAGGTGTTTGAAAAAACGCGGCTCATGAATCCAACGCATACCCAGATTGGGCATTCTGTCACCTGTGTGCCTGGGGTTGCAATTTGCAAGTAGTCTGGATTTGGTTTCTTTGAGTTTTTGACCTGCGTGGTAAGGGTACGCAGGTAAAATCGTAGATCCAAAGTTCAACTACAGTATAATACTGATGCAATCTCCACCAGCCTGCGCATGTTCACAAAATTCAGTGTGTGATCGGAAACCTTCGTTCATACAAATCATATCAACATGTTCACATAGTATGTTATAGTTTATAGTACTCTTATAGTATCATATAGACAAGATTAGACAAGTATTTTCTCTACATAAGTCAAACAGGCCTTGGCTGCTTTGGCGTTCCCATTTCTTCTCTCTTTAACCATCCTTCATTTGTTCAATACGCCCTGAGTAAAGACGATTTCAGTCCTGTCAAGCTCTACAATCAGGTGGTGAGTAGATCGGATACGAATGGATATATATCACAATGTACACAGAGTACAGCAAGACAGCAAAAAAATCAAATGAATGCGCTCTGGCATAGCGTTCGTTGATGTCGTGCTATCAATACTGGCGACATTTAGTGACCATGTCGTGGAAGCCACGAAGTCGCGTGCCGTTTCCATCATTTTCCATCTATGTTTGTGCAAGAAGCAACAAAGGGGTGTATGCAAGTGCAAGATCGGTGTATGGGGAAAAAGTGGCATTGACTTTGTGACATCTCTTTCCAGTAAAACAGACCTTTGCAGAGAACTCAAGACAGGCTAAGCAGCTTACGAATTGCAGCATCGTTTCAAACCGAAAATACACATTCTTCGGCATTATAGGCGAGGTTCATGCTCAACTAAGCAAACCCAACACGCATGTGAAACAGCAAGTAATTGTGTGGAACACAGGTATCACGCGCTTATGCGTAGTGATGCATAGTGATATGCGGAGCAACAGGAAAGTGTGACTTTGGGTGAGCTTGGTCTTCCCTTCATGATAGCGCAGCCTGTATCTATGGGGAGTGCACTGAGTGTACCGCGATTGGTCCTGCAGATCAATTGTCTTGACATACATTGCATACTAAATACATCTACATACTGAGGATGCCACCTGTGTGCTTCAGGCCAGCATCGACGCCAATTCTGCTCAAAGATGATCAGCATGTTTTGCTTTCATTTTTTCCCATGTAGACGCAATGACATCGAACATGTCAAACATTGGAAGCCTTAGTGATACGCTTTGAACCTACGTATACACCGGGTTGATGATGTTGATGTGCAACACAGCCTCAATTGAGGTAGCTTGTCATTGCTTGTCATTGCTTGTCATTGACCCCTTTGTTTTGATGCGTCCCCCAAGCCTTCCGCCTTGGACGACATACCAGACTCATGGTCAAGCCGGTCAAACCATTGAAACCAACAGGCCGCCTTTTGGTCAAGTTCATGGTGCCTATCCATCCAAGTGTCAATCTCAAAATTTGAAGCGGCTCCACAGACTCCACAGCCAACCTCTGTACAACTCGCATAAAGTACAGCTTGGGCTCATAGAGGGATGCAGCACACTTGGAATCACTTGGACTGGTTCCATCATTCTTGATCCGTATGCCACTGAGAAAGAATTACATAGAAATACTAGAATATCAGATAATATCAGAATGTCTTAGAATCAGAATGAATCAGGTGGATTGGTCAATGGTCTCGTGTGGTTTGATGGTTTGATGTGGTCTCGACTGTCGCCGGCTTCCAAAGGCCACAGCTCGGTTCGGATCCCGGAGAGGTGCAGTTGCTGATCAATATGTCCATCGGCCATCGATTTATTTCGAATGATTCGAATCTCTAACAGATGAATAAATCTATCGGCTAAGCATGGCTAAGCCGCTAAAACAAAATCAACGAACCTTTGCACACCTTCACCGAAGCGGATGCAGATGATTGGTATCGATTCGTGGCGGCGGCGTGATGTTTTTGTTTTCTGCATGGCAATGCCGTATCATGTCGCAATATGTCGCAATATGTCGCATAGCTCACAACAATTCACTTGCGACATTTGGCGACCTTGGACAGGGCTCTGCAGCCTCCGTGAAGGTGGGTATGCAAAGATCGACAAATCCCAACAGATTTTCCAACAAATTGTCCAATAGATTTCCAGCATACCATTTGGATCCATTTGTGACACAAGTGTATTTTGTTTTGTGGGAATCAATGTGGTACTTAGAAAAAATGTGTGGGCCTTTTTATAAAACTGAAATGATCTGATATATATACGTATATATATATTATTATTATTTTTTTTCTTTTGGACGCTACCAACTTATGAGCATGGACGTCAAAGAGGAAGGTTCGAAGATGTTCGAAGGTTGATATGTTCGGAGGAGATCCATAGAGATCCAACAAATCTGACAGATCTAAGAAAACTTGCCGCATCTTGCCGCAAGGTCAGCGGCTTGGGCGAAAGCTTGCCGCCGTGCCTTGCATCAAGCAGATGGTGCTGGTTTTCTCAATTTCGTAAGATTGCGCAAGTACTATTTGTATTCTGTTTGATCTGTTTGATCTGTTTGTGCTTCTGATGAACATCATCAAACAATGCATTGCATGCAGAAAAGGCATTTCATGATTCAAACTGCTTCGTGGACTTCGTGTTTGAAACAAATCGTACCGTCTTCTGGCGGTGCCTTACAATGGTTGCGTGTTACATGAAACCTACACTACTAGCCAGCAACACTGACGAATAAAGCGAAAAAGATGCTGTTGATTGCTGTTGCATATGTTTTTCATATTTTTCATGTTGCATCGCTTTCCCTGGTGGAGTTTTTCTTTTTGAAGTAGAAAGAAACCTTAGCTGAGGATGAGGCCACCTAAGCCATCAATCCAGGCTCACTTGGAGATACTCGTATCATCTGGTATAATCTTGTTGCATCTTGTTGCATCATCTTGTTGTATCATGCATTTGGATGCATTTGGAATGTAGGCATCAGCACATCAAGCAATACTTTGGTCTTGCCAAGAACTGCAATTTCAGACAATTCTGAATGCAGGCACAGCGCATTTCAAATAGCCAGTATTCAATTGCCTCAAGGCCTTTGCATTGCTCCTTGCGTTGTACTTCACACGTCTCTGTTCTCCCAACAACTGAAACAGTGCAGGGAATCACAAGGTGCCTCATTCATGTGGAGAACGGGTCAAGGAATTCTCTTGTGTCACTATGTGTCACTTGTGTCATTTCGTACAATTTCTCTTTCGGAATCGTTCGGATCTTTTCACTCGTCATGCATGGTGCATTTTTCGGTGCAAAGGGAGAAGAGCTCTGAAGTTCCTCCCTTTGTGATGCTACTGGATACTTGGCTCACATGTTTGCATCAGTGTCAAGAGGCGTTTAGAGGTGACTAAATTGCGACTAAGACTCACAGAGAACAGAGGAAAATTGAAGAACATGGAAGAAGTATATCAAGGAAAGATGAAATATTAGAGGAATATCAGACATGGCTGGCTATTGAACTCTAATCGTTTGAGTGCGTGTGACCTGACTCCACAGTGCATCGACTCAGGAAGGCTTTTGTGAGCGGATGCTCTCTGATGGACAAAGGCGAGAACTGCCCGTGAGTCAAGGAGTGAGTCAAGGATGCTGAAGGATGCTGAAGGTATTGGTATCATAGCCGTCATAGCCATCGCCTCACGGGGACTGAAGATTGCATAAAGATCATAAAGTGCACAAGTTGCACAAGTTGCACAAGTTGCACAAGTTGCAAAGCATACGGGGAAAGCCAAGGAATTGAACATATTGAAACCATTTGAAACCCAAACTGATAACTGAAGATACTGAAGTATTTGCATTTGCTGTGCCCACCAGGTGAACTGGTCTTCGGAAAGCTGTGGCCAAAGTTAGCCTGCAATTGACTGGTTCATGTCGTTGAGTGAAAAAAAGGAAGGCGTGCTTCCAGAACGGCATCAGGATGGCTAATGTATGTATGCTAAGATGTGCTATGGTGTGCTATGGTGTGCTGTGTTTGGAGGGGGTTGTCAACTTCCCAGACATGTCAATACCGGAAATTGAAATTATACAACCCAGCAAGAAGATCAAGAAACATCCAACCAGCAAGGTTGTATCATGTGGTACAATCAGAGCCGCACAGTCGTTGACACACGTTGTATCGGCACGTGTACAGACAACAATCTAACACAGGCCCACCCCGTTCGGGGCAAACCGGGCTCTTGAATATCACGTGCTGCATGTCGGGCTGATCAAGATCATAAACGGTGCTACAGCGCAATCCACCACAATTGTTTGCAATGGGTGACAATACCCCATTAACATCCATAGTAACATATAGTATCATAATATCCATCAATAGAATTTATCACATATAATTAATCATTTCTTTAAAGCTAGACAGCAGTGTTGGAGTCTTGACTGGGCAGACTTCTCCAGTGATATCAGAATCTCTTTTGCGGATCCTTTTCTTAGAATATTTTGGGGCGGCGCTTGTTGATTGAGAACCTCGAGTTCTCAAAGTTCGGGGAATGTAAAAAGAGCATCAGCAACATCAAGATGATTCAAGATGTATCATTATGCAATCCAGATGTGCCTGTGATGCGGTGAAATCACGCTATGGCCCCCAAACGTCGCAAGTCTGGCCCTGTGCTCCCAGCAGATGTCTCATTTGTACGAATCTTGGCTGGAGCTGTAGGAAGCGCAGACACTTTGAAAAAGCAAACATAAATAAAAACATAATAAAAACCATAAATAAACATTTAAATAAACATGAATAGACAGGATGAGCAAACTCAGAGCACATTATAGCAAACTCTTCAACTCTTCAACTGTTCCGATGCTCTCAGATGTCAGGGGAACTTATTCTTTTTACCAAGCACTTTGTGCTTTTTTAGTGCTCGCATTTCAAGGTGAGAGCCTTCTCGGTGCTTGTTGTGAAATTTTCGTGGTGACTCCTCAGGAGATAAGAAAAGTGGAGGAGACTCAGACTCTGGGCAGAAGAGCCAAGGTCTTTCCGGCGGTGACTCGTGCGTCATCCAGTCAATGAAGCCAGGCCCTTCACAAAACTGTGAATGGTTTGCATTGGCTTGGGTGCGGTGAATCCTAGGCAACATCAGGTGATGTCATCAGTCATCAGCATGCAAGTAGTTTTGAAGTTTGCTAATGTTTGCTGCTTACAGTTCAGTGCAGGCCCCATCCTCGGCGCATACACCATTTCTGATATCAAGCACAAGTTTATGATGCTGGACACGACTCTTGACTTTACACTTGTAATACTTTATAATACTTTATAATACTTTAGATAGATTTATATAATATATATATATATAACTGTTGAATACTCTTTTAATTCTTTTTTTGCCCTGCCAAGTAATCTCAGGGAGACTTGTAGGAAGCATCCAGCCACATGCGAGAGGGTACACATATGCTGTACCCAAGCCTGTCACCTTGACAACTGTCGCGATGCGAAACAGAGTTTACAGCAGCTCAGGAATGGCGATGGAATCCTCAGTCGAGCATTTAGCTCAGTCTCCCAGTGTCCCAGTCCTCCAGTTCAGGGGTTACATTCGATAATCATTCTAGATTTCATATACTGTACACACATGTACTATCATGTACTTGTTTACTTGTTTACAGGAAAGTTGATGAAGAGCAAGGTTGCACAGGTTCTATTGAGGTCTATCAATGTTCTGAGTCTTTCCGAGGATGAAATGTCCGTGTTGCTTCGGAAGGGTCGCGAGGACCTGTCAGATGCGGAGCTTGAAGTTCTGTGGGATGACATGAACCATGACGGTGATGAGGCGGCACGGGCACGGCGAGCACAGCGGGCACAGCGACCGCATCATTGCTCATATAGGGAGCTCCTCATAGGACGCAACGCAACAGTCCTCACGGAAAATACTGGACCACACAGTGTGACGATGTGCAATGCGTGCCACCCAGCAGACGTGGCATGACAAATGCGGGCGGCGGATAGCATGGATAGAATGCACATGAATGCACTATACATACCAGTTCCATTCAGAGCCAATAGGAACGATACATTGCGATACAATGTTGCAATATGTTACATGCAAAGTTGGCCTCAGGTAAAGCGCTACATGCCCCTGCAGTCATGCTTCAGAAGTCTAGCAAAGCTTTTGAGATAGGATTAGAAGAGCTCTCTGAATTTCAAATTCGCCAAAGAACTGATCAACTGATATCAACGGCCTGGTTCTGATGGCTCTGACAAGTTTCGAATGGCGACAGTATTGGCGTATGTGTTTGACATTGTTTGACATTTGCCCCGGAGCTTCACCTGGACAGGGAATTGACTTCGATGAGTTTGTGGACTATTTGTTTGGTGTGTACTCGAAGGACAGCTCCGGGCAGAGCGCATTCAATATGGTCCAATACGCTGCCACTACTGCCTCGATGTTCCCTGCACCGTACTCATACAAGAAAAAAACATATTAATAATACATAACCATGAAATACCATGAATAATATCATATAATATTTGATACTGCAAACATGAAAACTTGATCAAACTTGAATGTTTTGTTGCAGTTTCTTTGACGCAACATTGGCCAAATTCTGTAGATGCACAGTATGCTATTTGCCGTTTGACTATATTCCACAGAACTGAGTTCCTGGCCCTCTGGAAATAAGAACACAACACATCACTGGTTGAGAATGTTGAGATATGTCGAGATGTGTGATATGCAGATGCAGGACGGTGCAAAGATTGATTGGGAAGGTACTTCAAACGTTTTCCACACTATTGCAGATGCGGCTGGGCGGCCTCACATCACATACCATGAGTTTCTGGCACTCTGCCGTGCCTTGGCAAATTATTACAAGATATCATATCACAACGCTATACAACGCTCACTCAACACTTTTGAGTATTGTCAGATCAAGTTATCATTGCTATTCATGGCTATGCATGGCTATTCATTGCTATTCATGGATTATTTGTCGTGGCATTGCCGTGGCATGTCTTTTTCACAATTTCATGGCTCTGTCGCACTCTGATGTGTTTCACACGGGCAAAGACTCAGCACCCTTGAAACAAAGTTGTCAGGTCGGTTTGACACTGATGGTTCTAAGAGTCGTGCGTCTTCTGGACTTGCCTCGTAACCTTTTCAAAGTAAGATAAGTAAGCACTGATTCAGCTGTACGAAAGATGTGTGCAAAGTGAGCCTCTTATTTAGTCGATTGGTATTTACATTTACATATGTTTGCTTGGTCTGTTTTGCTCCCTTCTACAGCAACAATTCAAACAAAATTTAACCATCTGTCTGGAAACGCCAAAGGATTCATAGAAAGAACTCATGTTTCCGTGGTCAGTTTTGCCTGTGGAATCATGCAAAGGTCAACTCGACATCTTGGATGATACCGGCTTCGGGATTACAGAAGCTGCAGCACTGTCACATGGAAAGGAAGATGGGCACATGGCATGAGCATCTCATGGCAGCGGAAGAGCATATACAGAGAGTTGCTAAAGTCGTGCCCAGATTAGTGGGAATCGTTGAAAATAGCTTGAGAGCACTTGATTTTCAAAACTCGTGCCTTTTTGTAAATTGCATAGGAAATGCATGATTTTCTGGTTTTCATGTTTGGATTTATGATTCTTTACAAATCCTGCGTTGAGGTGGTGTTTGGCATGTCGGTTGAAAACTTCACATCTGAGTTACTTAAGACTTGGTCGTTGCATTTAGGTGGTGTTTTGATCAATTTCATACTTCAAGTATCTTCAAGTTGTAAATTTCAGGAACTCTGCTTTGCGCGTAGCCATTTCTTCCTTTGTATTAACGTACTAGGAATCTCATGTTGTTGAGCCATCATGTGGGGAGTGGCCTCGACAGTAATTGACTACGCTGCAAAGCCAAACGGATACGAAAAGTACTGAGCAAATCTCAGGAATACTTCGTTCTAGCATGATCTTGACCCAGAATCTGACACAATCTACTATATACTCGTACTTTATATATCTTTATATACTGTATCTCTTTCAAGAGTTTGTTCGAAGAGCAAATGCCAGTTTGTGGATCTGAATCACCAAGGTTTAAGGAGTGCAGAAGCAAAAGAGGCTTGTGCTTTGATCGCTTCAAATTGCTACTAAAAAAGGTGGCAAAGACGACACTTTGGCAAGCCAAGGTGAAGCAGTGAAACACACAAAGGTTCAAAGTAAATTGGAAACTGTGGACTTGGGCTAGCTTGCAATATCCCCAGTTCACTACCAATATACGAACCCAAGCAGTATTTGATCAGTATGTCTAAGACCAAGAAGTTATATGCAGTATACAGTATTTCCATGTATTTCCAAGGTTGGTATTCAATTCACAAAGTTTCACTTAGGAATGTTGAAAGTGTCGTTATTTGCATCGGAATATACTTTATGCAAGTCAGGTGAGATGTTTGCAGTCACCTCTTCAGTCAGAGCTCTAAAGGATCACAATTCATATCAAGTATTAAACATCCCTGTGCTTTGGCCCCTGAACACTGCCAAGTGGCAACATATGGCAACATATGGCAGCATTGATCCTATGCACGACGTAGACTGCGTGTCGCAGTGAGGGTTGGACAATGGAAGAAAAGCGTCCAATTGCCGCCGAGGAAAAATGTACCTTTGAGAACCGTGGTGAATTGGATAGCATCCTTTACTCCTGGACGGGCAAATGAGGACGTTCAAGATACGTGGGCAGCGTGCCACCAGTGAAACTAATAATGAGAATGGCTGGCATTTGAGGAAGACGAAGACTGGAAGACTCCTGGAAGACTCCTGGAAGACTCCTGGAAGACTCCTGGAAGACTCCTGGAAGACTCCTGGAAGAGACCTTGAGTCCCACCTTGAGTCCCACTCAAAGCATCAGTGATGAGGATTGCAGGCCCTGTGACTTGGAGAACCAAAGATTGTCTCATATTGTCTCAAAGCTACCATGAGCTACCTATCCATCCTATCCGATACTATCCTGCTATGTCCCTTTGTTCTTGTCACGCTCAGGAAAGATAGAATGTAGATGAATGTAGATGAATGTCGGTTTTCTGCAATTTTCATCACATCACATCGAAATACTGCCCCCAAGGGGCTCTTTTTGGGAAAGATTTTGGGTGAAAGCCCAGAACACACTCCCGTTGGCGCGTCTCCCATGCACGCGTTTCCCGGCGCTTTGGATTACAAAGCAAGATGCCGGAGCACCAAACACAAAGCAGTGCCAAGCAATGCAAATCAAAAAGCGAGAGAAGGGTGTGCGCATCCCTGTGGTACTACATAGCTTCTACAATCTTCTATATCCTTCTATATCCTTCTATGGAAAGTGTGCCGGGTGTTTCGCTGTTTGTCGATTTGGTTCTGGTTCGAATGTAGACTTAGACAAAGATTCTACTGTAGGCCAACAACAGCTACTGGGTAGCTGCCAAAATTTCTCAACAGACGGCAAGAATAGGTACGTGTGGCACTTAGGATGCGAGAATGCAGAGTGACACTTGATTTGGCTTTGGCTGGAAGTGCATTTGTAGGCCAAAGAGTCCCGTGTCCCCTCGAACCGATCTACACTTCTCTTCGATTCTCTTCGGCTTTTTCCGCCAATTCGGAAGCTCTACTCCACACCATGCTCACGCAGAGCAATATTATTGCCGGTGCAGAGCTTTCAGGCGTTTGGTTGTCAAGGCTTCAACAGATAGGCAGACGAGGCGAGTGGCAACAGGCTTTGCAGTGCTTGCAGGAAGTGCCAGCAGATGTTGCATTGGAAGTGGTCTATAGTATGGCAATAACAGCTTGTGGAAGATCTTTGCAGTGGCAATGGTGCTTGAAGTTGTTGTGGGACCTTTCAGGACAGCAAAACATGGTGAGAGCCGTGAGAGCAACTCAACATAGCACTCTTAGCACTGCAAGTAGCACACAATCGAGCACTCCCACGACTCCCTTGCTTCGCCCTGTTCGACCTGTTCCCAACATCGTCGTGGTCGGTTCTGCCCTTGGAGCCCTCCAAAAGGCAAGCAAATGGAAGCAGGCCAGCGCACTTTTGGCCTGGTTTTGGTGGAGCAGAGTTGAAGCAAATAAATCAAATAAATCAAATACAATCCAGAATTCTAAGAATTGCATGGTTCTGTGCAATTGCGTTATGGCATCGTTTGCTTCAGCTTCCAAGTGGCAGGGTGCTAGGTCCTTGCTGCAAAATTGCCAGTCAGATTCTGTGCAGCCAGATGAGGTCACTTACACAATATTAATGAACAGTGAAAAGACAACACAATGGCAAGCAGCATTGTCATTACTGCAGCTAGATTGCTGCGCTCAACCTGACATCATCGTTTACAACGCAGCCATGAGTTCCTTCAACAAATCTGCGCTTTGGCGTGTCTCGCAAATCCTGCTGAACGATATATCTAGAGCCAAAGTGCAAAGAGAAGCTGTTTCTTTCAACACGGCAGCGAGCGCATGTGAAAAGGCTCAGCAGTGGCAACTCGCAACCCAAAGTGTGGGAAGTCTTGGAAGCCTTGGCATACAGGCTGATATTATCTCATTTAATACGGTCATACGTGCCTCTGTTAGAAGGCCAGGAGAAACGTGGCAAGCGTGTTGGAAATTGCTTGACCAGCTTCAGCAAGTCCATCTGCAAGCGGATCTGCTTTTGCTCAATGCTATGACCGAAACTTCAGAGTGGCAGCTTACGCTTGTCCTATTACAAAAAACACGGCATGAGTGGAGTGAGCAGAGTGAGCAGACTGGACAGCGGTCATTGAGCGGACTCTTCAATTCTGTAATGAGTGCCTGTGGAAGAGCCACATGGGCACGCGCACAGAACCTTCTCCAAAATTCAAAGGCGTGCAATCATCAGGTAGAAGTGGTGCCTTATACTTCCATAGTTGGGGCATGCACGTCCGGAAATTGGCCCATCGCTCAAGCAATCCTTGAAGAGTTGCATTTCAGGAGGATAGAGGAAGACGTCATTGCTTGCAGTGCAGCAATTAAAGCCTGTGATGCTGTTGGAGAGTGGAGACAAGCTCTCTCAGTTCTGACGAACTTCCGGAACAAGAAACTGCAAGCTGATGTGATTGCCTACAATGCTAGCATCAGTGCGTGCGCGAAAGCTGTGCAGTGGCAACAAGCGCAACAAATGCTGCTGGCACTGCAGTTCTTTCGTATTTGTATCAACACAGCCACTTTGAGTACTCTCCTAAATGCACACCCATCGCGTGAGTGGCAGAAGGCTAATGAGTTTCTGGCGCAATCAGAGGCAGACTTGTCGATTCACTTGTCGATTCACTTGTCGATATTGTCGACAGCTTCAACACTTTTTGACCGCGCTGGAGAGCAGCTCTCAGCAACAAGATTCCTCAGTTCAGTTGAAGCTACCTGTCGGTCAGAATTTCAAAGGGTGCAGTACAGAAGATTCGGGGGAGAATGGATGAATGTATGACATGTTACAGTACTTGTATGTGTCAGTACGTGCAGTCCACAGACACATAGACAAAATGTATCAAAATGTCTCAATATGGTGTATTCTACAGGATCTGTACTACAAGCTGTGCATGCTTATATTTGCATATACATATACACGGATTTTGTACACGTATTTTACATACGTATATACAAATTCAGGAATATTCAGGATGTATGATATGTAGGTCCTCATATATGATATGTTTGCATAATTTTGCATATATGACTCCATGATACTCCATGAATGAAGGGCTGAGTTTGGTGCTTGTTCAGACTGGGACTGGGAGGCTTTGTGCAATTCATTGCATGCAGTTGTAGACTCGGTCTTCAGATAACTCAGCTCATGTTTGTTTTTGACAAAAAGATCCTCTCCTCAAAACAGCAAGTGTAAGACTTATCTATACTTGTTTGTCATTTTCATTCATTTTCCATACTTCTTCATTGCCAAGTTTAGGCTCTGTCCCGTGTCCGGCATTGCAGATCTTGCATTGGCCAGTTTTTCCTGTGCCTTTGAGCGACAGAGCTTTCGCTACGCAGTGGAGAAGGCACAAGATGAGAGTGTCACCAGCCTCCCGAATGGTCTGCAGATCGAAGAGCGTTGCGACATGTTGCGACTACAAACTGTTCAGTTCACTGTTTGTTCAGTCAAAGATGCAGCGGTTGTACAATGTTGTACAGACCCTATTGCATCAGTCCAACGCAATTCTTCCTAGGAAAAAGTTACGCCAGCCAGTTGGTCATATTCTCGCTTCATTTCACATCACAGCTAGGAGACAAACACATGAAGTCATTATTTTGATTCATTTTTTATATTCGTGTTCTTGCTCTGTTTCTCTGGTTTTTTAAAATTCCATGGCTACTGGTGCTGCAGGTGGTTCGGATGGCTGCTCATTCAATGCGCTTGCCTGGGACCCCGAGGATGGGCGCTGACGGAAGTGATACTGTACCTGAAATCAACAATTTTCTGTTGTTTTTCATCGGAGAAATAGCATGTGTGGTCCTACTTAGTTTTTTTTTATGTTTTTTTCGACCCTTCTTTGACCCACCCAGCATATGACCACTTTTTACATGGTTGTCATATTTGCTATCATAATTGTCATATAAGCATCCGAAAATGCATACCGGAAAGGTGGAACGGTTCAACCCACGAGCGCAAGGACCCTCAGAAGTGAGCTTTGCGTTCCCTGCTGACACAGCGATGTGGGAGGAAGAGATACAGTATACAATATACAATGTATTAAAGAAATCAAAACCACAGGAAAGCAGATATAAATAACATGGACGTGGAGGCCGAAAAAACGTACCACTAACATGGACGTGCATCTGGTAAAAACCATCAAAATTTAGCTAACAAGGACGTGGTCCTCCAAAAAGTAGCTAAATTTTGTGCACTAACATGGACACGGCAAATTTTCATACTTTGGTAAGTTCCCGGGGAATGCCCCAAGAGAGAGATAGCCTGTACCCCCAAATCCTGGGAGCGTCCATGTTAGCAAAACATTGCGAGATATGATTGCCATCAGAAAACGCCGGTTCCAGAAACCTGTCGTGCACCTTTC
>Ga0126342_10004746_pt1 | contig 23390 bp, 15 predicted proteins | sample Cyp1metagenome_FD_92528 | JGI IMG/M metagenome (GOLD analysis project Ga0126342, IMG submission 92528) | Coral microbial communities from Lord Howe Island, Old Settlement Bay, Australia - Cyphastrea 1 metagenome | ecosystem: Host-associated > Invertebrates > Cnidaria > Coral ...
AGCACCTTTCGGTCCATCAGTGGATTCGCTTTGCCATCCCTGATTCACAACAACCAACCTCTCCTATAGGTTTCCTATTTTTGAAACTTCCGCCACCGCCTTGTGCGGTACTACTGGTAGCTTACCTGAGGGTACCATTTAGTTTGATGATTTTCCCAGCAGGCCCTTAACCTCCATGGCTAGCTCGGGGATTTCCCAGCGGCCCGCCATGTTTGATGACACCGGAGGGTATCTTTATGAAAAATATTCCATCAACTATGAATTAACCAGTATAACTATTCCATCAACTACTAATTAACCATTATATATATATTATAACTATTCCATTCAACTATGAACTAACCATGATAAACCCTTTTTTAAAACCCATTTGAATTAACCATTATAACTATTCCATTATAACCCTATTACTTCATGATAAACCATAGCTAACCCATTTTTTTAAAACCATTTGTTTAAAGCCATGGTAACTGACCCCACTGAGATCCCCAGGCCAAAAAGTACAAAATCAGCGCCGCCACGAAGAGTTCCCAACAAACCTCAGTGCCAACGTGATGGTGCCATGTTGGTTTAGATGAACTACCCATGAATACCATGGAAAAAATAGAATTCTATGGGAAACTGATGGGAACATGGTTTATAAAGCCTATGAATACTATAGTTATATTTGTTATACTAGTTATAAACCATATAGATAGGCTTAGATAGGTTGCATTCATATTATGTTAGTTGTATCTACCATAAACCATAGTATTCAGTCACAGCCATATCTCAACTTATCTATCGAACGGGGGCCCCATCCTGTTGAGATATAATTGACTCATGTGGACATATTAATCTATAATATCTACCATAGGCCGTCTAGACCCTATTCATTGGAGTTATGCTCATCAACTTAGCTAACACACTGGTGCAGGATTTTGCAACCATCCACGGTACGCGCTATGGTGTTTTCATGTGGATATGATTCAGTAATGTGGACATATTGTGGGATAGAAAAAGGGACACAACACACCTACAGTTATGGCCGTTTATGAGTTATAGCTGGTTATAAATGGGGTTATACACTCTATAAATGGGGTTATAAGTACTTACAACTGGTAAAGGGCCATAACTGTATTCTATGATTGGTGGAATATGATCATTTTACCGACATGACTTGGATTCCTTACAAAATTGTACAATGAGCATATGATGAATCCTTATTCATGGAATAATGACCATCGCCTTGTATGGGAAACTAGTTTGACCATGGCACCTATATGGATTTTATAGATGTATGTTGATATCTACAGTCGGATTTAACGACCAAAGAATGATCAAATGTTGGATGATAAAGGATGGATTTCTGATGGATATATTTGAAGCATAGTTGGATAGGGCGAGAAACCAACAAACCAAACGGAGGGCCTTCCTGTAGACACACTGCGTATTTAATTTTATTTGGTAAATATGGGGGTTGCCTAAAATAGGGGTACCACCAGTTCTCATCCATTTTAGATTGGGATTTTCCCTGAAATAAACCATCCAGCTATTGGGTATCACCCATGTTCAGGAACCCCCCATATAGTAACCCCGCCCAAAAGATGCCCAACAGTGTTACAAAATGATGGAACTTTAATGATAATCTTGTCGAACATGGGGTTGCTGGATCCCCACAAGGATGTTTTAACACATCTCTATATATATATATATATTTATATAATGATCATATAATGGATAAATATAGTTTAATTATAATACTATACAGTAATATAATATCGTAAAACAGAAATATATGATTATTTCCCAAAGTTGCATTAAACTTCCCAACCTGTCCGTATCCTCGAAAGAGGGAGTTTCACAGGATCACATCAACTAGCCATCCATCTGAAACCGGTTACATCATGTTACATCATGTTACATCATGTTACATCATGCTACATCATGTTACATCATGTTCCATTCCACCGCAAAAGTGTTTTGCACAGTTGACTATGGTACCGCTTGCTTCCTCGCGTCGTACACCTGGATTTTTCCATCAAGGAGGGAGAGCAGGGAATGCCTCGGGCGGCACGCCCCCTGAGCTGCGAGAGCACATTGTTCAGCTCAGCGGCCTATGTGGGAACCATTGGGAACCCCTCCGTGCTCAGCCATCAGCCAGGCAATGCGGTACCATCAAGGAAACTCAGACTCTAGGACGGCTTTCGCTGCCCCTGAAAAAATGGGCATAACTTATATAAATTCCCAATTTTTTTGACTGTGCCATGTGAACTTCCCCATGGCTTAGATATGATGTGATCTAAAACAAAACCAAATCATTCACCTGGTTGGTGGTATACCTACCCCTCTGAAAGATATGAAAGTCAGTTGGGATGATGAAATTCCCAATATATATATATGGAAACAAATGTTCCAAACCACCAACCAGTCACCCATGTCTATCCAGCAAACACTAATCTCCGCCCGTCACTTCCATGGCGGGATGGCGATACAATTATTCCACAGACTTGCCGTCCCTTCGAGGGGCTGTCTATGATAGAAAAACTGGCGGCCTCTGGTAATTTAATATACTGGTAGCCATGGAAACTGGCCCACTTCTGATTTATGATGCTAAAAATCTATTTAAACTAAAACGTGGTGATTTTCCAGTTCGCTACCTTAAATAACTAGAGGGCATCCTGTGGAATTCCCTGGCAGTGCTGCAGTGCTGGTCTGGGATTTCTCTATTAGTCCGGTGTTACCGAAGTTCACTGAAGGAGTTCAATCACCAGGACAGCAAGTCATCCACAAACGAGGCCTTGAAAACAGTGCTGGGATTAATCCCAGGGATTACTTGATGGATGTAATTGAATTAAGATAACTAACTACTTAAGATTACAGTAATTCATTGCCATTGAAAACAGTGATTACAGTGATTCATCCCTTGTTCAATTACCAAACGGGAAATCTTGAGTGATTCATCCCTAAGTTTGGAGAGAGGGATTGAAAAGAAGGCGTGAAACAGCCGATGATGTACGTGAACCAGCAAACCCATTTTTGACACAAAATATGAGAATCCAAATCAAATTGTGGTATTTTTTCACCTTTTCAGAATCGTTCTAGAGTTTGCTACACTATATCTGATATCTGGGATATCCCTGTTAATCCCAACATGGGACATGGCAGTTCTTTCCAAAAGTCCTGATCCTTCAGCACCCTTCGCTGCTCCAGCCGAGAAGCTTTGAGAATACCTCGGTTTCATGTTGTCTGAACAATCAAGAGATGATGAGATGTATGTGTGTGTATGTCTATCTATATAGTCATCCTGGAGTAGGCAGAGTACGAACAACAAACTAAGATGGGAATCATGTTGAAGATTTCATGTTCTATCTACTTCAGGATGATTATAATATATATATATATACACACATATGTATCCTGGATCCTGTGAATGGAACACATACTTATGCATGATGCATGTATATGTGCACAAATGACACCAAATATGTGGCAACAACTTGTTTATATGTATGTATGGCTGTCTATGCACCAACGTATATTCACCAACAGCATAAGATGCAATGTCACACGCAGCCAGCATAGGGAAATACCCCGGAAAAAAACAAAAAAAACATAAGTCAACGTATAACTGGTTGGTGGTTTTAACCATCTTGAAAAATATTAGTCAATGGGAAGGATTATCCCATATATTTTTGGAAAAATGTTTGAAACCACCAACCAGATAAATATTTGCAATATCAACAAACTATACTAGCAGGTAGGGGATACCCAACACATATTGGGAATCGAAGCCACGGCTGCATTACCTGCCCCATTGCTGGCACTGGGACTTGGTTTTGGTCCAGTGTAATTGGCCCATTGATCTGTGAGCAAAGGGCCACTGTTGGCCCCAGTGCTGGTGGGCTGCATTGTCGGCTTTGGTCCTGCAATGATCGGATTGCTTGGATTCTGCATTCTGGCCTTGAGCTCACGGATCAGGACTGGACTTCCGTTGAAATGCATAGTCACACCGGATGGCTCTTGACTGGTGCCAAGCAACCAAGCACGAGGGCCCATGGCACGCAGTGGTTTGGCTTTCCATGAATAATGGGTCGACCATGCTGACAACATCTTACTGGTCACACCGTATGGCAGGCATTCCACTTTGTAGACCCCGAAGGTGTCAATGTCCTCAGGTTGTGGTGTCGCAAGGAAGAGTGTCTTCCAGGCATTGCCAAAAGCACCCTTCGGGACCCTTAGTGCCAAACGATTCTGCTGTGAGACCAGACCAGCTCCTTCAGGAATCTTTGCAGCAAGTACTGTCGCCTGTTGCAAGTCAACTGACTGGTCCAACCATATGATCCTCCAGTTGAGGTAAGGACGTCCTTCTTTGGTTTTTGGTGACAGCTACAGTCTGTTGAAACCACTCAACTTAAGAAAGGCCCCAAAGCGGCAGCATTTGGGGATGATTCCCCCACACATTCAGCATCACTCCAGCAAGGTCGCAGTGAGTTTGTCAGATATATACCATCTGGTTATTTAACATAGCCATGGAAAATGGCCCATTTATAGATGGTTTACCTATTAAAAACGGTGATTTTCCATGGCTATGTTAAATAACCAGAGGGTAAATACTATTCAGTATTGCTATTAAGGGGCATGTTCCAGCAAGCTGGGTTAGCTTAATCCACGTCTCTGCAGACCCGAAAAGACCTGGGGAATCACCAATCCAGCTTGGTTGGAGATTCAACCGGTTAGGTCTTGTAAGCCACGTCGAATTGCGAAAAAGGACCCAAGTTGATCAATCCAGCAATCTACCTCCCCTTGAGGTCTGACCACCACTTGATGTAGGCGAATACCCTGCTACTGTTCGTTACCCTATGGTAAACTGACAGCTTGCTATTGAAAATGACCCATTTTTAGTTGATTTACCCTTAAAAAATAGTGATTTTCCATAGCAAACTGTTAGTTTACCAGAGGGTAATACCCTCTTGGTATATGAGTTTGTTGGTGATGTGTTGATCCGCTGCCAAGAATGACATCTAGTTGCGTGTGGCTACAGTCCATCCACTTTTACAGCCATTATTTGAGTCTTTACAGCCCCATGTTTTGTTGGTTAAACCGTTAAACCCATACGTTTGTTGGTTAAGAATCCCCATTTATGCCACATCATATCCAGATCATCCCCTTTAAAACTTCAGAATATTAGTATCAAAAAGTCAAGGTACTAGCGTACATGCGATTGATGGGCCGTCGTCATCCCAGCACAAATGGAATTCGATATATATATATATATATATAATGGGTTTTACCCTCTGGTAAACTAACATAGCTATGCAAAATAGAAATCTTTAATAGGTAAATCAACTATAAATGGGCCATGTTCAATAGCTATGTTAAATTACCAGAGGGTAAAGAATCCGTAATTTTTATAAGGGTAAAACTACTGTCCCTGGTTACAAGAGGGATAAGTAGGCATAATCCACTTGCAACTTGGGTAATAACCCACTTACTAAATAAGATGAAAACCAAGAATCCCTCCTTTTCAGGAAAACATATCCCATGTGAGCAGTGTCAAGAAACATAGTCAAATGTGTTCCTTTTGTTCTGGCTGGTTTACAGGATTTCCCATCATGGATTGTGATAATCCACAGTATACTGGATAGTATAACACCCAAACCAAACACCAACAAAACATGATTTATATCATAAATTATCACAATATATCCCCATATGATGATTAAACATGATTATGTTCCCAACAAATCGGTGTTGATTCATCTTGAGCTATCCATTTTTTGAACATAGACATAAACATCATCACAGGATGGTGCCCCCCAGTGATGTGAATGTTGGTTTAGATTCACCCCATGAATACGAGTTCGTTATATCTACCATAAACCATGGTTCATTCAGCCACTTACCCTCTGGTAATTTAACATAGCTATTGAAAATTGCCATTTATGTGGGTTTACACATTGACCATGGTGATTTTCCATAGTTTTTTGTACGTTTACCAGAGGGTATCCATATCTCAACTATTCTCAACTTAGTTCCGGGGCCCCATCCTGCAACCACCTACATTTTTCATCGAGGCACTCGTGGGCGCACCGGGATCCAGCGACGACAAGGAGATCTTTCCGTCGGTGACGCTGGCGGCATTCTTCACTTCTGCCACACACAGCGCCTGTCCAGTGGGATGGTGTTGGATCTGTAAACTTTCTACGCAAACTATTTACCAAACTATGACTAACCTGCTTGGACTTAAAATATAGTTGGTTGTTCTAAGTCAAAGAACTGAATTATACCAAACCAGTTATATGATAGATATTAAAATTAAAATTATACCATATCTTTGCCATCAAACCAATAGAATCTGGCGATCAAATTTCACTTTTTCAAATAACTCAACTGGTTAGGCCAATTTCGGGATGATTTTTTTTCCGTAAACCAATCCAATGATAGTCATGAAGACTTAGTTCTAGGTGAACTCTAACAACGATTCATCAATTCAACCAGAGCTGGGTATTGTTTTTGGTAGTTTGGGGATTGAATAGTTTGATGAATTAATCAATTAAAACATTTGGAATGTCATTAATTTTTATCTCCCTTAGTCATAAATGTTTATAATTCATCAATTAAAACATTTGGAATGTCATTAATTTTTATCTCCCTTAGTCATAAATGTTTACGGAATTGTTGGTTCCCTAACAGGGATGCTCCCAACACCCCCCACCTCCAATGGGATTGAAAAACCCAGATGCACATCCTTGTGTTTTTGGAAAAAAAACTGGAGCTCCGGAGGAACCATTTTAGTATCAATCTATGATAGATATGCCGACATACCATTTGGCTGTTTAACGTAACAACTGGAAAATCACAATTTACTAGGTGAATCGTCATAAATCTTCGACCACATACAGTCGCTTTCTGTTGGACATGCTCCCGAAATCTTCAGACCGTAGAATTCCAATATATACGTTGTAGCAATGGCCTCCTGCTCCATCTGAGATGGCACGAAGTCTGGCCAGAACTTCATCGAAAACATTTTGTCCCACTGTTTGCCATTGTGGAACATTTTCAAGCAGCAACATCAAGGGTTTCCGCTCCTCGGCATACCCCACAATGGGGTATATAACCTTTGCTCGGGGATCTCTGCTACCCTGCCGTTTGCCTTCAGAAGAGTACGGTTGGCATGGCGGGCCGGCCACTAGTAGGTCTACTTGCTCTTCCTTCTTGAACTCCGGAGCGAAAACGTTTTCATGAAACCTCTTGGCCTGGACATTGCTTGTCATTTTTTTCACATCTGACTCGCAGTCACACATAAAAGTCATCTCATGCGGACTAAATGGATATAAATGGTCCATGTTCCATATATGTCAAACCAGAGGGTATACCTTGGCATACTTTGGACCTCCTGATTGTTGGGGTAGAATTTTCGCTAGTGATCCCAACAGGCGGCTAAGTTGCTTTACACCTAGGTTAAATGAGGTTTGTGCTAGATTCAATGGATTGGTTTAAGGGAAAATTTGCCGGAAACCATGTTGTTTTTTTAACCGTTAAATACCAGTAGTACCGCACGAGGCGGTGGCGGAAGTCTCAAAAATAGGAAACCTATAGGAGAGGTTGGTTGTTGTGAATCACAGATGGCAGAGCGAAGCCACTGATGGACCGACAGGTGGTTGAGGTCTTCTCTCTTCCTCTCTTTCTTTCTTTCTCTGACTATCTACCTACCTACCTACCTACCTACCTCCCTCCCTGCCTCCCTACCTACCTACCTACCTACTCTCTCTCTCTCTCTCTCTCTCTCATCCGCAAAAAACAGTTTTAATTAGATTTCAATTGTAGCCAATTGAAATCCTTACTTAAGTGAGGATTTGTTTTTCTCTTGGGAAGAATGATTTTGACTTTCCACTTTAAAGAGAGTCCAGATATTGTTTAGAGGGGGGGGCCTCACACTAATCAGGAACCAACTTTTGCAAACCTACAGTTCTGATGCTCCAAAATGCAACCCCTCTCAGGAAATCAGCGCCCTGACCTCCTAACATCTCTGATGAACATGTCTTGTGTATTGCGCCTGCCACGCGAAATGCATCTTTGCAGATCCTCTTCAAATGTCCCACGCCAGCCATCGTTTTTGGAAATGTTATAAAACCCTCACATTTTGCTCACTTTTGAGAAGGTGCACAATCCCTTGCGCCTGCCACGCGAAACGACATCTGAACGTCCAAAAGTTGTCCGAATCCCTGGTGTTTTTAACAGTTTGACTTCGAAATGTGCTTCGCGCCCCAACGGCGTGCGCTTTTTTGACAATGCAACTTCCAAAAGTGGTCCGAACCTGGTGTGTTTTGTACATTTTGACTTGGAAATGTGCTTCGCACCACAACGGCGTGCAATTTTTCATCTCTCATCTCACCAGATGGCTCCGCACCCGCCGCTTTAGCGAGCCTACTTTTCGACCCTCCGGAGCCACAAATCATTGGAAAAACAAAGTGTTTCGCGACTTTCCTACCTTTTCGCGCATCTTCATCTTGTTTCTTCTGACTCTTTCTCTTTCTTCTTCTCTTCTCTTCTCCGACTCTTCCCATCTCTGCTTTTCATCTGTCCATATTGTCGGAAGTCTGACTTGTAAACTTCCTTCGATGGGGTTTTCCTGTAAATTTTCCCCTAAGCCAATCCATTGATAGATATCTAAACGGTGAATAATAGAGTGAGTTAACTGGTTGGTGGCTGACCTACCCCTCTGCAAAAATTGTCAAATGGGAGTATTATTCCCTATATTATGGAAAATAACAAGTGAGTTAATTATAAACAGACTTCTAACTGGAAGGGGCCACCATGTATCATGATGCTTTTCACCAGCATTCTCAGGCGTTTAGTTCTGACGCACAGCGACCATTTTACTATTAAGTGAGCGTAATGCCTTCAGTTCAGCGACCACAAAAAATATTACCCTGTCTGGAGATCATTGTTCAAACAACATACTGACCAGATATTGTCTGGTTGGTGGTATACTTACCCTCTGAAAAATGATGGAGTTCGTCAGTTGGGATGATGAAATTCACAACTGGATGGAAAGTCATAAAATTCCATTGTTCCAAACCATTAACCAGATATTGTCTGGAAAAAAAACAGAGCCATGTTTGTGGTTGACTGCCATCCCATGGTCCCAGATGTGACATCACCCCGACTGGAGCAGACTCATCCTACCCTCTGGTAATGACGAACATAACTATTGGGAATCACCATTTTTAATGGGTAAATCAACTATTCCTATGGCCGTTTTCAATAGTTATGTGGCTGTTTACCAGAGGGTAGTTCCCAAGGCAGTGCCTTATCGCCGTTCTTGTCCCACTCCTGCAAGACCTCGGACGTCAAAAACCGAAATGGGAGTCACAGCTGGTCCGTGGTCCATAGCGATGACAAGCAACGGAAATGCGGATACGAGCCACAAATAAAACAACCAATGATGGTCATTTATAAATAGCCCATTGATATAGCACATATCAAAGTAACTGTTTGACAAACAAGGTAAAACAATCCCCAAAACACATGTCTGGTTGGTGGTATACCTACCCCTCTGAAAAATATGAGTTCGTCAGTTGGGATGATGAAATTCCCAATCCGCCGACATTCATAAAATTCATGTTGCAAAGCACCAACCAGCATGTGATATAAATCAATGATGGGGATTCTGATTTGGAACCACCAAAAAATAAAGACACAAATTTCACCTGTGTTCCTGCCCTGATTTTCAGAAGACCTGGGTAAATGATCGGCAATGGGACATCCGCAGTGTTTTTCAACTGAACAATCATAAATGAAGGATCTAACCACATATCTGCCAGACTAAATCAATTTCTATAGTTGGGTAGTTGCTTATGCCGTGCCGGGTGGCCTGTGCGTTTTTTTGCACGTTTTTGCGTTTTGTATATATATATATATGGGGTGGGGTGGGGTGGGATATTAACGTTCTGACAACCACATCCTTGATACTACGTTGTCAACGCATGTTCCACCAACTAGGACGACGTTGATGATGCAACGTGATGCTAGGTTGACAGCACGTAAGAACCAGAAGGAAAAGACGTTTCAGTGGCTCTGGCGTTGCAATAAGAATGTGAATGAAAAGTTCACACCGGCACAAATGTGCAAGGAGCTGGGAAAGCTTTGCAAGGTTAGTTTTAGGAGGAAGGGATTAGAGTAATTTGCGCATTTTGAACTGTTTGATAACATGTGCCCAAATACGGGTTAGTTCCGTATGAAGGGGTTATGCAAGTGAAACATAGAATATGACATAAGGGAGATATCTATGTATATATAATATATGATTATATGATTATGAATATATATATATAAAACCAACGATTGGACACTGAGTGGAAAATCCACAAGATCATATAATGGCCATATAATGTGTTGTAGTTTTCATCCCATTTCATGGATTCTGAGAATAGCCACTAGATAAAACGCTGATTCCCACGCTAATCATCAACCAACACCAGGGTTTCTGCAACAGTCTCCAACTGCAACTGCAAGCGACTCTGTACGCAATTTCTTTCTTCTTTTCTTCCTCCTCAGTGTCATACCTGCATCTCTTCGCGCCACATTTGGGTATGAGATGGTATTCTTTTGACCCTGGCACCTGAATGGTACCTACAACAGTTCGTTAATGTGTATGTTTATAGTTTATTCCCCAAAATATATGGTAAGAATAGGTTTTGACCCATCCCCATTTGGATATGCGTCACCATGATTAAGCATTCTTGACGATGCGTATCGAAACTGAAATATCTGATACATCCAGTTCTATATAGTTCTATCGCTTTGAATCGGGTACATCAAAATTGGGCGTGGTTTCCGAAGTTGGTTTATAAACCTCATGAAGAGTCATGTTGTTGCTTGCTTGAGAAGCACATTTAACATCATTTGACACCATTTAACAAGATCATTTAGCATCATTTATCATCATTTAACATCATTTGACACCATTTAACAAGATCATTTAGCATCATTTATCATCATTTAACATCATTTGACAGCATTTAACAAGATCGTTTAACATAATTTATCATCATTTAACATCATTTGACAGCATTTAACAAGATCAGTTAACAATGTCTGTTCCCATACACCAGAAAATCCGGCGGCAAGTTGCAGCTTGCAAATCTCGTGGAATTCAAGCCTTGGTGCGAGGCAAGGCTCGCTTGAATGACCATTTCATGGGAAAGTACGGAAAAGTCATAAAACGGTATCCTGATGTATCCTACAATGTGGGCCCCCCCAGTGATAAGTTGGTTTATAAACCCCATTAACCATAGTTATAAGTATAATAAACCATAGTTATTGGAATTGTTAACCAACTTAGCTATCTAGGGGGGCCCCACATTGTACATTTTCAGCTAATGCTTAGATATTCAGATATTACTTTTTTTTGGTCAAAGAGTGTTTCGTTCATATCCAGTACGTCACTCTCGAGGTAAGGCTATGCAAATGAGGAGCTGGGGTGTCTAATATTATATGTCAAATCATTAAAGTTTATTGCGTGCAAGGTGCGAGCTGGGAACAATTGAATAATTTTTATGGATATCCCCATGTCCCCCAGCTAGAAGCAGTCACCATGAGAATTCTTTTTGGCCTTTGAGAAGTCTCCCATGGCACCAGGCCTACCACAACGCCATGTGGCAAGAAACCACCAGAGGGAAACATAGAGGCTAGAGCCATGACATTTCACCATGAAGCCTCCATTGATATGTCCAATATTCTACCCTCTGGTAATGACTAACATAGCTATGGAATTCATCACCATGCTATTAATGGGAAAATCCACTATAAATGGTAATTTTCAATAGCTATGTTAGTTTACCAGAGGGTATTCTATTCTATTAATGATATTAAATCCGTATCATCATGTATCTTCTATGGTTAAACGGCCATCTTTAAAGCTTAATTTCCCGAGCTATAGCATATTTTTTCCTGTGGCTCACTTAAAGATGATTTACCAAACATGGTGATTGTCCATAACGTGCATAACTATATAATATAAAAATTGACCCTTACTTATTTTTACTATTGGTTAATGAACAACATATCTTCAATTACCAATATCACTTCGTGGTGCATCCCACGAATCCTAAGTAGGTTAGTTCACCCTAGGTTTTTCAGTGCATTAACATGCATTAAGCCTTCTTATCCCATTGAAAAAACAATAAGATATAACCTACTTAGGATTCGTGGGTAGTTTGCCACCAAGTACCATCAGACATCGTTGATGGTTCAAACCTGAAGAAATATTTTTATACGAGTACAAACCTGATAAACAGAGTGACCTGATAATAAATGATGTTTAGATTTACCATCTGGTTATTTAACATAGCCATGGAAAATCACCATTTTCAATAGGTAAACCATCTAGGCTATGTTAAATAACCAGAGGGTAGATCCTCATTCGCGGCTCCCAGAATCCTGGTGCCATCGTGCCATCGTGCCATTCTGTCAGGTGACCGCTTGTCATCGTCGTTGTGGAAGAGATGTTCTGGATGCATTCCTTGACCGAAAACATGCGACGAGTTTTCACCAAGGGAGTTTTCACCTCGATCATCCCACATGAATGGTTGATGATGGTTAATATATGGTTAATATATGGTTAATATATGGTAAATATATGGTAATTATATGGTTAATATATGGCTAATATACGGTTAATATATGGTTAATATATGGTTAATATATGGTTAATATATGGTTAATGATGATGGTTAACATATGGTTAATGATGATGGTTAATATATGGTTAATGATGATGGTTAATATATGGTTAATGATGATGCTTAATGATGATGGTCAATGATGATGGTGTCCAAATATACTATTAATAATAGTTAATGATGATGGTTAATGATGGCTAATAATCAACTGGTTGGTGGTTTTGAGCCACCTACCCCTCTGAAAATGATGGAGTGAGTTCGTCAGTTGGGATGATGACATTCCCAACTGAATGGAAAAAAATGTTCCAAACCACCAACCAGATAATAATCCCAAATGGATAAAAACCATGATAATCCCTTCATATCGATAGAAACTGGATACATTACATGGATAAACCCAATGGATCATAGGGAAACCATCATTCATGCTGGTGAAGGGTCCTGGTGGATGTCCCATTACCGACTCAGAAAACCTAGGAAAAGAACAGTGTCTCTGGGCAGGATGGTGCCTCTCAGATGATATGTTTGCTGGTTTACAAAGCCCATGAATACTAGTTTGTTATATCTACCATGAACCAAAGAATTCAGCCACTTATGTCTCAACTGAACGCTATCGAACAGGGGCCCCATCCTGTATGGATAGGGCTTATCAATCACCAACGTTTACACGGCCAAATCTAAAGCATTTTTTTCTTTGGGCGTTTAGTTGGGCTATGGTCATCCCCGTATCTTGGGATTCGCCAAGTACTAAATAGCCATTTAAGGTAACGATTTATCCCATATGTAAAGCCTATGTAAGGGCTAATTTTCCAGGGATATGCCCCCAAGTTCTATGGTTTCTATGGTACAGTACCTCCATATTAGGGTCCTGAAATCTCACTGAAGTATTGAGTCAAGCCCTACAGCCATGAGGGGATAAGAATCCTGAAGAAAATGAGCGTGGCACATCACAAATGTGCTCAAACAAACAGTTTGATCGGGAAGATTGGTGAATTTATGAACATCTATGGGGTTTACTGGCTCATCCCGCGGATCCTAAGTGGGTTAGTTCACCCTAGTTATAAGTGGATTAAGCCTACTGATCCCACTGCAAAAAAAACAGGGATATAACCTACTTAGGATTCGTGGGATGAGCCACCAAGTAGCGGAGTCACTGTTTATTTAGAACATGGAACACATACCCTCTGGTAAAGAAACAGTTGCTACTTAATGGGAATATCATGGGATTTTATGGGAATTGGATTTAATGGGGATGTAAAGGGATATCAAATCCTTAATACAAATGGAAATCATCAAATCATATCAATTTGTTGGTATCACAATCAAATTCGATTGGATGATATACCCCCTGGTAAACTAACATAACCATGGAAAATCACCATGTTTAATTGGTAAACCAACCAACTATAAATTGCCATTTTCAATATGTAACAAATTACCAGAGGGTAATGGGAATACCATGGTGATTTTTAACCATCAGATTATGCTATCAAATTCATCAGATGATCCAATTCTATGCAAATCGGATCCTGGTCAATTTCACAAATGACCGGAACTTCATAGGGTTTTTTTGTCGGCCCCGCAGTTGAAATAGGAAGACAATAATCATAATCTCTGAGATTTCCCACAGTATGGCTGCATATAATATATATATATATATGTATATATATATATATATCATTATATATGTATATACTAATATATATATACATATATCATATATATAATATTAACCCCCTATGAACATGGATGGCCATCCACCAAATTAATGGGTAATCAAATCCAACCACAAACATAATCTGCATCACATGTTGGATTTGACACCTTAGTTGACGTTCTTTCAAGAGTCTAGATGTGGCAATACTGCTCCATCCCCGTTGGGGAACATCCCCAAAATGAACGGATTAGTGTCGTTGGGATTTTAACTACCACCTTCTCCCATTTTGTGCGACAATAATGTGCTTGACATTTCAGAAGAAGTGAATTAGTCCGAAAATACCACAAACAATGATGATACATCATGCTTTTTGTCGAATGAACATAGCCATGAATTATGACGCCCCCATTGACACAGTCAGGGCTCGATTGTGCTGATGGAACTTTGCCAACAGCTTGGCTCTTAAGTTGGAGATCACAGCGCGCAGCTGCAAATCCTTCCCCAACATTGCCTGGGAGCAGCTCCGCCCAGAGCACGGACCACGGAGCACGCCCACATGTGCGGGATGGCATCCTAAGTGGTTACTTTATCACATATTATCTCAGATGTATGTATACATATACATATATACTTAAAAACAGATATACTGTATACATAGATATATTTATATATATAATTAAAAATATATTTATATATACTGTGTTAATATATACATACATACATACATTACATTATATTACATTACATTACATTACATTACGTTACATTACATTACATTACATTGCGTTACACTACATTACATTACATTACATTACATTGCATTACCTTACATTACATTACATTACATTACATACATACGTACATACATACATTACATACATACATTGCATACATACATTACATTCATTACATACATACATTACATACATTACATTACATTACATTACATTCCATTCCATTACATTACATTACATTACATTGCATTACATTACATTACATTACATACATTACATACATACATTGCATACATACATTACATACATTACATACATTTCATATATACATTACATACATACATGCATACATACATACATACATACATACATACATACGTACATACATACATACATACATACAGACATACATACAGACATACATAACATAACATAACGTAACATAACGTAACATTACATTACATTACATAACATTACATTACATACATACATACATTGATACATTGCACACATACGTACATCCATCCATCCATCCATCCATCCATCCATCCATCCATCCATACATACATACATTCATACATTACATGCATACATTACAATACATTACATTTCATTTCATTACGTTAGATTGCATTACATTAATACATACATTACATTACATTACATTACATTACATTACATTACAGTACAGTACAGTACATTACATTACATTACATACATACATACAGTATATATGGATGCACCCCGAAGGAGTGACTACGAAACAGCTTAATGTGGAAAATCTACATTGGCCCTAAAAACTCATTGCCTGATCTGCTTGGTGGATTCAACCCACATAGGATGGGTTACAAAACCAACAAACACGTGGTAAACAATAATACATGTTAGTTATTATCATATGGGGATAACATAGTATGGTTATAATATGGGGGTAACCAACATTGGTTATTGTATTATAGTCACAATGATGACAAACATGATAATAAACCACATGTTGGTAAAACAATAACAAACCATCCCCAATTTCACCATGTTTATAGGTGGCATAAATCATTCCCAAATGGCTGGCTTATTATTGTTGTACCCACATTACTAAATGCCACCACTTGGGTTTATCTGAAGATAAGGGTACTCTCTGGTAAATTAACAGTTGGACCCTGAAAATCAGCCGTTTCTAGTGGAAACTCATCTTCCAACCCCGACAACTGCCAGGGTCAAACTGTGAATTTACTGGAGGGTACCGGACACCAATCCACTGCGTGATCATCATTTTCCCTCTTACCATCTGGTTATTTAACATAGCAATGGAAAATCACCATTTTCAATAGGTAAACCATCTATAAATGGGCCATTTTCCATGGCTATGTTAAATTACCAGAGGGTAACCCATTTCCGACATCCCCATACCCTAGCCTCGATCAAGCTGTTCATGGAGTCGAATCCTTTGAGCAACACCTGCGCTGGTTCTCGCGTTGAATGGAGCCTGTTTCACGGGAAGTACCCTCTGGTAAACTAACATAGCTATTGAAAATGGCCATTTATAGTGGATTTACCCATTGAAAATGGTGATTTTCCATAGTTATGTTAGTTTACCAGAGGGTAAGAAATGGCAAACTAAATGGCAAATTCGTTGCAACTGAAAGAGTGATGATAAACCATTGGATTTTTAGGCTAGTTAGTAACAGTTCGTACCCTTCGCTAACTTCACAATGGCTGAAAAATCTCAATGTTTCGTAGGAACATATGGCATAACTCCATCGAAAATAATATTAGGGTGATTTTCCAGCCTGTTTAACCAATGGGAAGGTAATAGTTCCTGACCTGGACATGAACATGTTTGGGATCATCTCCAAAAAATAATCATTTCTCGTGACCTCACTGCGACGAGGTTGCTATGATTTAGCCAAATCCATACACTACATCATGTTTGTCTTGTCTATACTGCCTATAGACACAATTTGTTTATGTTGCAGGTTGCAAACCTACAAAATATTTGCATACAACATCGATTTGGAATGTCAGATGACACGAGATCTGCACATGATAGAAATACCACATGCACATCGCGCGTTGAATCAGTGCAATATACATCAGTATTGATCTACAGCACATTGATTTATGATAAACATCAAGTAAAAATGGAGGTCCAATCCCGTTTGTTGGAGGTTCCATATCAGCGGTCAAAACTCTCTGTCACTCTAAAATATATATATATAATTATATATAGATAATTATATATAGATATGTATACACATATGTAGATTTGCCAAACAGATTCGTGTGTCTCAAGCAGTATAACTGAACCATTGTGAAGAACTGACTCTTAACTATGTTTGGTCATTGCTCCTTTGGTTCGTCCGATGGGGCATGCCCAAGAATTGCATTGCTGATGTACCAGTGGATTTTAAGGTAATGAAAACCCTTTGGTAGTTTAACATGCTTGGCTGGAATTTTACAACTCTTCAGTGGAAAACATATGGCAGAATGATTGATTTAAATAGGTACACAATCTCCAAATGTTGTGTTTTGTATACACTGTGTATATATATTGCTATGAGTGTACTGGAGAGTACCCCGTCAATATGCACTTAAACCAACATGAGCTTGGTATGTCTAAACATGTGGTGTGCCCCCAAAGAGCCATTTGAAATCTTGGACATGATCCTATACCATTGAATTTGTGTGGTTTTGCTTTAATTCTTGAGACACAGCCTCTTGAAAATCATAGCAAACCATGGGTGTTTAAAAAAATGTTTAAACACCACACCAAGTTTCAAAGAAAAACAATGGTTGTTCAATACATTTGATATTCACCATTTTTACCACAAATAAATGGGAAAACCATGAAACTCCAGGCTCACAGCACTAAATCATTGGCCTCAAAGGCCGCGGAACCAAAGAGGTTCACAAACACAACCTCGCACAGCTAGGGATACGCATCTTTTTTGAAGGCTAAATTTCAAGGGATATGCACCCAGTTTCTGTGGTTTTTATATTGTAGAGTACCTCCATTTTAGGGTCCTGAAATTCTCACTGAAGTGTTGGCTAAAGCCCTACAGCCATGAGGGGATACGAATCCTGAAAAAGATGAGCATGGCACATCAAAAATGTGCTCAACAAAACCAGTTTGATCGGGAAGATAGGTGAATTTATGAACATCTATGGGGTTTACGGCTCATCCCACGGATCATAAGTAGGTTAGTTCACCCTAGTTATAAGTGGATTAAGCCTACTGATCCCACTGCAATAAAACAGGGATATAACCTACTTAGGATTCGTGGGATGAGCCACCAAGTAGCGGAGTCACTGTTTATTTAGAACATGGAACACATACCCTCTGGCAAAGAAACAGTTGCCAATGGGAAAATCATGGGATTTTATGGGAATTGGATTTAGCGGGAATGTAAAGGGATATCAAATCCTTCATACAAATGGAAATCATCAAATCATATCAATCTGTTGGTATCACAATCAAATTCGATTGGATGATATACCCTCTGGTAATTTAACATAGCTATTGAAAATTGCCATTTCTTGCTGAATTGCCCATTAGACATGTTGATGTTCCATAGCGAACTGTTAGTTTACTAGAGGGTAAATCACCATTAATCACCATTAAATCTCATTAAAACCCATTAAATCACTATTAATCACCATTAATCACCAGAGGGTAATGGGAATACCATGGTAATTTAACCATGGGAACTTCAGCAGCAACATCCCTTGGGTAAAAATACCTGCTATGGACATCCCTTCGGCACTGGCAATGTCTTGGCGAGGGGCAAATGCCGTAAATGGCAAGACTTCATCCAAAATTCATTTTTGTTTCTTGCCTTTGCATATATATATAGTTAATGGTGATATATATATATATATAATGGTGATATGTATGTATACATATTTGTATATATATTTGTATATATAAATTTATATATATATATATAGATATAAATATTATATATACATGTATATATATGTAAATAAAAAAATATATATATATATATATATATATGTATGTATGTATATATATGTATATATGTATATATATATATGTATGTATGTATATATATGTATATATGTATATATATATACATGTATATATATGTATATATATATATACATATATGTATAACTATATGTATATATATATATATGTACACATGTAGATATAAATATATATGTATGTATATGTATATATATATATGAGCAATCTCGAAGTCCCTAGGTTCACGGAAAGGACATTTACAAATTTGGGAAGGTCCCATCGCTTACCACACGTTTGTACAATAATGATATATGGTAAACTTGGGGGGTATCGCTTGCAGGAAACTGCTGCATGTATATATATATAATTCACAGACATCAACGTCCAATTTGGGTACCGTTAATGTGGATATTGGAGAAATACTATAACATCACCTTGAAAAGGGGTATCGCTAATTTGGGAAGGTCCCATCGCTTAGCGTGTGTTTTTAGCATGTTCAATCAATGTCCATAAACCAAGGTCAGTCCAATACATATTTAGTATTGCCGGGTTTTTTTGCGGTGGCTCAGATGTATGTATGTATGTATGTATGTATGCATGCATGCATGTATGTATGCATGCATGCATGCATGTATGTATGTTTGTATGTATGTATGTATGTATACTACAAACAAGTTAGTTTTTGGTGGTGATATAATCAAAATAGCGGCAAACCAGGATGAACAAAAACCACAAATGGTTGATTTCAGCTGTACGTGGCATTTTTTCGTGTCAGGTGGTGTCAACCAGGAAAACCCCGGATCTGATGCATCAAGAGGAATAAGACTACGGAAGTGTCGGATTTGAAGCAAAACTTTAGGGTTTCAGAAGCCCAATCCTGGAATTATAGTCTAATGAGTCTAATGTGGTAAATCCAATCTTTTAAACCATCCCTAAAATCAGAATGTCATGGCTGGTATAAGCTGGCATAAGCCATCCTCGAATGGTAGGTTTGTACAACAAGCTGGAATAAGTAAGTAACCAAGCATAGTCCTTTGACACCGCAGAAAACATCAGTCGAGATCGGGAACTTGGGGTTGAACCCAGATTGATGCATAGTCGTGGCATAGCCCCAGGTATGGCTTGTAGATATATCATGATATATCCAATATTATCCAATTATCCATAAACCCAGCAGTTAGTGGAGCTAGGTTCACCAGCTTAGCTACTCTGGGGCACCGCCGGCAATGGCTTCTGATGGCTTCGTCACGGTGCTTCAGCCGGTCCTGTACGATCACTGGCACCTGGTCCCCATGAGTGCCGAATTCGCAGAGATGCAGCACTGCAAGGCCTGGGAACTCTTTCATGATCTTCTTGATGTCGGCAGACAACCGACTCATGCTGTTGAGATGTTTTTCGCTTGCCGGCGTCGTAAGTGGAATCGCAGGTGGTCAGTAACCATAGCCATTGTAGTATATGCTATATAATTCTGGAACATCATAGCCGATTGTGACTCCGCTTGGTGCTTCCAGTTTCATTTCAGTTCGATATACTCAGTCAATTTTGGGATCCCAAACCAGGATAGATGTTTACGTCAACATCTTTGAAACCAACATCAACATCAAACCAGTTGATCCACTAACAACCAGTCCACTTGCAATGTGGTGCCCCCCCAGTTGTAAGTTGGTTTAAACCCCAATTAAGTAGTTCGGTATATCTAGCATGAACCCTCCCGTGAAATTGGAGTTATGTGATACCCCAACTGAACGCGATTTCGAACTGGGACACCACATTGTACCATTTACGACCATGATATCATCAGGATTACCATCATCACCAACTATAAATAGCCATTTTCCATAGCAAACTGTTTGTTTACTAGAGGGTATAACATCCAAAAAACAACGTCTATGGATTGCATGGGATAACCTCGGCATTCGAGCTCCGTTGTGACCGAGGTGCTGCTTGACCGTTCACCTTCACCACTCCCTTTCCTGGCACGGGACCCGAGGCTGGAGAAAAACCCACTTGGTGGTGAACTACCCACGAAGCCGCAGAATGTGGTGCCCTAGTTCGAATCGCAAAGTTGGGGTTCACATAACCCCAATAATTTGGGTTTATGGTATAGATATATACTTTATGAGGGGTTATAAACCAACTTGCAACTGTGGGGGCACCACCTTGTAGTAGGTGATATCTGACTGGTTTTTCAAGTGGGATAAGTAGGCTTAATCCAGTGAAAAAAAAAGAGGCGAACCAACCTACTTACGATTCGTGGGATGAGCCACCAAGCATGTTTCACAAAAATGGTCAAAGAGCATCATCCCAAATAACGATGGAAATTTGAAATTTGATACTCTGATTACACACTTACTATTGGGGCACAAAATTGTAGTGGCTGTTGTGGCCAATGTTTGCATTCGGGATGCTGCATACCGATTGAGACATGCCTCCCAAAAAGTAGAGGCGATCCCCTAGACCAATCCAACAAACAAGGTCCCCAGATAATATATGTTCGTTGAATCCATTGAACATCTTGGGATATGTTGAGAGATATATCCTTATTGGGAATATACATATGTATACATATATACATATATATATATATATCTATATATATATATATATATATATATATATATCTCATATATCATACATATATTATTATTGTTGTTATTATTATTGTTTTTATTCTTGTTATGATTATTGTTATTATTCATACATATTCATCATATTCCTTGCATATATGTTCCTTGATTTGCATCAATATTTTCCTCTACATCTTCTGATGCCATCTGATCATTCCGCGAGGACCGAATCTCACTGATCATTCCGCGGCTCGTAAATGGCCTATTCACAAAGTCCCGATTTGTAGATTATCCCATTTATAACATCTCATACCCTCTGGTAATGACTAACAGTTTGCCATGGAAAATGGCCCAGTCGAAATAGTTGATTTACCTATGAAAAATTGTGATCTCCCATAGCCTCGTGTTAGTTTTACTTGCCAGAGGATAACTGGGATTTTTTGATGTTTTTGTTCCACCACTTCACTGTGGGGATAATCCTCCAGGATCCAACACGGATCGCGCCTAGAGCCGTTGCGATGAAGAAGGTCCAAAAGGGCATCAACAAATAGCCGCAGCACATTCCTCAGGTGAGTCTAACTCAGCAGGAGTTCTGGAGATTTAATTGGTTTTCTTCAGAATGGAAATTTACTAACCAGATCTATCTCTCCATAGTCTACCCTCTGGTAAACTAACATAGCTATAGAAAATCACAAAGGTAAAACATCTATAAATGGGCCATTTTCCATAGCGAACTGTTAGTTTACCAGACGGTAATCTATCTAAAAAACACACCAGATCGATGTATCCAGATGGATCCACCTGTCTGCCTGTCTATCCATCTATCCATCCATAGTCCATGTGGATCCATGTGGAAGATCCAAACATCACGAAGCCAAGATATGCATCTTTTTAGACTCCAACAACTGCAATATGTACATGTGTACTTGGTGGCGAACCACCCACGAATCGTAAGTAGGTTATATAGTTCATCCTAGTTTTTTTTCAGTGGATTAAGCCTATAGTTATCCCACTGGAAAAAAAAACAGGGATAGAACCTACTTACAATTCGTGGGATCAGCACAATGTGGGCCCCCAGTTATAAGTTGATTTATAAACCCCATTAACCACTTCGTTATTTGCGTATAATATTCCATAGTTATTGGAGTTATGTGAACCCCAACTTAGCGTTCTCGAAAATGGGGGCCCCACATTGTACTATGTTGATTCTATCATTAGAAGCATAGCATTCATTAACCATAAGTTACCCTTATTAACCATAGAATTCACCATCATTAATAATCATCATTAATAACCATCATTAATAACCATTAATAATAATCATCATTAATAACCATTAATAGCCCCACATTGCAAGTATGACCCACCGACCCACCAATCCTTCCAAGCGGCCACACATGTCGAACGCCGCGTTGGGCCAAGACCTAACGTGACTGCGTCATGTGTTTTTCTATGGAGGAAACTATGATCCAAAAAATGATCAATTCATGATAATTCATGTTTTATTCATGTTTTTTTCCCCCACCTGCCAGGTGAGGGTTGTTCCCCACCTGCCAGGTGAGGGTTGTTAGATTTTATGTCAGTTGCCTCCTCCTGCCTCGTCCTCCTCCTCCTCTCCTCCTCGTCCTCCTCTCTTCGTCTCCTCTCCTCGTCTCCTCTCCTCCTGCTCCTCTCCTCCTGCTCCCTGCCGGACCTCAACCGCGACCATCCACGCCCAGTGTGCCCTGCCGGACCTCAACCACGACCATCACCGCCAGTGTTCCCTGCCGGACCTCAACC
>Ga0126342_10004747_pt1 | contig 23390 bp, 27 predicted proteins | sample Cyp1metagenome_FD_92528 | JGI IMG/M metagenome (GOLD analysis project Ga0126342, IMG submission 92528) | Coral microbial communities from Lord Howe Island, Old Settlement Bay, Australia - Cyphastrea 1 metagenome | ecosystem: Host-associated > Invertebrates > Cnidaria > Coral ...
CAATCACCTTTCGATCCATCAGTGGCTTCGCTCTGCCATCCCTGATTCACAACAACCAACCTCTCCTATAGGTTTCCTATTTTTGAAACTTCCGCCACCGCCTTGTGCGGTACTACTGGTATTGGAGAATGCGAAATATGGTTCGTTTGTCCAATGGTTCATTTCATTCGCGTCAGAATCTTCATCAGAAGATGTCAAATTCGGTTTTGCTAGCAGGCATTTTTGCAGCGATGGATGAAAGCGGCGATGGCTTGCTCACCGAAGATGAAATAATTCTCAGCACGAAAATATTCACATTTGGATCACTTAGCGATCAAAAATCCACCATATATGCCAACTAATTAGTAAATTGGTTTGCCGTGCCAACAGAATTTGTGATGCTTGATTCCTGTCTCCTATAATTATAACTATAACTGTATAAGCATCCAAGGACGCAACTGCTGCTGAACCCGCGGGTACAAGCATATCTCCAGAGCATGGATTTGGATGTTGCGGAGGGCCAAGCACTCTTCCAACTACTCCAAAACGGTCACTTGAGCTGGGCACTGGAGATCATTCTGAGGGTAAGGGGCTCTGGGGATCAAAAAGATATCAGTTGACAGATTCACATTTGGGAATATTTGCTCCCATTCTTCTGACATGTTCGAACTCAAAGCAGCCGAGCCTATTTTCTTGCATAGAACTTGAGCCAAAGGAACATTTGAAATAGAGATATGTTATAATGATGTTATGATATACACGATATACACGTCAGCGAAGGGTGATAAGTCACTTGTGATCCAAAGGTGAAGGGATGGTCACCTATGAAGACTTCATTGATGGCGTTCTTCGCTGTAAAGGCCCTGCACGAGCCATTGATCAGACCTTTGCCAGCAGGATGATGAACTTCTCAATGTGATGATATGTCACGATTGTCACGAGACTTCATACATGTTTCTCGAAACTGTTACTGTACCAAATTGGATGTCAAGGTTGACGAAAGCCTGGCTGTTTGCTAGAGAGGAATTACAGAGGATACTGCGTGCAGTGTTTATCCTGTCCTGTTGCCAAGGATTTGTTTGCAATGCGATGTCAAGAACGTGGCAGACTCCCTGAAGCTTCCTGACAAACAATGTCCACAAGAGTTGTGGGAATTTCCAAACAACTACGGTTTGCATTGCCTCTTTTCATCCAGCGCTCGGCCTTGTGTTATCTCAATTCCTTGCTGCTTCACCGTCACTTGCCTGTACACCAGGTCATTGGTGTCATCCTTGGAGGAGAACAAGGTCATCCGGGGAAAGCGTCGCCAAGGGAGAAGGAGGAGGGTCCACAAAGAGGACCTACTGCTGCTTGACAATCTTATTCAGACTTTTTCATTTTGTGTGGGCAGCATTCTACACTTATTATCTCATTTTTGCGAACACATGCGCAGCGCTAGAGATCCATACTCACGCGTTGTTTTTTTCCCCACGTGCACACCGGTACCAAACATGTATCCTGCTCCAGTGACGACGAGCGCTCCGCCCGACATGCGCGATGCCGTCAACTGGCTGCTGAAGGTGAACTTTCCCGAGCTTGCGCCGCTTTGGTGGCCCCGCCGCTCATCCAGCACTCGCCTGGGGTAATGGACAAGCTGCGGGCCAAACACCCTCGAGCTCAACCTGCCCTTGCCGCTTTGCTGCCGCTGGGCCCGCCTGCTCGCACTGACGTGCCTGACATCGCAGCTGCCGATGTGGTGGCCGCTGTGCGCAGCTTCCGTCGTGGCAGTGCTGCTGGACCGTCTGGCCTGCGCGGGGACCATCTCCGCGAGGCTCTGAGTTCAGCTCACGGCGACGAGGTGGCGGCCCATTTGGCTCAGGTGGTGCAGCTGTTGGCCCGTGGGGACGCACCGCTGGAAGTTGCCCCCCACATTGCCGGCGCCGCCTTGCATGCCTTGCCAAAACGAGGGGGCGATGTGCGGCCTATTGCTGTCGGGGAAACCTTACGCCGCCTTGCTTCAAAGTGCCTTTGCCAAGCTGTTCGAGAACCCGCTCAGCAATGGCTCTCACCTTTGCAGCTCGGGGTCACGGTTTCCCTTGGGGCAGAGGCTGCCGTACACACTGCCCGACACTGTTTCCACCGTAACTCCGGACATGCCAACAAAGCTTTCTTGACCATTGATTTTGAGAATGCTTTCAACAGCGTGGACCGGGCAGCCATGTTGCGGGAAGTGAGGCTGCGCCTTCCTGGGTTGCCCCCTTATGCTGAGTGGTGCTATGGCCATCATAGCCGCCTGCTGTTCGAGGGTGAACCGCTCACGTCAGAAGCCGGGGTGCAACAGGGCGATCCACTTGGGCCTCTTTTGTTTGCCCTGGCCCTGCAGCTGGCTTTGCGGGCTGTGCGCTCCGGCCCATGGGACCAGCAGCCTGAGCTTGCTTTTGCTTATTTGGATGACGTTTGCTTGGCTGGCAGCTTACCACAGCTCCGCACGGCCCTGGGCCGCCTCACTGCGGGGGCCCGCCAAGTTGGTTTAGCGCTCAATCCAGCCAAGTGCAAGCTCACAACCACATCCCACGATGGCCTAGTGGATCCACAGAGTTCCCCTGAAGGGCTTACAGTGGACCGTTCGGGAGCTTTTACTTTGCTGCGCGCTGCCATCGGGAACAGCACTTTTTGCACGGCCCACACCCAACTTCACCGGGTTGATGCGAGCAAGCCGCTCCTGGAAGCTTTAGGAGCGTTGGATGACCCCCAAACTGGGTTGCTGCTGCTGAGGGAATGCGCAAGCTTCTGCAAGGTTGCGTACTCTGCTAGGGTCACGCCCCCAGCCCTTCACATCGCCGCTTTGTCAGCCTTCGATGCAGAGGTGCGGGCCTGTCTTGAAACCCTTTGCACGGGCCCGCTGCCCAGCCAGGCGTGGGCACAGGCTTCGCTCTCCACCAATGCCGGGGGCCTTGGTCTTCGTCATGCCAGCCGCCACGCAATGGCCGGGTTTGTAGCGTCCACCGCTGCTACTGAAGAGCTCTGCAAGGGATTGGACCCGCACTACACCCTGTCTGTCACTGAGGTTGTGGGTGCCTTCAACAAGAAGTTTTGCCAGGTGACCGCATCCCGTCGCCAGCGCCCAGCACTTTGAGCCAGCAAAAGTTATCCCGCGCCCTCGATGCTGCCACCATTGAAGAATTGAACAAGCCAGGGCCTGGGCAGGAGGCCTGCTGATGAAGGGCTACAATTCTTCCCCTTGGTCGCAGAGGCTGCCAGCGGAGGCTGGGCCCCTGTGGCCATGCAAACCTGGATAAACCTGGCGGCAGCTTGCGCATTGCGTCGCAGCCCGCTCTGGCGAACAGCCTGCAGTCGAGCTCGAAAAGCTGCTCAGCCTTCAGCGCGAGAACGCGCGAGCTGTCCTGCGGCGTGCGGGCGGGCCTGATGCCCGCCCCGCGACCCTGGCGGACCCATGAAGATATGCCTGGCCGCCCTTGGAGTGAACAGGTGGAGCTCTGACGTGCCAGCCGGTCGCTATCAAAACCCATTCCATCACGGGCGGACCCATCCACTGGAAGACCGAGGCTGCGCTCTCCGACATGCTCTCTGGGCCATGTTTTCCTACGGACCTGTAGCCTCATCGCAGCCAATCTCCCAGGGGGATCATAAATTTGAGCAACTTTGACGCCACCTGCTGCTCCGATGTTCCGGCATTGGGTTGGCCAGCAGTTTCAGGATTGGGTTTTTCCTCAGCCCTTGCCCACAGACGTTGGGTATCAGCGGCACCATTTTTCTGTTGCTTGGGTGTTTAAGACTCCCTTTAGAGGGGATTTTCAGTTGCCATGTTTGATTACATCGAGGAGTATCATCCCTGATGGACGATCGAGTATCGTTGTCTCCCTATGACGCCCTATGCTCTTACAAGATCTTACAAGTACCCATCCGATGCAATCTGAATATGTCATATCGCCGCTCGCGTGCCTTTTCTTGCGGTAGTACGTGGGTGCACGGGTTGGTGTGTTGGTAAGCCTGGAGAACATAAAGGACGCAACCAACGCAACTGGTATACGCCATTTGCTGCACGTCTGGAGGGTGGCTGTACGAGTTGTGCAGCCTGCTTTGGAAGAAGAATCGCAACCTGTCAGATGGCCCACCTTGCAGAATTGCCAAAACCTGGTCGGGTCGAATCTTTTAAGTGTTGAACTGTTGAATATCTTAAGTATATTGACATTATATTGACATATTGTCATTTTGTGGAAATATGTCGGCATGGCGATGTTGGGCTTCAAAAGTAGAAACTGAATATGTTGATGCTGTCTTCGAATGCATACGTTGGTCTGAGGTTGCTTGCTTCATCCCGTCCTAACAAAGGCATGAGCCGCCAGACCAGTCCGCAGTGAGCACAAGCGGAGACTTCTTGAAAGCCCAAGCTGTTGAATGATGTCCTGTGATATGCCTGAATCCTTAGTGATCTCTATGAATGTTATGAATGCTGCTGCAGTAGAAGACTTTGCAGCAAGATCGTTGTTGATTTTCTGACTGTTCCATGGACTCAACAGATCTCAACGGGCGAAAAGCTTCAAGAAAATGACTTTCAGTTTCAGATGTTTCAGCGCGATCGCCGCTAAACCTGCCAGTTAGACTCGTTAGACTGGCTGATTTAGGCTGCATGGGTCGGAAACCACGGGGAGAGATTGGGCAGAAGATAGCAGAACCAAGCGCGAGTTGATGCGAGTTGTTCTCTGTAGCAATTTTTTCCAGACAAAGACTGACAGCAGCAGAGACAAGCAGTAGAGACAGGATACACTGAAAAAGAAAGCATCTTTGTTTGCTATAGAAATAGCATGCCCATATATGCCCATTTATGGCCTCCCACTTCTGCAGTGTTCCAAGTTTTGCGGGAAGGGTTCGCCATCTTTCAACCAGGGCAATTTGAAGCGAATAGTGGGCAGCAAAGCGAAAGGGTTGAATGATGACACCATTTTGGCATATTTTGGCACCATCGCATGCCTAAGGCACTGTGATGTTAAGAGAGTGAAAGAGACTCTCACTGGTCAAAACATGCAAAGCCTGCAGCAAAGCCGCAACTGGTCAAAACCAGTGCAAGGCTTTTCCCACTTCTGGCCTCGGGCGCACCTGTTTGGGTGTTGCACATATGTTGCAGAAGGCAAAGCGTACATATGGCATGAGTTTCCAGTAATTACGCTTTTAGCTCCGCAGGGTCGCGGACCAACTTTGCGACAAAAGGCGCAGCAGCGCAGCATTTTGCATCAAGCCGATAATTTGCGTGATCCACATGGCCTGAGTGGATGCACAGTGGTACACACATTCTTCCAGCATAGGAAGATATAGAAGGTTAAAGAGGTGCTAAATCCCAATGATGATGCAAGTAGGACCAGGCAGCATAGGTGATAAGATCGCATCACAATACAGGAAACACAAGTAGATACACTATATACCTGAAGCCATACTAGCCTACAGCCTACACATGTCCACACAGACGTATGTAATATACAATTTATAAATTTATATATACGTATATAATACCTAGTCTCAAGTGCATTTTTATGGCAATGATTGTGAACACATGTGAAAAAATGTATGTTGTACATGTTTTGTATATGTTTTGCATATCATATTATATATATAATTATACGTATATATATATATGTATGTATATGTATATGTATATGTATATATATGTGTGTGTGTGTCATCATTGTGTCATCGTGTGACAGCCGGATGCCCTCGCAGGCCCAGCCACCAGAGTCACCAGAGCCGGCGCAAGAGGATCAAGAGGAAGCTCCAGCGTCGCCAGGAGCAGCAGGAGCAGCAGAGGGTCCACAGGTGTGCCAGTCATCGATTGATTCCGATTGATCGTCCATGAATACACTGGAACATATTTGAATCATTTTGAATCATTAGTGACATTAGTGACAGAGATCACTGATCACCCATCATCGACTTGCCATGTGGATCACCCATTGTCCTCTTCGAAAGTTTCACAAGATCGCTTTTCAAAGATTGCAGGACCCAGCGAACCTGAGCCGGAGACGACTGCCGGGGGGCAAAGATTGATGTCTTCATATTCAAACTACCCATCACTGCCAATCACTCTCAATTACTACCCAGATCTGAAGCACCAGCAAGAGAGAAGGGTTGCGGATTGTTTCCTACTGAATGAACGTGCAAGCGGGTCAGCAAGTACTATTAGTATAACATGGAAAGGAGTGAACCAACCACCAGAGCCAATATATCATTCCATGGTTGTAGCAAGAAACGCAAATGTCACAATGTCGAGTGACCATGGATGACTACAGTGACTACAGGTGCCCGAGGAAGCTCAGACATCAACTCCGAGGGAGGTGGGCTTTCCGCTTTGATGATTTTGAAGCCCATTTCATAGCTGTCAGTGTCAGGTATTCAGCACAAGACACAAGAGTTGGAAAGTGTTGTAGATGCACTTCCCCTGCTGCAAACAGCAAGCGGCTCACAGAGAATGATTGTACTTGAAAACAGTCTTAAGTTTGCCATTAATTTATTGATCCCCAATTGTGTTAGATTCTTTTATAGATTCTTTTAGATATTGTTTAAATTGTTTAGTCATTCCGAGTCACTCTGAGTCATTCCGACATTCCCTTCTTGTGCCCGAACCAGGTTGAGAGGAGTAACGATCTAGTGAGCGAGGCATGGTTTGGATGCCGCACTCTTTCGACCAGCAGATCTCCAGTTCAGCAGCGTTGCAGCCAATCCTTGAGGTATAAAGGCACCAATCCTTGGAGATGAGGTTCAAAGCATATATATACATATACATACATATACATACATATACTAGTACATACAGAATATTACCCCCACCAACTGACACATATTCTGAAACTCTTTCCCACAATTTATTTAGCATTCTATTTGACATACGTATAGAATAGTGTATATAGATATATTCCGTACGTTCTGACTCTGACATTTTATATGGCATCCTATCTGACATATATACATTTCATCTGACAATATCTGACATTTGGCAAAGTGTTCGGGCCCGGCAGACAGACTGCGAGCTTGCTGCGCGGAGGGGCGCAGAGGAGGCGCAGAGGCGAAGAGGAGCAGAGGAGGAGAAAGAGGAGGAGAAAGAGGAGGTGAAAGAGGAGGAGCAGGCTGACATAAAATCTACAGACCCTAACCTGGCAGGTGGGTAAAAGCAGAATAGGATAGAACAGGTACATATGTATCATATGAACTCTAAATTTGGGACATGCAGAACAAGGTTTCTTGACTTGACATTCCATGCGGTAGGGTTTCCCTACAGGTGAGCTGTACAGCTTCACCGAAGAATCGTTTTTGATCCTGCAGGTGGCTTCGTCATCAGACAGTTCGCTGTCCGATGTTGACAGCCTTGATGAAGATATCAGTGACTGCGGAACAGCAGCATGGCAGATGAGTGGGCCACGGGGAGAGTTTTTGAACTGGGGCTGTTCCAGAGCAAACAGCACAAACAGGAAACACACATACACTGCATACACTTCATGCATAGTCATGGTCAGAGTCACTGCGGCAGACATTTGTCCCATGTGGATACAGAGAGGGAGAGACTCTGCATGCGTTGCCAAAAGAGGGCACAAAAACCATGTGTCTCGAATGGAGGGAAGGGTAATGACTGATTTCCGCGACTTTTGCGAAGGCATTTGGACATACACAGACATTAGGGACACACAGAGGAGGTTTGGAGAAACTCTTCGGCCTCGAAACAGATCCTTTGCACCAAGGAAGGTCCGCCTCTAGATCCTGAGGCGGCACCTTGCTGGATAACCTTTGGACATCTTTGGACTCTGTTCCGATCGGCAAAGACTGACTCTGCACATCTCTGCGCCATGCAACAAGCCGTCGCAGCCGCAATGAGCAAGACATTTCGTTCCTTTGGAGGCTGTGGTTCGTGCGATTCCAGTGGAGAGTTGCTCGCGTCAGGCTGAGCTAAGAGCTTAGTAGCTGGATGTAGCTAGAGAATGGATGGAGAAATATGATGAAACATGATGAAATATGATGAAATATTATGAACTATGATGAAATGTGTTCATTCATGTTCATATAATTCATATATGTTCATTCGTTGGAAACTGCTGGAGAACTTGGCTTTGGCAGTGAGCTTTTTCATTTTTTTCGAACAGTTGGCCCTGCCATGGCAAGCTCTGAGGCATGCCCTGGATGGGGCAGAGATGTGCTTAAAGGTTGCACGACTGGCAGAGGAGGCGGTAGGGCCGGTAGGGGAACATCCTGGGAGCAGCCGTGATAGCTGCAGGGCTTTACTCCCTACCAAAAAATAAATCTAGCGACAAAATAAAGTATAACAACGACAAAGGATATGAAAGGAACATTGAGTATAAAATGGGCGTCTCTGTCATAGTTCGTGCTGCTCACCTGTGAGCGGCTGAACGTGTTGCACAATGCTGCACCCATCAGAAGCTTCTTTTGCAATCTTCCGCATCATGCGACATCATTCACCAGGCAGCCTGCGGCACGAGAACGTGGCAGCAACTCTTGAGGCACCCGAAACACGGCGGGCACTGGCAGGCAGTCTAAAAAAGACGAGCCTGGAAATAATTGGACCACGCTCTCCACTGCACGTCTTGTTTTTTTAAACACGAACTATGAATGAAACACATGAAATGGCTTCTTTTTCTCTTGGGGATCCAGTCTTGCAATGCAGGTATATAACTTGAATGATCTTGAATGCTTGGACTGCCTCGTGCACTTCAGAGAGGTGACAGGTCTGATAGGTGTGAGTCCTTTATCCAGTTCTAGACTTTTACAGCCTCAGGTGTGGCACCCACTTGTTGGACAGCTGCTTCGGCCGCAAGCAGATTATTTTTGCATGAGTAGTTCTGTTTCCCCAAGTGGCAGGGTAGAAGGTATACATATTGAGGACAAGTAATTCCAAAATATTTTAAGCATTCCTTATAACCTACGGCACAAGGCGGTGGCGGAAGTTTCAATCATAGGAAACTATAGGAGAGGTCAGTTGTCGTCATGCGTGGATGCCAGAGCGAACCCGCTCACGGAGCGACAGGTGGTTGAGGCTCTGAGTCTCTCTCTCTCTCTCTCTATCTTTCCATTTTTCCATTTTTCCATCTTTCTATCTATATCTTGTCTATATCTATTACCTATCTATCTTTCACTGTCTTTCACTATCTTTCCATCTTTCCATCTGTCTATCTGTCTATCTATCTGTCTATCTGTCTAGTTATCTATCTTTCTATCTTTCTATCTATCTATTATCCAGCTATCTATCTATCTATCTATCTAGCTATCCATCTATCTATCTATCTATTTATCTATCTATCTATCTACCTATCTATCTATCTATCTACCTACCTATCTATCTATCTATCTGTCTATCTATCTATCTATCTATCTCTCCCTCTATCTATCTGTCTATCTATGTATCTATCTATCTATCTATCTATCTATCAATTTATCAATCTATCTATATATATATATCGATATCTAACTCTCTATCCAATCTATCTATCTATCTAACTAACTAACTATCTAACTATCTCACTATCTCACTATCTATCTAACTATCTAACTATCTAACTATCTATCTAAGATTGTCATACATTATCTAACTATCTAACTATCTGTCTATCTGTCTATCTGTCTATCATTGTCTATCGATCTTTCTGTCTATCCGACTATCTATCCAACTTTATCTAACTATCTAACTATCTGTCTATCTGTCTATCATTGTCTATCTATCTTTCTGTCTATCCGACTATCTATCCAACTTTATCTAACTATCTAACTATCTGTCTATCTGTCTATCATTGTCTATCTATCTTTCTGTCTTTCCAGCTAGCTATCTATCTGTCTATATGTCTATCTGTCTTTCTGTCTATCTGTCTATCTATGTGGTCCGAACGTGATGTGTTTTTCACCTTTTGCCTTCGAAATGTGCTTCGCGCCAGAACGGCATGCACTCTTTGGACATCTCAACTTCCAAAAGCGGTTCGAACGTGGTGTGTTTTCGCATTTTGATTTCTACATGTGCTTCGCATCACAACGGTGTGCACTTTTTCGACATCTCAACTTCCAACAGTGGTCCGAACGTGGTGTGTTTTCGCATTTTGACTTCGACGTGTGCTTCGCACCACAGCGTGCACTTTTTCGACATCTCAACTGACTTCCAAAAGTGGTCCTGTTTTTCACATTTTGACTTCGAAATGCGCCGTCCGGCGTTCGCTTTTTCAACGACTCAACTCCCAAAAGTGGTCCGGCACTGAGGTGTTTTTACCATTTTGACTTCGAAATGCGCTTCGCGCCACAACGGCGTGCATTTTTTGATCGCTCATCTCGCGACATGGCTCCGCACCCGCCACTTTAGCAAACCTACTTTTCAACCCCCCCAGCCACAAAACATTGGAACAACACAGCGTTTCACGATTTTTCATGATTTTTCTACCTTTTCGTCCGCCTTAATCTTCTTTCTACTGACTCTTTCTCTTCTGACTCTTCTCTCCTCTGGCTGCCCCACCACATCTCACCACTGTTGCTGCATCTGTCTATAAGTCGGAAACTTGACTTCCAAATTTCCTTCCGAAATAGTTTTTAAATGTGTTTAACTTGTTTAACTTTCTTTAACAACTAAAATGAACACATTGATGCCTGCAGGCTGGTGTTCGTTGGCTGGCCGCCATGCTGAGGCACTCACTGCGTGACTCAAGCAGCTTCTGGGGTCGCCAGGCTCCAGCGATTTTCACTTCCCTGGCCATTCGCTCATTGCAGGGTTCACGGCGGCCAGGTGTGCTGTGAATGTCCCCTCAGACCTGGTGCCATTGTTGGAAAAAATCAAGACTGCAGAGGGCATGACGAGGCCTTGACGGGACATACTGGGACCGCGCCCATCACTCGTAATTAGCTCAAATTTGTAGACAAATATCCTGGACGATTTTCCCTATTTTTATCTTAATTAATAAATGCAGTGCAATTTAAACATTCATAGACCACATTTATGTGTGTCGTTTGTTTCTTCAAATGTCCACCTGTGCCTCCTTGTCCCGGTATGCGTATGCCAGAGGCCGGCGGTGAATGCCACCCGAGAACTCATGCGCTGTACGGAGATTATTTCCGAGCGAGGCCTTGGGATTCAGCACGTCAGCAGACAATATACAGGCATATGACAGGCATGTCGGACAGGCAATCCATGCATATCCATGCAACATTTTGATGGATCATAAGGACTGCAAGGGTTGATGGTTCAACTATGTTGAAACGGGTTGAAATCTCCAAAGCGCCACGATGCTTCAGGCCTCAAGGCAGCAGAGTTGTCAAACCGGTAGAGGCCTTACACGATCTTAGACGATGTGAGGCATGCCGCTGTGCATGCCATGCATCCAATAGCAGCGGCTGTATCGGTTCTGATACGTTCATAGTGATGACACTACAAAAGAATACAAACGATGCAAGGATAATCAAGGATAGATGATTTTGATTGATTTTGTAGATTGGCGTCGGGACCGAAAACCGTGTATACAGAGTGGTGCTTGCACCATGAGGTCTTGCATGCGTCATGTGCTCTTGCCGTTGACCCCTTTGGCTTCAGAGGTTACTACAACAGTCACAGGCTTTGGCCGAGACATTACGGTCCGCCAGACGCTCAATCTTGGCTACTGGTGCCACCGGAGTGCGTATCAGTGGGAAGCTGCTGGTGGTGCAGTCATATCATATCAACGTAATCATTTGCCCAACAGTCATGACATTCGTGCATTTCCATGTGTTTGCGCGTGGGGTGATATAGCTTGAACCATCAAAGGATCAGAATCACAGTTGTTTAAACTTTAAACTGATGTCTGTGTTTGTGTTCTTCCTTCACCCCATGCTGCCAAATTTCCAAAGAGTGGCTGTCTTGCTGTCTTGCACATAGCCCATAAGCCAGTCAACAAGTGTACTAGGGCTCAAGGGGCTAGTCTAGAAAGATTGGGTCCGGGTCAGCATGGAGTCACAGGCGTGTGAGTCATGTGTTTGGCGACGTCAGAAAGCCACTTACTTCGTCATTGAAAAGGCCACTGTTGAACTCCTTTCGTTCTGAGTCAGCCCTAATTTCAGCAACTTCAGCTGTCTTGATTTGACAGTTTCTTTTCAAGTGGTTTCGGTCTCCCTGTTGGTTTTGACGATCTCATGAATTGCAGTACTTGCCATACCAAGTACTTGCTGCGGAAATCGCCTGCCAGGGGTTGGGGGTTGATGTATCTATGTCGCACGTGACTCCAGAGATGACAGGTGCGGAGATATTGGGGTAGAATCAATCAGAAACAGCGGGGGCTTGCAACGGACAGACGGCATGCTTCAGGATTATCTTCATTCGGTGTCATTTAGATATTTAGAATATTTAGATCTTCTCAAGACGAATAGGGCTGTGGGCAGTTGTGCAATGGTGCTGGCTGAAGTCTGTACATTCTTGAAAGGCAGGGCAGAGTCAAGAAGAACTTGAATAGATCTATTGTTTTCTATAATCTGTATATATCTGTATGTACTTTATCAGGGAAGAGCAAGCTAGGAAGGCAAGGAAGTCTGCCAATCAATTTAGACTACATGTTTAGATAGTGTAGTTTACTGCTGATCCCTCTAATCGTCAAACGTCACTTATGATCATAGAACTCGAATTGATTATGCGAACTACATCATGAAGTTGAATGAAGTTGATGCATGATCCCCAAAACTTTGTTGCAGACGTGATGACATGGCAATGGTTGGGAAACCTGCCATTTGGAAAGAAGTGGTACTGTAAGATCTGGTAAGACAAGACATGATAAGACAATAAGACTGATCTATGCATGTGAGATGCGAAATCTAGGTGTGGAACACGATGCTCGGCTGCAGATTCAACGAGTTGCCATGCGAATATGGAGCCTACGAAGAACTACGAAGGGTTCAGGGGCGCCACCTGCTTTCAGCATCTTTCAGCATCTTTCAGCATCTTTCAGCGCAGAGTCTCAGCATATCTGTGGCCGCATGTGGCATGTGCGACTGCCGAGGCCGCTGAGGATCTCGAGATCCGGCGTAGTCGCTCGGCGATCCTCCCCGAGGGCCCTCCAGGAGAGACATGCAGCGCATTCAAACATCCAACATCAATCAGACTGTAATCAAACATATCAAACTTACTCAAACATTTTGAAGCTATTTTAATGCATTTTAATGTATTTTACGCTTTGAAGGTGGTATGATAACGTTTAACGTATGATATGCATGATGGCACGTTTGGAAGTGTTTAACAACTGGCCTTTGGATCAACCCGGGCTCTGACTGTATGGAGCTGTACAGCATCTCCCCCTTTTCTGGCATTTTGTGGCCCACTTTGCTTTTGAATACGGGTGAATGCCAAGCCCCGGCAGACATCGAGCATTCGAGATCTGCAATGTGGTTCTTGAGAGACGACGCATCTCGGCCCATGGTGATGTGAGACACAGCTGGGTTGGATGGGAGTATATAAACCTTTGCCATTCAGTATATTTCAGTATCCATTGAGTCAAATTGTGTACGTGTTGGGACAGCACGGCAATGCATTCTAGTAATTGTATATATTATGTATATCATTAGTGTGCTAGATGCAAACATTGAGGTGCCGTGCACGAACAAGGTGACAAACATATGAATCATAACCAGAAAAGTGTAGGGGATACGTGACATAAAATGTCAAGGACCGGTGCCGCTTCTTGCGGTTTAATCAAGTTCAATCCATTTCTGAGGACCCGCATTTGGAGCCTTGCGAGCGGTCACGCACAGCCCTTGTTTGCTTGAAGTCCTGCGCTGAAGGCACAACATGGCACAACGGCTGTGGACGGGGATGGATATGAAGACGTACACAGATTCTCGCTGAGAAGCTGCTTGCCCCGACTTGCACCGTTTTACCTCAGTAATGTTACATGAGAGTATCAGTATCAGTGCATATCAGTGCCATATCAGACATATTTTGGGGTAATGTTCTCGTGATTCTCATTGGCCATTCTCATCATTTTCCCCCTTCTTACTCTCGTCATGGTTGAAATTGACGGCTATGTGTAGGCGCAATCGATGGAGAGGCTTGCAACGCTGATCACTGATGAGCCGAATGCTGTCGCATACATGATCTCCAAAAAATCTTGAGCTAGGAATTTCATGGTCAGAGTGGCTCAGATCTATTCAGATGTCAGAATTTTGATGAATTTTGGCTTTCGTCAGTACCGGGAGCAATCACACAGCTGGTCTCGCACGTCTGGTTGCCACTGGTTGCCAGGCTGCTTCAAGTGGTCACTTTCGCGAAGAGATAGTCATGGCCTCGGGAGGTGCCTGAACTGGGAAGGGGAAGAGCAGAGGACAGAGAATGGCAGATGGCACAGGATCGACAGGATGACAGTAGGCCCAGTATGATCCAGTAGGCAGTATGACGTTTTTGGATGTTTCTGGCAAAATGATGGCTCCGTTTCAAGATCTCCCATAAATCCATCATCCGGAAATGCGGACCGTCAACGAATTGAGCTCGTCCCGGATTTGGGAAAGACACACCATCACAGGATATCACAGGATTAAGGGAAACCGGTAGGAGAGGCGTTCAGCTTTCTGTGGTGTACTGCCAGACCATAAGACCTCATGTAACTAAATGTCAAACAGTGGTGGCATTGAAGCTTTCGAGTGCTTTTGATCCCTTTTCATCCCTCCCCACAGATCTGCCGGGCATGGTCAGAGGTACCAAAGATTGCTCAGAAACGATGTACTGGTACTGTAGGCAAAGGATCCTCAATGATGCTCAATCATGATCGGTCATGGTCGATCATCCTCAATCATCATAAGCCAACAAGCTCTTGGCTCAGCCTCCCCGACCAGCTGGTGCATATTGCATTATATTGCATTGCGCCAGGTGCCCCTCAGCGGAAAAAAAGGCCATCACGAACAGCAATTTGGTTCGAGGACGACGTGTCTATGACGGGTAGCCCAGGGACTCCCGTGATTTGGCTCAGCTTAAACATGATCTGTCAGAATTTAGATCATCGTTGCATCACAATATATCATAATTGTTTCTTTCATCCAAACGTATCATAACGTTGTAAGCAGAGAGATACGCAATGAATGAATTAATAACCTTGCATGATGTCCCGCATTCGCATGATGCAATTTGTAGGCTCGGATCTCATTGTGCAACAGCCCAGCATTTGTATGCATTTGTGTTGTTCAGTTCACAGCTGAATGAATAGATTGAATATCCTCAGCTTTCATGTGCCTGAAACCCAATGACGAATTGGGATCTTGTCTATAGACTCTAGAGACTGTTCCGAGAGGCCAGATCAAGAGCAGAGCTGAACGTCCTTAGATCCATGGCAACAACCTTTCCAGCAGCTTGGCAGCCAAAAGAGCTTTCGGTACCGGTAGCCAAACTGGAGTGGAACCTGCTTGCCAATTCTGACATATTCTGACCGGTTCTCCCTCACTTTGGCAGGGTGAAGTGACCACATGCCACGTGACGATGGCAGACCCTAAGAGGCCAGAGCTTTGTGGATGTTCGAATGATTTTGAAGGAACAAGAAGGATAGGGTGAGCAGGAAAAGGGTGAGAACAAGAAGTGCGATGACGTTGAAATATGACGAAATATGACGAAATATGACGAAATATGACGAAATATGTTGAACATTCAAGTTTGAACCACGCAAGTGCCAAGCTCCTGGCCAGGTGCTATGCCTGTCGTTGACGGGGTGGCTCGGTGAACCGCACATTTGTACAGCTTGTCGTATGACATCACACATCCTCGACATTCCCAAACATTCCCAAACATTGTCAAGATGTCGACAAAAATACGACGCAGATGGAAGACTCCTCAAATTCTACGATGCTCAAAGCTATGCAGATCGAATAGGTTATCAGATTATCAGTTATGACATGACTATGATATACTATGATATACTATGATATACTATGATATACTATGATATACTATGATATACTATAATATACTATGATATACTATTATTATGGTGATGGTGCTAGCTAGAAAGAAGCGGCCAGAGGTAGCAGTTTGTTGTGAAATATTGTGAGCCTTTCGTCTGCAAATGTTTCCAACAACTCTTGTCGCAGATGATCTCGGCCAATCCACGCAAATTCAGGGTTTGATTGATTGTTTTGGGCCCGCGCCACTGGTATGAGCACGGGACACATGAAAGAAGGAATGCATATAATGCATGACGATGCATAACCAGACATCATCAGGCATCCTTATTCAGGGTGTGACATGCAATACTTGCAAACTGAGCGTGTGTGTTGTCACGTGTTTCCGCGCTGTTGCGTCAGAAGTCTTTGGAAGCCTCACTTCCTTGTAAACAAGGAGGGGCTCAGGGGCGCACGCGTGAAGGGTTTGAATCTCTTCCGGAAGTGCACCAGGGCTCAAACGACAATAGTTTGAGCAGTTTGAAGCACGCTGGGGCTGGGGACTTTGCCTGTGAGTCTGGAAATTGTGGAACCTTCATGAACCGTCACATAATCAATGGACTTTATGTTATGCCTCCAGATCTGGACAAGCTATGCTGCCAGGGGGAAGTCGCAGCTGCAGGGAAAGGACAATCAAAATAGCTGCACATAACACGCAGAACACGCATAACAGCGCACAGGCCAGAAGCTTAAGCTTCGCGCACTGTTTCAAGAGTCCTCGCATGAATAGCAACCTCTTAAGGAACTGCGTGACACAGGAGCCTGTCTCGTTTGGCGGGACTTGCACTTGCCTGCGAAGGTGCAAAACATGCAAGAGATGGACATTATTGAACCCTGAAACCATCTGAAACAAAATAAACAATTGCGTCATTTGCATAATGATATGATTGTTTTTGCATATTTTTGCTTTCCAGCCGTGGGTCTGGTGAGGAAGGACAGCCCGGACAGCCTCAATGAATCCGCATGAGGTGACCAGGGGACCCATTTACCCATTTACCCATTTACCAGGGGCTGCAGGCCATTTCTCTTATTGATTCTTGATTATATATATATATATTATATATATATATATTGTATTTTCGATGTGCTCCTTCATGCCTTCGCCCTTTGGCTCAAGGATGGGTAGGGAGCAACGCCATATGAATATAGTTCTGGGAAAGATTTGATGCCAGACGATTAAAGGTCCGACTGTGTGTCTTTCTACATGGAGGCTTTAGAGGAAGGTTTGGCATCAGTGTGCAAAGTCGAGTGCTGGGCATGGCGTGAGTTTGGCATTCACGATTTGCTTCCTGAAATGTCTTGCTTCACTGCTAGCCATGTCGCCAGGTCGCCTCACATGAGGCGTGCTAATGCTGCAGGCTTTCTTTTCAACGACTTGCAGGAGTGGGATGAGTGACCGATGAGTGGGATATAGCGGGATGGTTGTGTCCAGGTGTGAGCAGCAAAGATAAGAGTCCCCCACTGTCTCATGTTTTCTCTCAGTGGCCGCTTGGCACATATCGCAACAGAAGACATGCCAAACCAAGATGGCCCAAGCAATTGGCAAATGTATACTGTATACAAGTTGTTTTTTGGCAGGATCATGCTGACAAAGCTGACACTGCCTTTCTCGAGACTCCAATGGTTGGGAGCCCGGAGGTTGACTTAGCAAATATCTCTAAACAATTCTAAACATCCAGCTCCTTAGCTCTTTCAGAACTGTCAACATCAACCAAGCAGAGAAGTGCCACGGGTTTTAGATTGACATAGATTGACCCAACAGGACAGTGGAGCTTGGGGATCAAATTCCCAGGTTCGAGCAAGGCGAATGGCTGTCGATTCAGCATCCTTAGTTGACCACCAAGCACCAGAGCACTCGCTTCGCTGCCCGGATGCACAAAGTACATCAAACTACTGTAACTACTGGTGCTTCGGTGAAGGTTGCAACGATGCATCACGTGTTATATTTTGAATAATATTTTGATATATTATGATAATTATTATATATTACTATACAATTTTGATCAATTTTATTTACGATATATTATTGCACGATATTATACGTTACAAGAGCACGGCTGCACACAGCTTTCATAGACTTAGGACTAACTTCTAAAGCTGCTGCGCAACAATTGATCGACACCAGACGGTTTCAGAAACACTGCGAATGCAACCTGCTCTCTTTTTTCTGAAGAGGCCATCAAATCACCTTTTGCTCCTTTTGACGTTGCACATGTTTCCCCCTTTGGGAGCTTTGCTATGTTTTCGCCGCCTATGTTAATTACTGTAATCTATTTTCATCTCCCAGGTGTTGAGGAGTCTTCGGTGGACCTCATGACCAGCATGAAGTACGCTGGTGGCGCTGCTCTAACTGGGGGCGCGGCTTCAGCTGCCAATATGCTCTTTGGTGTCTCTGTCATTGGGCTGTTAGTCTTCCAGTTTGCGCGTTCGACGCTGCTCGGCAAGAGCCCATGCGCATCCATGCGCTAGGATGTTCGCTGTGATGCATTTGCACAGGCGCACTCAGCAATCATGCTTTAATATGCTTGATTAATTATGCAACGATATACAACGAGTTCATCCTTGAGTTCATCCTTGAGTTCATCCTTGAGTCATGCGAGCGAGTGCTTTTGACCGGCTGAGGGTGGGGAAGTACATACCGCAGAAGCAGCCAGAGCTCGTCCCATCGCCCCTGCTGTGCAAAGATGGTGCGGAGGATGGTGCGGATGGTGCGGATGCGGAGGATGCGGAGGAGAGCCAGGACAGCCTTTGTTCGGGCCATGGCGGCCATGGCTTGGCGTCGGCCGTTCCACAAGAATTTGTCGAAAGCATGAGCGGTGGTGTGATTATTGTGATTCAGACACAGAAAATTGCCGTCCCTTCATGGAAATTCATGGAAGGCACATGTGGTATCTGGTATCATGTGGTGATGCATCGAGCGATTGATAGGTAACCTGGCCTTCTCTGCACACAGCTAGAATCACGGTAGAACCGGTAACTAACTTACTTTGGGTGCTGATCCTTCTTTTTTTTAATGATCAAATCCTTGTTGCAGGAGGACGCGACATGAGGAAATCGGACTTCTGGGGGAGAAGTGGCCGAAGGATGCTAAGGCAGGTGTGAAGAAGTTTCAAACTGGTAATTCGGTAGAATTATTGTAAATTAATGTAAAATATGTAAATTACTTCGGGCACCAGCAGTTGGAATACAGATGAATACAATATAAAAGTTGAAGATTTATCGAAGTGAATTCTAGCCGGCAACAACTAGGCCGGGAAGGAATTTGCAGATAATATATAGAATATGGCAAATGGGGGGTGCAGATAGAAAATTAATTACAGTGTTTATATATATATATAGTTAATATACATATATATATACTACTATAGTCTACTATATGTTTTGTTTGGTTTCAAAGAAACATGAAATAGCTATTGAAGCAGATGCAATCTGGTGGCTTTGCTATTGTATGTTCAATTCTTGGGCTGGTGTCAAACGCACATGGACAAATGCAACAGGTGGATCCTGGCGATTTGGCGTGGGCATACGTCTCTCACAGCACCAACCCTCGACGCCCTGAAAGTAGTATAGGATGCGACATAGCAACTTTGGAGCAAGGGAAATTAGATGAAATTAGTATGTGGTAGCAGTAGGCCCGCATGGTGCCCCAACAAAAGATTATAAACATTGTGCATTCTATAGTTACTATAATTTGTTAGTTGCTCCCTTCCGCTTTCCCCTGGACCTTGCATCATCGCAATGTTCCGTTGCTCCGAGTTTCGGATTCCAGTTTCACAGTTACCCCGGAAAAAGGTGGCGTGCTGACTGCCAAAGTATGGGCCAGGAGTATCATCGGACCTAAAAAGTAAAATCTCTTCACATCAATTTGGCAGGGACACCTTAGTAGCGGCGCCCCCATAGCTTGCCGGACTTTGTTTCGTTTCGATCAATTTCCCTGTTTGGATCGGAATTGCACACACTACTGGCACAATTTAAAAGGGGCTGCTCGTTCGATTTGCTCAAGTGATTTATATAAGGTTAATTCCAGATTTGATGCATTCATTTCTGCGTCCCTGCGTCCTTCCACCCAGTGGCTCATATACTAAGGTATCGAAAGCCACGGAGCTGTCCAACTTTGCATGCAGGACATTGCGCTGAACGGCTGAGCGGCTGAACGGCACTGCCCTTGAGAAGCATCAAATCATTTCCCAAGATCCAAGTATAGAACACATGATCACATACAGTATATTCCTGCATAACTCTTCATAAATTCATGGCAAGACATGGCAAGTAAATTGAGAAAAATTAGGCTGAAAGCCATAGAAAGCCCATGCAATGAATGTAATGCTGCACTTCATCCCTTGCCAGGACCATGGCCAGCACATACCGCGGTTTGGCTGGATTGGCTCGGGACACCGCAGATGCCAGTGCTGCCGCAGCGGTGTGGGTGCTCAGTGACTCTGAAAACTGTGAAAGTTTGTGCCAAAACTGAGACCATTGACCCATTGAGGAGATTTGAGGAGCATGGGGAGCATGTATGCAGCATGTTGGCTTGTTAACGTCAACAGTTAACCCTTGTTGACTTTAAAAGCTTGTCGCAGTTGGCAGACCTTCCAGATGGTTTTGCTGTGTTGCAGTACATTGTGTTTGTCAAACCATGGGGCAAGTTGAGTCCAGCATAAGGTCATGGTAGGCGATGCCCAGCAACATGCTCAAACCTTGAAGGGCCATTTGGACAAGTTGAAGGGCAAGGCATGGAAGCGGGAGCCACATTTTGTGCCATTTCGATGTAATAATCACAGCAGTCACACTGAGTTCCTTTGTGATTTGTATGGAGCCGATCTTTAGCCATGCCGAAAATCAAAGAATATCAGGGGCCCCGCCTGGGTGGAGAGCCCTGAGTGTTTTAACATGTAACGTACAACGCAGGCATAAGTATCAGTGCGCATAAGTGCACATAAGCAAGATGTTATAAGATGTTGATATGTTGCGTTTGTTTGCGATACTTGTTGCGACTCTTGCAGCATGTGACATGTCGAGTAGGCCCATGCATGCTGCCGGGACCGCACTAGCCGTTCCATTCAGCTCTCTAATGCACGCAAACGGCACAGGATTATTTGGGTAGGGCAAGAATTTGTAATGCCTGATTGTGTGTGCCCAACGCAATCCACATCTTTTCTGCCTTGGTTTCCGCAGAGAATGTGCGTGGAGAATCAGTGCAGGACCAACATCCCTTCACTGCATCCACCAGGCATCCACAGCTCGTGCTTTCCATATCTTTCCATCATTCTTCCAGCACTTTTCACCCGTCCGGCCCGGCCCGTCCAGTGTCTCCTGGCATCCGAACATCGGATAACACTGGTGACACTGGTGACAACTGGACCATCGGACCCATCGGATCACTGCCATGGCTGCGGACGCCGTGCCGCCAACTCCTGCTCCGTCGCCGTCGTTTTGGAGATGGCTGAGGCCATCACCCAAAGTGACCGAGAAGTGCTTGGCTTCGCGAACGGGCAGGCGGCACGGTGGCACCACATGGATCCACCTGGCACATCATAGCACCACAGTCATGGACAAAAACGGAAGAATGACGGTCAGAATGTTCGGTGAGTTACGGTGAGTTAAAACCTAAAGATTTGGAACAGCATTACGGAATATTACGGATCATAATTGATTATGCTGACATTGCAGCAGATTGTGCAAAGGTGTCACCCAATGGCACGATACAAATCTGATTCGCAAGATGTGTGAACACATGAGTGGGAGAGTGCTGCATGACGCAGCAATGCAGCATGTACTGTGCCTCCTGCAATACCAGGCCTCAGGAGAAGTCACAGCCGGATGAGATGGAAGAGCGCTTGCTGACGCTGCTTGCGGGAGTTCATCAGTATCGCGGTCAAATTGAATCACTTTGAATCATCAATTTTCGGTCACTGCAGCAACACGAAGCATTCGCAACCCGTAGCATCTCACAATACTCACACTGTCTTACACAAAGCCACAGGCAGCTCACCGATTGCCTTCAAAACCTTCAAAAACTGCAGTGTTTGAGCTGCGCGAGCCCTGTGACCCACCCGAGCTGGTTTATTAGCCACTATGAGCCCAACATTCAAAAGTATTGTCAATACGTCGTGGCCAATTCATGTGTGATTACTGTAGCCATTTGTAGCATTTTGTAGCCATTCCTTCATTTGTATCCTGTACTTCGGCAGTTGAAGGCGGCCTCAATGCTTTCCAAGCTTTAGAGGTAAACACTTGATTCTGAGCAGCTTCAGTGCGAACCAGTTCCCACATCCGTTTCGACTACTTGCTAAGGCAGGTCGTCGCAGATGCTCAGCACAGCGAGCAACTGGCCACCCTGTCGCGGAGGCGAAGTGAAGTGCGAGTTTCGGCACTCGAGGAGGGAATGCTTTGCATACGGAAAAGAGAATGACAACTGGATTTGAAAAGACCGATTCCCTAGGTGGTAGTGTAAGCCCCCCAACAATCAAGAGATGCCGTGCTACCAAATGATATTATGACATGCCAAGCAGATCATGAAGATCCAAGGGCTCTTATGGGCATAGGCTGCCACGGGCAGAGGCTGGCAAAACAGCAGCTGCCGCATTGGAGGAGCAGCAGCGTCGATTGGACATCCGTCTGAACGACCTCTCCGCTGGCCTCAAAAGTATTGAGAAGGCTTGGGGACAGAGAGCTGACAGATCCCTGGAGATGTTGTCGAAGGATTTCTTGCTGCTCCAACTTAAGGTCTTGGTTTTAAGATGTTTCAAGATGTTTCAAGTTTTAAGTTCTCTTTGACGATTTTGATGTACCTCTCCTCCCCTGCGGGGACTGCTGCACCATGCTGCACCCGTCTGCCACGAAGGCCGCCCCAGCTGCATCCATGTCGCAGCTGCACGTGGACCTCTCGGAACTCCGGCGGAGTGTTCGACTGGTGGCGTCCAACCAGCAGGAGGCGCTGGCAACGGAAAGGGAATCAAAGAACATGTTGACACATGTTGAAAGATGATGAAAGATGTTGACAACGAGCCAAACTCGAAACATGATGGAGTGACAAATTGCAAGACACAACATGGCTGTGATATGCCGTTATGGTTTGTGAATGCAAGGTCAATGGAGCAACACAGGATTAACTGTACTTCAATGCAGGCATGCAAACGGGAAGACGAGTTGCAGGAGCACCTTTGTCAGAGGCTGAAGCCATTAGATTCCCGGATGCATTGGACATCATCAGACATCATGAGACCGATTCAGACTGATTCACGAGATTTCATGAGATTTCATGAGAATGAGAGGTATTTTGATATATTTTGATATATTTTGACATATTTTGACATATTCTGACATATTTTGACATATTTTGACATATTCTGACATATTTTGACATATTTTGACATATTTTGACATATTCACGTCGCTTCGCGACGGCAACCGCCCGCACCGCATCGTTCGTAACTGCCAATGATGTCGGCCATTGAGACCAAAAACATCCGAAAGTACTGATTGTCGGAAAAAAACACGCGAAG
>Ga0126342_10004748_pt1 | contig 23388 bp, 27 predicted proteins | sample Cyp1metagenome_FD_92528 | JGI IMG/M metagenome (GOLD analysis project Ga0126342, IMG submission 92528) | Coral microbial communities from Lord Howe Island, Old Settlement Bay, Australia - Cyphastrea 1 metagenome | ecosystem: Host-associated > Invertebrates > Cnidaria > Coral ...
GTGTAGTGGAGTATAGTGTAGTGTAATGTAGTGTAGTGTAGTGGAATGTAGTCTAGGTGTAGTTGTAGTTGTAGTGTAGCGGAGTGTAGTGTAGTGGTGGTTGTAGTTGTAAATGCTACAAAACCCCCACGTTTTGCTCACTTTTGACAAGGTCCACAATCCCTTCCGCCTGCCACGCGAAACGACATCTGAACGTCCAAAAGTGGTCCGAATCCCGGCTGTTTTGTACATTTTGACTTCGAAATGTGCTTCGCGCCACAACGGCGTGCACTTTTTCGACAACTCAACTTCCAAAAGTGCTCCGAACGCGGTGTTTTTTAGCTTTTTCACTTGCAAATGTGCTTCGCGCATAACGGCGTGCACTTTTTCGACATCGCAACTTCCAAAAGTGGTCCGAGAATGGTGTGTTTTGTACGTTTTTACTTTGAAATGTGCTTCGCGCAACAACGACGTGCACTTTTTAGACATCTCAACTCTCAAAAGTGGTCCGAGCATGGTGTGTTTTGTGAATTTTGCCTTGGAAATGTGCTTCGCGCCACAACGGCGTGCAATTTTTCATCTCTCATCTGGCCAGCTGGCTCCGCACCCGCCGCTTTAGCGAGCCTACTTTGGACCCTCCGGAGCCTCAAATCATTGGAAAAACACAGTGTTTCGCGACTTTCCTACATTTTCGGGCACCTGGATCTTCTTTCTTCTGACTCTTTCTCTTTCTCTTTCTTCTTCTCTTCTCTTCTCTTCTCTTCTCGTCTCGTCTCGTCTCGTCTCGTCTCGTCTCTTCTCTTCTCTTCTCTTCTCTTCTGTTCTCTGACTCTTCCCATCTCTGCTTTTCATCTGTCCATGTTGTCGGAGGTTTGACTTCTAAACTTCCTTCGATTAGCCATGAATATTGCTACATTACTGCTAATAAGTCATGAATCTTCATATTTTCACGCTTCACCACCACTGCCTCCAGGTGCACCCACGCCTGGGCCGCCTTCGCCGTGGCGCCGTGGCGGCGCGCCCAGCCCTGAAGCCGCGGGGCGTCACGGAGCCGGGCCCGCTGGGCCCCGAGCTGCTGGATCCTGCGGTGGTGGCGGCCTCGCGACTGATGCAGGAGGCCATGGGGTTGACCCCAAATCATCCAGTTGTAGATCGATTTTCCATAACAAAAACCATCCAGCTATTGGGGATCCCCCATTCGTGGAGGTCCCTGCAAATGGTGGGAAATTTGGAAAAAACACTTGAGAAAACTGGAGGATTGATATAGGGATTGATATATTGAATGGTTTTCTTTGATAATTCATCAAAACTTGGGAACTAAGCACAAGATAAATGCGGATTTCGTCCATCAACAAGAATGAGATTCAAGCTACATGATCTGGGAATGTGGGCCGACCTTGCCTACTGAAGGGTGTTTGTGGTACGCTAATGGCAATGGCAAATCCACTGTGGCAAACCCACTGCTGAATGTGAGGTGAAATGGATGACTCTTCAGCTTCTTTGATGGGAAAATATTGAAAAAAACAAAAGCAGATACATTTTTGCTGGAGATCCGAGATTGACCATGGTCCGAGGACCTTGCTGGCTAGAAAGTATTGGGATTTGGATGGATTTGGTTAGATTTATCAAGTGAAACTGTGACCTGAGCAATAGATAAACAAACCTACTGGTGAATCGGTTTTTGATTTTTGAGTCACTCACGGATTTTCAGTTTGGCTCCACTTTTGGTGAAGCAACACACTTGTGGCTTACATTCCCACGTTGCTCCACTTCCCATTTTCACTCATTTCCTTTGTATAATTCGTGAAATCCTCAGTTTCATGGATCAACCACCATCAACCCTGCCTAAAGTGGAGCATGTCAGGCTTATACCTCCGGTACCGAGTTGGGGGAGACGTCTGAAGATGACGTGCCTTGAAAAACAACCTGTTTGCTGTTTTTATAAATGTTATTTTGTGTTTCTCTTACGGTTTTTTGGTGAATTTGAAGCGTTATTTTGTCTTTCTTTTTCATCCCCCCAAACATGGCTAATCTGATTTCAAATAACATTTTCGTTTTTTTTCTGCTGGCTCATTCGTGTTACAGCTGGAATTTCAGAGGAAACTCATGGAATGCCAAGGCGTTTTGGTTCGGCTCCAGACTTTGCACGAATTTTGCGTCCTGAACAAGTTCGTAATCCCCCGTTCATATTAAACACCCCCAGTCTATGGTCCCAGTCAAATGTAGTTTCACCTGTTTCATCGACCATGGTTTGTGGGGTGTGTTTAAGGGCTGAATGGAGCCTTCACAGCCTGGGCGACGGCCGGGGGTTCGCTTGAACATTTGCGTTTTTCTTGCTTGTGCGTTTGATTTTGGATCGCTTGTGCTTGCGTTTGATTTGGGATCACAAGAGCCGTAGAGCCCGTAGAGCCCGTGAGGAGCCCGTAGAGCCCGTGAGGAGCCCGTAGAGCCCGTAGAGCCCGTAGGGCCCGTAGAGCCCGTAGAGCCCGTAGAGCCAGTGGAGCCAGTGGAGCCCGTGGAGCCCGTAGAGCCCGTAGAGCCCGTGGAGCCCGTGGAGCCAGTAGAGCCTGTAAGGCCCGTGAGACCCGTGAGGGGCGTAGAGGGGGTCATGCTATTGTCCATGAAACGGCCGCTAGAAAGTTCGACCAGTGGAAGGCATTGGAGCGAATGGTAGCAGAACCACTTTCTTCCAGTGATCTCCACCACTTGACATTCTTGGAAAATACATTGTGACATAATCATTCTATCTGGCAGCCTTTCTTGCATTATATCCGACAATCATTCTGGCATCTTTCTAGCTGACATATATTTGAACATTCAACATTCTATCTGGCATTCTATCCGGCATTTTTCAGACATATATTCAAACATTCTTTTTGGCATTCTGTCTAGCATGATATTCGACACTTATTCTGGCATCTTTCCAGTTGACATATATTTGTACAATCTATCTGACATTCTGTCTGGCCTTTTTCGTACATATATTCAGACATTCTATTTGGCATTCTTTCTAGCAGCCTATTTGACATACAGTTTGACAGCCTATCAAAATTCTATCCGATATTCATTATGGCAGTCTATCTAACAAATAAGTTTAGATTCTATCCGGCATTCTTTCTGGCATCTATTCTAACATCCCATCTGACATGCTTAGTGGCACATGTTCCGGTCCGTGCGCGCCCAGACTGAGCTGGAAAAATAGGAAGTCATGTTAGACAGTGAAGAGCGTAGCAACAACAAACATAGATGGAAGTTAAGTTGGAAATCCCAGAGCGTATCCACAACATGCGGATACGTAATTAGTAGGACGGGTACTTGGTTGAAAGCCAAGAGCGTAGCAGCAGAAACATAGTCGGAAGTTATGTTGGAAAGCCAGCAGCGTAGCAGCAAGAACGTAGTAGGGAGCTGTGTTGGAAAGTCCAGAGCGTAGCAGCAGGAACGTAGTCGGAAGTTGTGTTGGAAAGCCAAGAGCGTAGCAGCAAGAACGCAGTAGGAAGTAATATTTGAAAGTCAAGAGCATAACAACAACAAACAGGAAGTTTTGCGTGAAAGCCAAGAGTGCAGCAGCAAGAACATAGTAGGACTTTATACTAGAAATCCATGAGCATTGCAACAACGAACGTTGTAGGACGAAGTCATGGTGGAAATCCAAGAGCATAACAGCAGAAAAGTAGTCGGAAGTTTTGTTGGAAAGTCGAGAGCATAGCAGCAGAAACGTAGTTGGAAGTTACGTTGGAAACCCCAGAGTGTAGCAGCCGGAGCGTAGTACGAAGTAATATTTGCAAGCCAAGGGCGTAGCAACAACAAACGGGAAGTTATGTTGGAAAACCGAGAGCGTAGCGACAACATACAGATACGTAATTAGTAGGACAGGTGCGTGGTGGAAAGCCAAGAGCGTAGCAGCAAAACATAGTCGGAAGTTATGTTGGAAGGCCAAGAGCGTAGCAGCAAGAACGTAGTTGGAAGTTACGTTGGAAACCCCAAAGCGTAGCAGCAGGAACATACTAGGAAGTAATATTTGAGAGCCAAGACCGAAGCAACAACAAAGGGGAAGTTATGTTGGAAAGCCAAGAGTGTAGCAGCAAAAACGTAGTAGGAAGTATTGATTGAAAGTCAAAAGCGTAGCAACAACCAACAGGAAGTAATGCGAGAAAGTCGGGAGCATTGCAGCAACAAACATAACAGGGCGAGTTTGTGGTGGAAAGACAAGAGCCTCGCAGCAGAAACGTAGTCGGAAGTTTCGTTGGAAACCCCAGAGCGTAGCAGCAAGACCATAGTAGGAGTTTGAAAGTCGAGAGCGCAGCAACAAAAAACAGGTAATTGTGTTGGAAAGCCAAGAGTATAGCAGCAAAATGTAGTAGGAAGGCGTATTTGAAAGTCAAGAGCGGAGCAGCAACAAACACAGTATAGGGAGCTATGTTGGAAAGTCAAGAGAAGTAATGCTCGAAAGCCAAGATCGTAGCAGCAAGAACGTAGCAGGAAATAATGTGTGAAAGTCAAGAGCTTAGCGACAACAAACAGGAAGTTTTGCTGAACCCAGCAATTGAGACGAATTTCGGTATATATATATAAATAAATAAATATATATATATATATATATGTGCATGTATGTAATGTAATCTAATCGAATGTAAGGTAATGTAATGCAGTGGTATGTATGTATGTATGTAGGTAGGTAGGTAGGTAGGTATGCATGCATGTACGTATGTAATTAATGTCTCAATGTATGTACGTATGTACGTATGTACGTATGTGCGTATGTACGTATGTACGTATGTATGTATGTACGTATGTATGTATGTACGTATGTACGTATGTACGTATGTACGTATGTACGTATGTACGTATGTACGTATGTACGTATGTACGTAGGTACGTATGTACGTAGGTACGTATGTACGTATGTACGTACGTACGTACGTACGTACGTACGTACGTATGTATGTATGTATGTATGTAATTATGTAATTATGTAATTAATGTATCAATGTATGTATGTATTTATTTATTTATGTTTGTATGTATGTTTGTCTGTCTGTATGTATGTATGTAAGTACGTAATGCATGTAATGCATGTAATGTATGTAAGTATGTAATGTATGTAGTGCATGTAACGCATGTAAATTTAAATGTAAAATACTTATTTATAATTATAGCTAAAGAGTCGGATACTTAGTATTGTTAAGTACTAGTGCGCCCAATATTCTTTCCATCATTCTGCAACCGTAAGGCCCGGAAGGCCTGTAAGGCCCGTAGAGCCCGTAGAGCCCGTGTAGCCGGTAGAGCGAGTAGAGCCAGGGTGTCTAAGTGTCTAATGGTCAAGTGATCCGCAATTTAATGCAGGTGACCCTACAATGCTCTAAGTGATCCAAAAGCTTCAAGTGATCCAAAGTGAAACGTTCAAGTGATCCTGGCGCCCTGGGCAACAGCCCATCGAACTTTGTGGTGCAAGATATGGGTTGAGGGATACGGTACGGAAGTTGCCAGACATTATTGGGGAACACAATGATGCATGGGTGTGGACATGTTTGGATGTTTGGACTATGTTCAGACAAACCCATGGTGCTTTTTCTCTGGGATTGGCTGACCTCAGTGCCCAGATGCACAAATTTATATAATACCCAAATAAAGGGTTCGCGTCACATGGAAATTTCCGACGTGCGGGTGGCCACCAGAAAATTATGCGATTGCCTGCGCATGTCACCAGGGTGCACAATTTTTTGGGATCATTTGACATGTCCGTAGTTGGTTCCCTTGGTTGGCATTTCCGAAAAAACGGGAAGATCGGGAGATTTGCCCCACTGGAACATGGCCTTGTGGAGTCCGAGCTTCTAAAATCTAAGGATGAAACCCTTCCACAAGATGGCTTTGGCATGGTTTGGATGTTTTTAGAAGATGGTTGTGTTGATTTTTGTTGTTGGAGTTTTCCCAAAACATGTTTTGGTGTTGCACTACGTTCGAAGTTTCACACCTAGTCACTAGCCCCACCTCATGAAGGGACCGCCTGGATTTTTCTGGAGTGTTTTCATCATTGCCATCCCCCAGATCCAAAGGTGGATTCATCCCTAGATGTTTACACAATTTTACAAATTTGTTGAAATAAGTGTTTCAAGGCCATCAGTAGACTTTACGGCAAGCGCCCACCTCTTTGTTTTTTGGGTTCTTTTCAGAACCACAAATGAACTTTTCAGTGGCTGAAACAGTGGAAAGCAGCCGGCGCTTGGAACACGAAGACGTGTCCCCATCAATTTTGGGGCGAGAGTGACTCGGGTTAAGCATGGCGCGAGGTAGACGGCAGGCGTCGCTGTTCTCAGATTACGGCCAGATGACACTGACACGGGGTGCCAGATTTCGAAGCCTTGATGTAATGCGAGGATGGGTCAAGAAGGGATGAGCATGCACAAATAATCATAAATCCGAACTTCTTTCATGTTCACCAGTGGTTCACCAGGAATGTGATGCCACATGTGAAGTTTGTCGTGGTCAGTTTCTGCCCGCCGCTGCAGAAGTGGCGCGCCTGCCACGCGAAACAGCCGAAGCAGCCAAGGCGCAGCCAGCCAGCGTAGAGGTAGGAACTTGTCACGCAAAACAGCCGCGGCTAGAGGCAGGAAGTGCCGCGCCGCGTTTGGAGACAGGAAGTGCCGCGCTTGCCACGCGAAACAGCCGCGGCAGATGCGCATGTTTCAGCCGGGACAGGCTGAAATGGGGCACCCGGTGTAGGCGACAGGTCTTTGAAGTTGACACGCCCAGAAAACATGTTGACATGTTGTATTTACGCAAGTTTAGAACAGTTTAGATAGAAACATCTTGCGCTGTCACAAGAACACAGAAGCAAAGGGTCCAACCAACTGAGCACAGCATGCCGCTCAGATTTGGCCAAGGATGAGATCCAACGCTGGTCTCCGCCTTCCAGCGAGTCCTCGAACTCTGAAAGTTTTTTGGGATCCGCTTGGCGTGCAGCGTTGGGGGAACCCAGTGCACGAACAGGTAGCTGATCTTCGGTGATGCAGCCCAAGCCGAGGGGGAGATAGCTTGGTGAATCCAGGTGCAGTGTCAAAAACTGTAGGAAATTACTGTACAGATCTGCAAGGGAGATTCATGGGTTGCCAATCTTTCATCCAGCTTGGACATGGATCCCCAAGAGGTGTTGGAAACAACAATCAATAATACTTGGCTTATCAGGAGCTTTTCGAAATGATCCAGTTCGGAAGGGGCCCAGAGCGGTATTTTCCCTCCGTTTTGTGAGCGCCTACAGGTTCTTTAATGCGTCATTTTTTCACAGTCTAATGCTGTGTGGTTGTTTTTTTGAATCGATGTTCCCGTTACCCGTTCGTGTTTGAGCTATCGGATAGCCACATTTTACGGGTATCGGTATCGTGGGTATCAACCATGTCGGCAGGGTCATGCTACCCATGTTTGGTTTGATATATGGCCAAGGAACTGGCGTTGCAGGCACACGTGTGTACATTTTGGTGACCCTCCAATATTTTGGGAAATCTTGGGAATTCATGGGAATTTATGTTTTCTGCGTTGTTACTGCATGGTGCTGGTCCTGATGCACTCTTCTCTTTAGTGCCAGGATGTTCGCTTGTGTATCGAAAAACAAAATGATGCAAATACTTTCTCGGTGCCAACTGGTCAAACGGCTGTTGTCATGGCTGGTTGGAAAATGTGACATCTTTGGGCAACCGGTGTAGCAACATGATGGCCACGTGAAACCGAGGCTAGTGAGACTACATAGGATTCAATCAAATATTTGTTGTTTTCAAAACAGCTAAAGTCCAATGAACTTAGGGTTCGTCATCGTGTAAACTTCACCGTAGCTTCCCAATCAGCAACTTATGTTACATATACTATTTATGTTATATACTGCAACCTGTTCACATCCGGCAACCGTCTTGTATCTCTACGGAATTGTCCGCCCCCAAACCAAAATAATTTCCGGCTGCCACACGCAACCACAAGGTCCAGCTTCATGACGTGGATTACACCTGCAGCCATGGACCGTTTCTGGGGCAAGGTGCACTGCGAAGAGAGCCTGGGCCTTGAACTCATAAGTTTAGCGCCAAAACTGTCCAAAATCGGCCGAAATAATCCGAAAACCTGTTGTTGTTGTTGTAGTTGTTGTAGTAGTAGTTGTTGTTGTTGCTGTTGCTGTTGGTGTTGTTGTTGTGGTGGTTGTGGTGTTGGTCGTGGTCGTCATGGTCGTCGTGGTCGTCGTGGTCGTCGATGATTCTTATAGACTCAGCGGCAAGGATTTAACATCATCGTATCTCATCGGACAGGGCCAGTCTTTTTCACCATGAATCGCTATCTTCAGGAATCATCCCAGTATCTTCTCCCCACTGTGTTATTTTCGTAGTTGGGACCGTCCAATTCGACCTTAATCACTCCTCTTTTTGCATTGGATACCTCCAGATTGGGTATAAATGGCCCCAGAGTACATGACAAAGGACAATTGTACAAAAAAAGGTTGTTTATTTCAGGTTTCTGAAATCTTGTCATCTGCCAACATGTAATGCATACACGTGTCATTGCAATATCAGATAATATGTATGTAGCAATGCTGTCAACAGTAGCAGTAAGAGTAATACTTCCAATGACATGTATAGCCATCGTATGATTCATAACAGTATGTAATACATATATAGAATACACAAAATGTGTATGTATGTATATACATATTACATATATATATATATATATGTAAATGTGTATCTACATATGTTCATATGTGTATGTAAATATAAATCAATAAGTAAATGCATAGATAGATAACCACACAACTATAAATAATACATTTGATTCGCAGCATTTTGAAGCCGTTTTACCCTCAGGATGCTCCCTGGAGTGTGCTGTTCACCTCCGTTGCTGGCGCCGGAAGAGGAGATCTGAAACCATGAGAAATGGTGATTCAAAACACGAACCACATGTTTTTATAGGGATTTAAAGGGATTTAAAGAGATTTCATAGGGAATTGATAGGATTTCATTGGGATTTACCTAGCAATAATGGGGGTGAAATGGGATATTATGCCTCTGGTCATTTAGCAGTCTGCTATGCCAAATCACAATTCTAATAGGTAAATCATCCATAGATGGATGATTTTCCGCAATGTTAAATCACCGGAGGGTATAGTCAGAACAACCAGTAGAGAAACACATATCTTGACCATAAAATGTATAGAGAAACAACACATCTGGGAATTTCAACAACGATGGGAAGGAGATATTGTGACCAACCAATCAGAATAACGACAATTCGGGATTTCAAACTGCAACCATGAAGAAATTTGGGCATTTTGATGAGCAAACGTGGGAAGAGACAATGGAAATGGGTTAAACACATAATGAAACTGATAGTTTCACCAACTATGTGCAAACATGTCAGCGATCATTGATCAGTGACCGACCAAAATCTACAAAGATCTACAAAGATAGTATGCAACCAATGGCATGGTTCAGGATTGGCAATTTCACCTTGCCGGCTTGGATATCCTTATATAATTTCTAGTGAAAAAATCTAACGCAATCATCTATAAATGGCATGGGGAATTTGTTCATTGGCAGGTCATGTTGCCACAAACGTGTTTTTTTTGTTGGGGGGAAGGTCATTCAGCGATCTTGATAGTTGACGGATATCCCCTTTTGCTAATGTATCCCCCATGATATCCATTTGAGTTTTCCCAAAAATTATGGGTAAATCACAATCTTTGTGGTTTAAATCCCGTTTTTTCCTTTTTGAAAACGGGTTCTTCATGGGTTATATACAAATCCCAATTTTTTGCTGGTTAAAACTCCTAGTTGTAATGGAACAAATCCAACTTTGAGTTTAAGTCCTATTTTGAGTAGTTATAACCCTACAGCCCATTTTTGAAAAAACAATAAGGGCAGTGCTTCAGAACTTCCCAAAACCTGCCAGGCCAAAGTGTCTATCACTGCAGGGCCGGGAAAAAAACCCGCGAGCTCCGCGACACGACCTGCGAAGCTTCGAAAAAGATTCGGGGCTTCCGCGGTTTTGCGGGGTTAAAATGAGTGGGTGAATAAGTGCAGTGTATACAGTATAATACATATGTAAGAATAGATTGGTAGAGCAAGGAGAAAATAGAATAGATTAGAATCGGATCAAGACAGATTAGACCTTATTGTATTATTCTGTACGTAATCATGTATACATATGTTATACATATGTTATACTGTATGTCACATAGAAAGTGTATTACTGATAGGTTCAACGAGGGGTACCCCCATCTGTGAGGCCGTTCAGGGCGTGCAGCAGAAGGTCCTGCAGAACATGGAACGCCAGGTTCAGGCAAGGGGCCATCAAGCACTAGGTTTTTTTTTAAATGGGGATTTCATAGGTTTTCAATGGAATTTCAACGGGATTTTATATGGGATATTCATGGAAAATACACAATTTGTTTTCTTCAAACATGGAGATTTGCTGTAATCATGAAACTAAGGATAATTGGAGAACATGGGAATAATATAATGAGGATTGTCTAACTCACCCGCACAATAGAGAACGAAAGTGGGGTTTGAAATGGAGAACACATCATCGAACTAGCATCCTGGAAATACTTTTCGTCATATGGTCCATTATGGGCCTGTCTTGATTTTTCACATCCAGAAATCCACAGTAATTGTTGAATTCTCCAATTGCTTCAATCTTCGGGGGGTTCCGCACACAATTTATCTTCATCCATTGGGAATTTCCAGGCAAATACATGAGCATTGGCGGGGTGATTCTGGAACCATTCTGGAACTAATATCAACTTCCTTGAATTACTATTAAACTCCCTTGGAGGTTCCATAATTCCACTGTGTGAGGACATCGGAACGACCCAGGTCTGGGCAAAACCAAAGGTTTCGTAGGTGTCCAACGTAGATGTCCAAAACCCAAGTTCTCGAAATTCCTTTTTGAGCCCCCCGGGTCCATGTAGATGTGGCTGGCTTGCCCCTAATTTCATAGTTTATCATCATATAGCTTGGCGTCCATGTACCACAATTTCAGACCGCTGTCTCAATGTAGGTCGTGTCGACTAATCCCACCAAATTGAGCAACCCTAAAATCGAGTCTCGGTTTCCTAGTTTTCGCTTACAGGTGGTGCCAAAATTATAGAACGAAATTAGGAGTACAAAAGTACGGTAAAATACCGTACCTTCGTACTCCTCCGGATCCGGATTCCGCGCGGATTCGGATCCTGTTCTATAATTAATTGCTGTTCTATAATTATTTTTTCTGTTCTATAATTTCTGGCACCTCCATGATATCTATTGCATATTTGTATACAGTACATAATTACACATATACCGTAGATACCCTTCTTGGAAAACCCCACAGTGTGTTTATTTTGTGTACATATATTTGCATCATTTTATGTGTCTTTCTGGGACCCCAGAAAAAAGTGACATAGAAACCAGAATTATAGAACGGTTTACGCAAAATTAATTATAGAACAGAACAAATGATTATAGAACGAAACTGGTAAATGTGGGAAAAATGGGGGACAACAAAATTATAGAACAAACCAGAATTATAGAACGACGAGAAAAATAGGAGTAAGTAAGTTAAGATAAGTTTTTTTTTCATACCTTCCGAGGAAAACAGAATTATGGAACAACAGGGTACAGTAAATAACCGTACCTTCGTACTCCAACTTCCGTTCTACAATTCTGGCACCGACCATACACCAACTAAAAGATCATCAGATCACAAACATCAGCAAAAACATAGAAACTCCATTAAAGATCCCCATAGTTTCATCAACATATCTACAAATCCATTTAACAATCAACAACATGTTTTTTCTCACTTGATTGAACCCCCTCAAAACTCCAAAGGGTCTCTGTTAAAACCTTTGTATAATAACACACATATAAGACATATACGAATATCGACTCAAAAACATGGTAACAGCGTCTGTAGGAGGCCGTGTCGGTGATGACATCACACAGTGCCAGGACGATGAGGGAAGTGTCCGAAACTGTAAACATTTATTCCATATATATATATTTCTGGTGCAAATCCCTTGGAAGGGTCACTTCAAAAGTGGAAAATCTAGTGTTTTACAAGCACAAAACAGGAGTTTTGTTCGTCGAGGGGTCGAGGGTTTTGCCGAAAAGTTCCTGTTTTCCTTTCAATCACAAAGTTGTTCAGGACATTGCCTTTTACGCTCTTGCGCCAGACTGCAGCATACAAGTACTTCCATTTTTTTGCCCCACTGTCTGTCTAAAGTCTGTGTTCCGGCCAAAGAAGAACTCTTTTTTTGTGGGCTTTCTGCCCAAGTGCTTCACAAACTCACCGCGGTTGTGGGCAACGTTTTGCCATTTGAGGCGTTTTTCTGGCACTTGTTGTCTCTAGGCCCCTTTCCAAGCTTTGCAACCATCAGCATAGCAAGCTGTTCTGGCTCGTAGCATGACGTATGTGTGGAAGTCCAAGAGAACATGGAGCAGCACAGCATGACAATGACGTATGTGTGGAAGTGCAAAAGAACGTGCAGCAGCGTGGCATGACGTATGTGTGGAAGGAAGTGCAAGAGAACGTGCAGCGTGGCACGACGTATGTGTGGAAGTGCAAGAGAACGTGCAGCGTAGCATGACATATGTGTGGAAGTGCAAGAGAACGTATTATGTGGTTGCAGTCACAATGAGCGTTAACATCCCACCCCACCCCACCCCCACCCCCCCACCCACCCCCACACCCAAAATATCCACACGCGCATGGCCTCTTGCTGGTGTTGGCGCCAAAAACATAAACATATATAAGGATCCACTACAGTCCACTCACATCCATTAGAATCATCACTTTTTCTTCGTTTGCTAAAGCACAACGATTGAGGCCGCCGTGCAAAACATCACAAGTGACGTGCTCATGAGCTCGGCCAAAGTGGCCAGGTGAAGGGTGGGAGTAGTGGCAAGATATTGAAGATGGGATATAACGGTATATATATATGTATATGTATATGTGTACAATCGCAAGAATATATAGTGGGATTATTGGGGGATTCACATGGATTTACCTTGAAAAATCGAATTAAACTGCTGATGTCATTGGGGATATCATGCTTTGTGGGGATATTCCAGATAATCCATGGCGATTTACAATGGTTTTTCGGGTTTTGGCCTGAGTGGGATGAGATACTGATGGAGGATCATCCCCCTAGGTAACAGAAATAGATGTGTAAAAAGCACATCAAATCCTAAAAGAGGGATAACATCCTACTTAAATAGTCTAGTGGTAAATGATGGTAAATGATGGCAAATGATGATAAATGATGATAACTGATGATACATGATGATAAATGATGATAAATGATGATACATGATGATACATGTCCACATTAGTATTTATTATTTATTTATTATTTATTTTTTTTTATCATTATAATATATATATATATGATATATGGTATACAAGTTGACTTGACTATGACACATTGCTTTTCCTTCGAAAACATGGAGGACTTGACCATCGAACATGGGGATCTGGGCTATGAGAACTGGAGAATTCAGCATAAAGAAAAACTGGGATTTAAGTACCAGATCAATCAGATCAATCACATTTTCTTGTTCATATTTGTTCATTCACATCTGCAGAAACATATTCTTGTCTTTGGCTCAGCCTCTGGCAGGATTTCCCAGCAATCCATGTGGGTTTGTACCACAACTACTGTGTAGTGACCCCAGTGACAACAGAACATCGCTATACACATTGACTACACAACCATATAGGACTATCAGTACCAGATTTCCACATCTATTTCAGTACTTGGCGCTGCATGCCAAGTGGTTATTCACCAATCTATAACTGGAGAATATCCCATAAATAACTGTGTGGCAAATATAATCCTTGTCCACCCACTAGCTGGGATGCACATTGAAGTGGGTGTTGGTTGATGACCTTTCTTCTAGATGAGAAATCATCTGCAACTCTGATTTGGGTTTGTGTGAAAATACTGTATACCCAAGATATGGCCATTTTAATTGGGAAAATGGTCATCAACCATCACATTTGGGGCATTTTCCCCCAACAATTGTCGGACAAACCCATATATCACGGAAGTATCACGGATATATCTACAGTAAACATCCATAAACACGACTTACAGTAACCCACTGAACTAAACCATTTGTTCCAGTTTAGCCCTATTTCTGTGGGTGTTTATAGATCTCTAGTCTGGGTAAAACAAGAATAAACCACCCATTTGGGAATGGTCTATACCACCTATTTATGGTGATTTGGGGGAAATGTTAAATTTCCAGAGGGTAATCTCAACTACACCCCAGCCCCAATAGTATATTATATGGTCTATGGCATTGTTTTACCCACATTATCCAATTTTTAGCGCTTGGAACAGCCGCATGTTTTTTCCAGGAACCGCTCCTGGGAGCTGGCAAACAAGGTGGGGGATTGAATCGAAGATGACTGGGGGATTTTGTGCTGAAATGAACTAAAAAAATATGGAAAATCACCACTTTCAATAGGTAATTTCAACTATATATGGAAAAAAACGATAGCAAACTGTTAAATTACCATAGGGTATACACAAATGATTGAAACATGGGAGTTCTTATGGACTAATGATTTATAACTTGTATTTTCTATAGAATGTTTATATACCAATCATGAGTAACTCAGAAAATCAAGGGACCCGGTAAAACCAGCCAGAAAGCAACACCTTTTGCAGGGTGTCTGGATTCAGAATCGGTAAAATGGAACAACATGCGGCTCAAAATGATGATTGCTTGGTGAAAGTTACGAAGTTCTTGGGGCTTCAGCAACGCATTGGATGGAGGATTATGGACTAATCCAATGTGGGATCCCTGCCCTCTATTCCAACCAACTGGGAATGGCATTCAGCACATTTGGGACGATCGGAAACAGGGCTAAACATCTTAAACCACTGGTCATCTTCTGGGCAAACCTTGGTTGAATAGTTGAATGATTATTTTTAAATAACAATAAGCAGGTATACGGTATATATAATATATACATAATTAATGTACACATACTTACATATGTATATATATATATATATGTATATGTATATATTCAAATACTCTCCAACTACAGCATAAGATTTTGGCAAGGTGTCATTGGCTATATGTTCAACTGTGCCTGGCGAAAGCTATCGAAGGGCTGCCCGCGATGCTCGCGAATGTGAGGTGGTATCATGTTCAATACGTTCCAACCAATGAAAATTGGTATCATAAAATTGATGGCATTGAACATATTTCTTGCAAAATATAGAGTTTTTTTTTCCCCATGCAGGGTATCATTCTCTGACAAATTTAATGGGTGATCCGAGTGTTTTTTCTTTGGCTACTAGAATGGCATGTTGGACTTGTTTGTTCTTGCAGCTTCCCATGTGTAAATGTAGAATATCATCCTCCCCCAAATTCCAATACTGAATATCGTGACCAAGATAGAGAGGTCATTTGTATACATGTAATTGCATGTGTATATATAATATATATATATATATATATCACTATTTTAGTGGGATTTGACCTTTTGATCTTTGTGGGGGTTACTATACATACATATATACATACATACATACATGCATGCATGCATGCATGCATACATACATACATACATACATACATACATACATACACACATACACACATACACACACATACACACACACATACATACATACATACATACATACATACATACATACACATATATAAAAATATATGGATACCTATTGTGGCTGGTCCACCTCTAGACTCTGCATCGACCTGCAAGATCCTCTGTTTGTCTACCCAATGGTTTGATAAACCTAGCATTTGGGGATGATTGTTACAAGCCATTTGGGATTTGGTGATAACTTGGGGATGGCCTTTGCGTTTTTTTCTTCGAAGTGGCAAGATGGCTTGAGGCTTCCGGCCATTCAGAGACGGGCTCAAGTTGGTTGACTTTAGAAGAGGGAAACAGAAACGGATTGGTCAACAAGAGCATTCTCGGGCCGTATGCTGTGGTGGAAAGATGTAGAAAGTCCCCCATTTAGAAAGGATTTACAAAAAGCCTATCCATGACGACACTGGGTCCGGAAAACTGAAATCCATTCGAGGTTGCAACATGTGACATGAGTCCGTGGTGACCGGGTGACCTGACCATTTTTCGTGTATACCCCAATATTCGTGAGCAATTTTGCCACATCTTTAGCCAAACACACATTGTTTTCATTGCTTGAAGCCTTTTTTGGCAAGAAGTCCCGCGTTTGTTGGGTAAAAGGCTTCAAAACTTGACCCCATGGTCGCGGTGGAAGTAACTAAGTATATCTTCTACATCCTAGTACATTGTGGTGGGCCAAAAAAAATGTGGTTGGTAGTTTCGTAGGTCCAATCTTGTTGGGATACACGGGGTATATGCCAGGTAGGTTCACATTGCCAACCACCTTGGCATATAGGCCCCACTTGGGGGTGCAGTTCCCAACTAAGTGGGCTATGCAACCATGTAGGATAATATCCCAAACTGCGCCAAGCTTCTGGAGGTTATTTTATGTTATATCCGTAGTTAAAGCCATTAAGCCCAACTGTCAATTGGATTGGTTTAAGATGGTTAAAGGAAAATCCTAACCGGAAACCATAGGTTCTTACCATGAAATATGGGGCTTTCCTGTAATTTTTCCCGTGCCATCACAGGCTTTGGGTCCTTCGCTGGCAGCGATCAGCGATGGGGAGGCGAGGGAGTGGTCGTGGGGGCGTAAGCAAGTGACAAGTGGATAGTGGGATGAGCCCCAGTTGCATATCACATACATGCAGATGACACACACACACATATGTATTTACATATATATATATACATATGTGCACATATATATATTTACATATATATATATATATATTTACATATATATATACATATGTGCACATATATATATATATATTTACATATATATACACATAAATATACACACATATATATATATATATACATATATATAAATACGTATAAATATATATACATATGTATATATAAATATCTCTCTATGCATATACATATATCTATCTATCTATCTAATCTAATCTAATCTAACCTAACCTAATCTAATCTAATCTAATCTAATCTATCTATCTATCTATCTATTGATCTATCTATCTATCTATCTATCTATCTATCTATGTATATATATACATATATATATATATACACATGCATATATATATATATCTATGCATCTACATATACATATATATATATATCTATACATATAGATATATGTATATATATATACATACATATATATACATATATATGTATTTACACACACACATATATATATATATATGTATGTATATATGTATATATATATATATGTAAAGGTATAATTATACTAAATTTACAGGTGCACGGCTTATGAAGCACTTACTGACTGGAGATGCAAACGGACTAGCATTTCTGGAAAAGGACAGCATCTATGGCGGGCGAAAAACAGGGTGAGTCATCTCACTTGACAAGTGGTCGATGAGCATGGTTAATCCTACTTGTTGCAGCAACCTCCCAATCTCACATGCATGATTTGGGATATAAATTGATAGAACTTGTGGTAATTACCATGGTTAGTGACTCGTTGCTAATTGCTAACTGGAATGGTTATCAGGATGTGCATTTGGTCACTGGTCCATCAGCTAGCAAGTACATCCTTGGGGCGATCTCAGTGTGGGATCGCTTACTAAGACTAGGGTCATGAACCGGTTCCTAAGTCAGGGCTTCAGGCTGCTTCCATTCCTATTAATGTGGTAAACCAAATTTTTAACTATCCCCAATGACTTCCAGTAACTCATTCCAACCATCCCCAAATGGTAGGCAGGTCTATGCCACTGGGTGAATCCCACCAGAAAAAGGGCCCTGCCATTGAGCGTTTTTGGTGTGAATCCTTCGGTGATGAATCACGGTTGATATCATCCTTAGGATGTGGCGGCCATCATCATAACAATCAGGATAACAATAATAATTAATGGTCCATAATAGTAATAGTAATAAATAGTGTAACAATAGTAGTATTAATAGTAGTAATAGTGATAATATATAATAGTAATAGTAATAATAATAGTAATAATCATAATAGTAATATATCATAGTAAAATATCATAGTAATATATCATAGTAATGTATAATGATCATAAACATAATAGCGGGACTTGTCGATTTGCAACTGAGCTATTTTTTTGTTGTAACCAGAAGCACCACGAACCGTGACATGGTGCGCCTGTGGCTCATGTGATGATATGTTCACAACGAAGCATCAGCTCGTTCCAATGGTCACGCTCCTAGCCCTTTGTTCTACATGGCTGGACTCTTACATACATCATAATAAATATATATATATACATACCATAATATTTATATATACATACACGACCATAATATATATATATATATATACATATACGTACCATAATGTGTATATATATATATATACATACACGTACCATAATATGTATATGTATATATGTATGTATGTATGTATATATATATATATATATATATGTGGATAGATTCTGAATACCATCTGGCAATTGAAATTAGCAATGGAAAAGGACCCATTTAGTTCGATGATTTAACTATTGAACATTGTGATTTTTGACATCCCTAGTTCCGCTTGGTCAAGAGATGAGTATCCCCTATTGAGCAGATGCTAATCCCTGGCGGTGTTGATGATTGCCATTACATTATAGATAAGTGGGACAAATCCTGGGATGTAGAACCAAGAATATGATTTCAAAAGCCCTGGTTGAGTAGCTATTTGATATTGATTTGACCATCATGTAGAGTTTAAAGAATCAACCATATGGGGGATATCATGAGAAGTAATTACTCTCTCTCTCTCTCTATATATATACATATATACACATGTATACACACATATTGGGGATTTTCATGATCCATGATCTGGGAATCCCTATGATTAAACCACTACTTTGGGGATTTGAAATAGGTTTACGACACTGCTCAATCAGAAATATAGTCTTTACCAGAAGCTCCGGTTCATTTAACCTATTGGTGTTGATCATCACATGTTTGTAGCAGTGTTGTCATGGGTTTGCTAAATTTGAATTATGTCAGAATCGAATCCAGTCATGATTTCTCACTGGGATACGACTTCTTATCTATACTGTATATTTATATATATATATATATACATACACTATATAACAGGAAACGCCTATGGACACTGCCGTTTGGGGGCTACGTTCCATTTTCAGACACTCCCATGTCACTTTTTTGTGAAATGATTTCCATTCTATCTACACGAAATGATTCCTTTTTTTCCGTTCCTTAAATCCCACTTTTTGATGGTCAATCCACCTTATTGGTGGTTATTGATGGTTCATCAAACGTGGCTGGAGAATCCCCGAGGCCTTGGAGGTTTGCTGGGAAAATCATCCATGGGAGATTTTCCATTGCCATGTTTACCGGAGGGTATTTATATACACATGGAGTAAAAAAAGACCTGCCTAGTTCTGCGAGGGCATCTGACCTAGCTCCGCTATGCTCGGCTCCCACAGGCAACCATCGAGACCTTGCGCAATGACGCTTTGGAGCAAGAGGAGGTGTGAAGAAAACGATCAGGCAGACTTTGGACTAAGGAAACCATTCCATTTGTGCTGGCCTTGTTTCTGATTTTGGAAGTTATCATGGTTGTTGCGATTGTTGTTGTTGTTGTTGTTGGCATCCCTATTCATTCTTCTCATTGCATCATGATATTTATTTTTGATAGTAGTGCTGACACTGTAGGTCGTCGTGATCGTAGCGGTAGTGGTGATGGTGGTGGCTGTGGTGGTGGTGGTACTGGTCATTGTCATAGTAGTCATAGTAGTCGGGGTAGCCAAAGTAGTCGTAGAAGCAGTAGCAATCATAGCAGTAGTAGCAGCACTAGCACTAGTACTACGGCTGTGTGTAGTACCAGTAGAACAGATAGTAGTTAGTAGTATCATTGTTGTTGTCATCGTCATCGTCATCGTCATCGTCACCGTCATCGTCATTGTCATTGTCATCGTCATCATAGTCATCATCGCCATCATCGTCATCATCGGCATCATCGTCATCATCGTCATCATCCTCATCATCCTCATCATCTTCATCATCCTCATCATTGAATCACCCTCTTCCTCAAAAACAATGATAATAGTAATCATCATCATCATCATCATCATCATCATTATCATCATCATCACCATCATCATCCTCCTCCTCCTCATCATCATGAACATGTTCATCATCTTACTCCTACTCCAGCACCATCACCATCATTATCATCATCATCATCATCACCATCATCATCATCATCATTATCACCATCATCAGTGTCATCGCCATCGCCATTGCCATTGTCATCATCATCGTTCTCATCCTCATCATCATCAACATCATCACCATCACCATCATCATCATCATCATCATCATTATCATCAGCAGCAGCATCATTGTCATCGTCATCGCCATTGCCATCGTCATCATCATCATCATCATCATCATCGTCCTCCTCCTCATCATCATGATCATCATCATCAACATCACTATCACCATCATCATCATCATCATCATCATCATCATCATCATCATCTTCATCATCATCATCATTAGCATCATCAACAGCATCATCATCGTCATCGTCATCGCCATTGCCATCGTCATCATCATCGTCCTCCTCCTCCTCCTCTTCCTCCTCCTCCTCGTCCTTCTCATCATTATCATCATCATCACCATCATCATCACCACCATCATCATCATCATCATCGTCAGCATCATCATTGTCATCGTCATCGCCATTGCCATCGTGATCATCATCGTCCTCCTCCTCCTCCTCGTCATCATCATCATCATTATTATCATCATCAGCATCATCATTGTCATCGTCATTGCCATTGCCATCGTAATCATCATCATCCTCCACCTCATCATCATTATCATCATCATCATTATCATCATCATGGTCACCCTTGTCATTGACATCGCCATTGCCATCGTCATCATTACCGTCCTCCTCCTCCTCCTCCTCATCACCATCATCATCAACATTACCATCATCATCAGCGTCATCATCATCATCATCATCACCATCAAGACCATCATCATCATCATCATCATCATCAGCAGCAGCAGCAGCATCATTGTCATCGTCATCGCCAATGCCATCGTCATCATCATCGTCCTCATCCTCCTCAACCTCCTCCTCCTCCTCCTCCTCATTATCATCATTATCATCATTATTATCATCATCTTGATCACCATCATCAGCATTGTCATCGTCATCGTCATCGCCATTGCCATCATCACTATCATCGTCCTCATCCTCCTCCTCATCATCACCATCACCATCACCATCACCATCATCATCATCATCATCATCAACATCATCAGCATCATCATTGTCATCGTCCTTGCCATCGCCATCGTCAACATCATCGTCCTCCTCCTCCTCCTCATCATCATCGTCATCATCATCATCATTATCATCAACATCTTCATCACCAACAGCATCATCATCGGCATCATCACCACCACCATCATCATCATCATCACCATCATCATCATCATCATCAACATCACCATCATCATCAGCATCATCATCGGCATCATCACCACCACCAACATCATCACCATCATCATTATCATCATCATCATCAGCATCATCATTAGCATCGCCATCGCCATTGCCATCGTCATCGTTATCATTATCGCTCTCATCCTCCTCCTCCTCATCATCATCATCATCATCATCGACATCATCATCTTCACCATCATCACCATAATCATCATCATCACCACCGTCACCATCATCATCCTTATCAGCATCATCATCAGCATCATCATTGTCATCGTCATCGCTTACGTTCTCTTCCCAGAATCAATGGTAGGTTTTGACACAGTGACGGCTAGATTCAACAACCGACTGGTGTGGGGTAGATTAATCCACAAACAGTCAGGGTTCTCATTAAATAAGGTGGTTTGCTGGAGATTTTGATCAGCCAAGATTGTGGGAAGAATCCCTGGGTTGATTCCAAGGAAGACCGACAGGGAAAGATGCACTTGATGGGCCAATCTGGGAATGAGTCAAAATTTGAGGCCCACAAGACCGCAGATTCTGTTCATTTTAGTCTTCACATGTATTAACCATCCGGTTTTAGGGTATCTAATTTTGATCCATGCCATATGGGTAGTTCTGCCACTTCTACCTTCACCCACCCGACGTCGTTTTGTGGGGAGATGATGCGGGACATTCTATGTGGGGATGCAAATTCATATGATAAACCCCAAATCATAGGCTATGTGGCCATACCCAAATTTGCATTTTTCTTTTTCAAACATTATATATGTACATTCCCAAGAAAAATGGAGCGTGATATGGTATCTAGCAGATTATGCATCGTTGGTGGATGGTCATCCCCCATTTTCTGGGGTGAGAGTCTACTCTGTGAAGCTGTGCAGAAATAGATGCCTGATGATTTACCAAGCCATCCAGTTGGGGAAATGATTTCAGGGAGAAAACGGGTGGTTTTTGTTTGCACACTTGAACCTGCGCAAAAAGAACTGCGACGTGAACATACAATTTTTTTAACGCTGAGACCATGTCTGCAGTGGTTGCCTTGAGAAGGGAATCGCCAATCATCAACTTTGCACTTCAATTCCAGCGCGCAATCGCTTTTCTACTGGAGTTAAATTCCAAGCCAGCAAAACAAATGATATGGGAAATTTGAGGGGGTTGTCGCTGAGGTACCTGTTTAGAGGCGGTACACCAATTGCGCATGTCGCTTCATGGGACAGCACCTCCTATGACTGACGGCTGTGACCATCGAACACAGGAAAAAACATGGAGGAAACAATAGAAAATGGTTTGGTTGAAGCATCTTGTCTGAAAGCAACAAGTTGGCACTTGCGTCGTTTCTACATTGGAGCATGATTCAACAATCTGGGTAAGTGTGCGGCAATCATGGACATATTTTACAATCAAATCAAGGGCGGTGTTTTATCCCTACCATTGATAGGGGTTGTATCATGTTCTTGATAAGGCATTTCCGGCAGGATGTTGGCAACGGTTCAAGAGTGAATAGGCTTAGACATGCAGAACTAATAGACCCTATCCACGAAGACAGGCTAGCTCACAGCATGCCTGTACCGAAAGTTCAGGCTGGAGATGCAGATTGGGCCATATTGCTAGTTTGTTTGGATCAAACCGCGAAGACATATCTTACATTTAGATTTATTCATATATATATACACATACATACATACATACATACATACATACATACATACATACATACATATACATACACATACACATACACATACATACACATACATACACATACATACACATACATACACATACATACACATACATACACATACATACACATACATACACATACATACACATACATACAC
>Ga0126342_10004749_pt1 | contig 23388 bp, 24 predicted proteins | sample Cyp1metagenome_FD_92528 | JGI IMG/M metagenome (GOLD analysis project Ga0126342, IMG submission 92528) | Coral microbial communities from Lord Howe Island, Old Settlement Bay, Australia - Cyphastrea 1 metagenome | ecosystem: Host-associated > Invertebrates > Cnidaria > Coral ...
CTTGCAGTAGTGACGAATGCTATCACACCCCACCCCACCCCACCCCAATTTGTGGGCCGGTAAAAGGTCCGTCTGCAAAAACAAGACCAAAGGATTTCAGCCAAGCAGCACCGAGGAATACAGACAGTCATTGAAGTTGGAAGCAATCACATGGTTGTGTATGGCCTCGAAGTTCAAGTCGAAACATTGGCTTTCAGACCTCAAGATGGATCACTTCCAAAAATTCATTGACTACATCTTGGGAGATCGGGTGAACTCGATCAAGGCGCCTTTGGACAATCAACAAGTGGCAATCAAACCTAGTTGGGCATTGGTACTGCAATATGAGCATCGCTTGAGATACGAGGCCAACAAGCTGGTCAACAGAGGTGAATGCACACTTGGTGAAGCTCATCAGAGTCACAAAGGATCCGGACCTAAAGGAGGCATACTTCACAACGCCATTGGCGCTGACGGCTTCTGAATCACCCACAAAGTTTCAGAAAACTTCCCATCAGAAAGGGAAGTACGAGTGGAATTCAAAACCCAAAGGAAAAGGGAAAGGGAAATTCCACCAGAACGAAGGCTTTGGAAAGGGCTTCAAAAGCAGTGGCAACAAAGGAAAACACGGAGATTTGAATTTAGTCACTCAAACTCCGGACGGCCGTGACATATGCTTTGCATTTAACTCGCAGGGATGTAACGGAAAGTGTGGACGAGTGCATGTGTGCAGAGTCCGTGGATGCTATGCTGACCACGCCGCCAGGGAGCATAGCAAGCACCAAAGCGACTTGAAAGACCACCCCAACACCCTCGACAGCTCAGGGTGTTGTACCTCTTCTGTGGTCGCCAAAGAAGAGCCGACATCAAACATTTCTTGAACTTGTTCGGCAGCAATCACAATTTTGAGTTTTACATGCGCGAGGTTGACATTGAGAGAAATGAGGCTGATGATCTCTTACAACAAAAGCTTTGGGAAGAAATTTGGGAGGAGCTTCGTCAGGGAAAGTATGATGTGGTGATCGTGACACCACCTTGCAATTCATTTTCACGTGCAAGGTGCAACGCTCCTGCAACACCGGGCCCAGTCCCTGTGCGAAACGTTTGCCATCCATGGGGTTTCCCATGGCTCACAGGGAACAACAAACAATTGGTCGTGGACCACAACTTTCTCCTGATTCAATGTTTCAATACTATGGATGTTTGCATTGAAGTTGGCTGTGATTTTCTTTTTGAGCACCCAGAAGATCTTGGGGTGACATCGACAGGGGAGCGCCCGGCAAGTGTCTGGCAGCTTGAACAAATGCGGAAGTTGGTTGAGGTCCACCAGGCCATTACGTTTGCAATTTACCAATGCCATTTTGGGGCAGATTCGCCCAAACCAACACGCTTTTTGACTTCCCTTCTACTTGCAAAGTCCTTCCCTTGCCAAGGGTGGCCACAGTTTGATGAATTCCGCAACTACTTGGGACCACTACCACAGTCATGCTCACACCGGTTCCATGTCAAAAAGCTGATCGGCAAGGAAAAGGGGAAGTGGAAGACGGCTGACTCAGCAGCCTGCCCTCCACCACTTTGCAAGTGGCTGGCACAACTCATCGTCTCACGAGTCGGGGAACAACCCTCTGAGTTGTGCGTACAGACTCCAGCAGAAGAAGAACAAGCATCTGAAGTTGCCCAACCAACCACATCAGGGCAAGCACCTGAAACAGGGACAGAACCCTCGAGTGCAACCGATGTCACGGTGGCTGGCACAGGTACGAAAGATTTTCAACAATGCCACCGAGGCCAAAAGGTTTCAGTGGAGTGGGCTGGAAAGACGAGGGAGCGACACTTTGGGAGCCATCCTGCCGGGGTGCCCACTTAGGGCCAGAAGCACAAGAGCTGTGCACGGCACTTTTCCAGATGCTATCTTCTTTCATCGAGCAGAAGTTTGAGGATCCGCGCCGGGAAGCCATCAAACTGTGTCTTGGCCATATTTCGGCCTCACCTTTTACAGCAACAGAGCTTGAGTCTCTGAGACAACAGTGGGCCTCCTTATTGCCTTCAACAAAGATGGCTTTGACGGTGCCAGGAGACAACCTTTCCTCTTGGGAATGATTGGACAATCCCTGGAAACGATGGGGGGTCCCGATTTTGCGATCTACATGGAAGGGGAAGACTCTTTCTGGACAGGTGCGGTCTTCCCGAAGAAAGAGAAGTCGCGTCCTCTGGATGATTCAGGGTTCAATAGCAATGCAAATAATTATAAATCAGTTCAAGCAATGGCAGAAGACTTGGAAAAGAAGTTCAGGGAGGAGGAGAAATTGGGAAGAATGCTTCCCACCACATTGGGCAATCTGAAGGTGGACTTCCCTGGAAGTACCCCACTTGTGGCTGCAATGGGCCATTCGCAAACCCAATGGGGATGTAAGGCCATTGCACGATGGCACCCACTTTGTGCAACTGAACAATCAGATTGTTTTCCAGGATCAGCTTCAGTACCCAGGTCCAGAGGACGCTGCACACATGGTGAGGTATGTCCAGGAGGAGCAAGAAGCTATGTTTGCACTGTCGGCGGACATTTCGTCGGCACACAGGCTGGTCAAGATCAGGAAACATGATTGGCCCCTTCTGGGCTGCAAGGCTCGTTCAGATGACAAGACTGTATGGGTAAACTGTGTTGGGACGTTTGGAATCTCATCAGCTTCATACTGGTGGAGTAGACTTTTCTCTGGGATAGGTCGATTGACGGCCTACATCATGCAGCAGCAGAAGTGGTGGCAGTTGGTTTATGTGGATGACCTACATTTGACCTGCCTTGGGGCGCGTAAGTTCGTCAACATGTGGATGGTCCTCTTGATTTATGAACTGCTTGGCACCCCCTTTTGCTACGGAACATTTTCTGGAGGTTTGACAGTTCAATTCGTTGGCTATCTGCTGGACTACAGAGAATGTTTGATGGGTATCGCCCAGCGTCGTGGCGAGTGGTTGGTTTCATTTGTGGAAGAGATGCAGCTAGCGAAAGGGGTCGTCTTGACGCGGCGATTCAACGAGTTTGTTGGAAGGATGGGTTTTGTTTCACGTGTTTTGGTGTGGCTGAAACCTTTCATGGCACTGTTATATTCTTGGGCGGCGGCACTGGGTCGCAGCTCTGTGGCCACGGCACCGCGCTTGGTGTCCCTAGTTTTGAGGTTCTTGAAGGAACAGTTGCAAGACTGCACTTATATGCATACATGCAGAAGACCAAAGACAACAGCGGGCGAGATTTTCAGAACTGACGCCAAGTGCGAGACGGGTCGTGTGGTGCTTGGGGGCGTCCATTTGGAGACAGGCTCATGGTTTTCTTTGGAGGTGCTTCCACCCCAGGCGCCGTTTCTTTTCAAAGACAACGGAGACTCCCAATGGGCGTCGACCACTGCAGAACTTCTTAAAGTCCTGGTAGCTTTGCATTTGTTCGGTTACGTGGACCCGAACAATCCTGTTGAAGCAACCCCGCTGCGAGTTGTGGCGGGAACAGATAACCTGGCCAATGAACACTTGATACGCAAAGGTCTCACAACAAAGTGGCCACTATGCTTGGTGTTCATGCAGTTGACGGAGACGTTGATGAAAGCTGGAGTGTTAATTCACTTGGCATGGCGCCCAAGAGATGAGAATGCTTTGGCTGATGCTTTGACAAATGGTGATTTTTCTGGTGTGACTTCGTCAAAACGTATTTCATGCAATTGGGATGAATTTGATTTCAACTTGTTGTGGAAGCTCTGGGATGAACGTGACGCCTACCTGGATCGAGAGGCGATCAAGGCCAACCCGAAGGTCGTGAAACTTGGCGAATTTGAAAAATCAAATTGGTAGGATCAAAAGATGTGGAGGAAGGTTGTGAACGGATCATTCAGCTTCAGTTTCAGTGTCAGAGCCGCAAGGGCTCGCTTCGTAGGGGGGGATCACTTCGCCTTTGCTGGATTGAGAGAGCCCAAATTTTTTTCAAACCTTTGGAGGCCAGCAATCGTTGGCATCTGGATCAGATAAGCCTCAGACCGAACCAATGCAGGAAAAAAAAGAAAGCACAGCCTTCCATCAGTTCACAATCCTCAATGTTTTTCTTTGGCATTTCACGGCAGTGATTTCGAGTGTTGTTTTTCCCAGGTTTTTCGTTTGGGTTTGATTGATGTTTAAGTTTCGGCATTAGGTGTTTTTCGCGTAGGTATTTTAGTTTCTGGTTTCCCAGGCTATGCCTGGCCGGCCCCTCCTTCGCGTTGTCGCGTTTTATTTCTACGGCACATGTGTTTGCGAGCAGGGTGCTTAGGTTTACCTAGGTGACTGTTTGCGGCACATGTTGCCTGGGCTGGTGGTGGGGTTTGTTGGTTGGCTCTCCTGGGCCTTTGGCCCGGTCTTCTCCCCCCGCGTTTCTTCTGTGTCCCTGTCTGGTTGTCGTCTGTTGGGTTCTTGTGTTGTGCTGTTTGTTCACGCGCTTTGCACCTGCGTTCTTCCCGCGCCTGGTCGGTCTCCGCGTTTGGTTCTGGCGTCTGCTTTTGGTTTTTTTGAGCTGGAAAGCTTTGATCCAGCCAATTGAGACCTGTACCCCAAAGCTTTGCTGAAAAAAAAATCGTTGTCCTGCGGCAGTCGTTGTTCGATTTCACGTTTCAATTTTTCGAGACACGGCGTTTACGTTTTCGGCAGGGTATCTAGATTTTATAATACTCCTGTCTGGGTATCTAGATTTTATAGATCCCTGTGCTATGTTGTTTGTGTGCACGGTTTGTTAAGCTGGAAATAAGTCCTGGGATCCAGCACAAGCTGCCTAACCCAGCCGCTGATGGCGAGTGACTGCTCCATCGTGCTAAAAAGAGTGAGTGTCCTCTCGTCATGCCATGAGTTGTGCGAAAGTGACTGCAATAAGGAGATGCATGTTCAACCAGGACATTCATGATGGGTTTGGGGCCCAATTTGCATGTTACTTGTATGCTACCTATATGAATGGAAAGAGACCAGACCTAGTGGATGTGAAGCAGATCATGACGAGTCATAGTAGTCATGTTGAACCCGTATCAAACCAGATGTATAGGAGTAGCAGGCGGCTTGATGCTCAGAGGTGATTTGATGTTGGTCGGCCAACCAACCATTGAACGTTTAGTACAGTAACACACGCAAAAACTAGTTCCAAACCGAAATGTTCCAGCAAACCCCACACATTGACTACGAATGTTTGAAACCCATTTTGAAACCATCCGCGTGAGGGGGAACCACTCGCAAGGCTGGATCTGTAATTTGTTGAACTGCGCCATTCAACAGCGCAGGCATGGTTTTGTCAAATTTTGTCCACCATGTTTTTCTTGCAAAATTTGCCCTGACCAGCATAAACATGGGGCGAGCTGGGATAGTCAGCCGCATGTGTGGAATTTGGCCCAAGGTTTGAACATGGCGTGGGGGGACTGGCACCAAGACACAAGCTGGCACCAGGGCAATCCATGGGGCTCATCGTCCTCCCAAAATTGTGGGACGACTTGGCACCAACAGGAAAATTGGACCAGAAAGGCTCGACAATCAAAGAAGTGCGCGCCTCAAAATCCCGTTTCAAATTTCATGTGCGCTGATCTGGCAAACTTATGTATTTTTCTTAATGCATTGTTGAAAGAATGGTTTGCAGCATTTGATCCACAAAACATGGTGAGTAGATAGGAAAGGCATTGTGTTTTTGAATTGTGACGTTTTCATACCACGTACTGTTGCAGTGTAAAACTAAAAACGACACTTTTCAAAAACATTGAGTCCACAACGTAGGTCAAAATGCAAGAGACATGTACCAGATGAACCCGACTTCCATTATTTGGACCGTTGCGGGTTGAAGGTGTTGGGTGGAGAAAAACAATGTACCGTTTGGTAAATGAAACACACAATTACCAAACATTGACACCACATTGGCAATTTCAACCATTGGTTGTGTTCTTTTTCATGAAAATAACGAAAATAACAGAATAACATTTTTGTTTTGAAATGAAATTGATTGCACAAAAAATCGATATGGTTCAACAAACAGTTGGATCAAAAACTCGATCCTGTTTTGTTTCACTTTCCAAAGGAACTGCATTGTCACTGATTTTCTTTGGCAGGACACGTTCATTGCCCAACGGGATGCTCATGAAGATTTGGTGCAAAATGAATATTGGGTAGACGCCCGTACAAGGGTTATGAACAATGTCATGGAGGTGCTGTGCCTGATGTTGAAGTCATTCTCAGAACATGATTGTGCGCAGAAATCCACTTCAACTTTTCCTGATATAGGTTCATTTTGTTGAGTCGCGGATGTGTGATGTGTGAAATTCATTTGATTGCAAACGCCTTCGCACAGCATCATTCAACCAGACCTTTCGTGTGTGGTGTGTAGTTATTGTAGATTTTTTTTATATATTATTTTATACCAGATGCTTGGGTCGGACCTTGCAAGACGAACTGATTTTTTTTTGATTAATGTTTTGGGACAGTTTGAATTTTCAAAATCCTTCTCATTTGCGTTTTTTTGCGAGTTTGGGAGGTGTGTTGGACAGCGTGCCCATCAGTCTTTGAAGTTGGGTCTGCGGCTAGAGGGACAGACTTGCCATACTCCGACATCGATGCTTGTCACAGCTTGTCTATTGGGAAAGGCTTTGATTCGGATTTCCGGGATCACAGCTGCAGCGGGGACCGTTAGGAGAATATCCGTGGACAAAAAAACTACTTATGGCTGACGATATAGTGAATTGACGCTGTTCAGAAGCGTTTGTCCTCGATAATGAGAGTTGAGGTTTCTTCCATGCTGGTAACGTGTGAGAAACATGTAGTCAAGTGGCTTTGTTGATGTTTTTGATCGCAGCGTATTTTGGTCATTTTTGGATTCCTTTTGGTCCCTGGTCTCAGGATTTGGTGTGCCTTTTTGATCAACATGATCGCAGAGGGAACTTGGCGCTATTTGCCGTTTGGCTGCATTCTGCAGTGCGTTCCATTTTAGTACATGCAATGGACGGCCACATCTGGTTTCCAAAACCAACTTCAAACAAGTACTGGAAGGTGCAATTATGAGTTTCTATCTCACAACTTTCTGCCGGACAACAGCCATGGAATCGAAACATTCAAGGGACAAAGGGTCTGGGCAGTCTCCTCCCAAGGTTGAAAAAACTCTACAGAAGCTGTCAGATTCAATTGACAGGACACCTCCAGCCGTTATCCTGCCATCCAGTAGTCATCCTGCCTTTCACAACGGATCACTTTTTTCTTGGGAATTACTGTACTTTTTTTCCGTTTCGGGAATTTTTCTTGGATTCTGTTTCCCTGCTTCTTTGTTTTTCTGCTTTTCCCTGCTTCTTTGCTTCTCTGCTTTTCCCTGCTTCTTTGCTTCTTTGCTGCTGCTTCTCTGCTTCTCTGCTTTTCCCTTCTTGTTTGCTTCTCTGCTTTTCTGCATCTTTGCTGTTCTGCTTCTCCGCTTTTCTGCTTCTCTGCTTTCCCGGCTTTCCCTGCTTTTTTTTGCTTGTCAAGCCTAAACAATCCCTAAGATACACGATATCTCATGTAAATAAACCCTAAACCAACCCTAGACCCACCCTAAATAACCCCCAAACCAACTCCAACAAAAACAAAAACAACCCTAAGTAAACCCTAAACAAACCCTAAATATAGCGACACATATGAAAACTCAGCCCAAAGAAATCCTAAAGCAACCCTAAATAGATCTCAAGCCAAGCCTAAATAAACCCTGAACCAAACCTAAATAAACCAAACCTTAAATAGATCCTAAAGAAAACCTAAATAGACTTCAATCCAGGCCTACGGAAATCCTAAACCAACCCTACACCAACTCTAATACCAACCCGAAAGAAAACAAAACCAACCAAGAAAAACAAAACCAACCCGAAAACCAACCCCAAGCCAACCTAAAATAAACCAACCCTAAACCAACCCAAAATGAATGATAGTTGCAAACTATCATGCGACATGAGCAGTTCGGGGACCCAAAATGTTGCAAAATGCTGTTGAAATGGCAGCTTCCAGCTCCAAAATGCTGCAAATAGCAAGGGAAACGGACAGGACAGGAGATCCCCCAAAAATCCAAAACGGAAAAAACACATACTACCCAAAACAATTCCGGATCCTTTCACAGCTTCACCCACTCTGCTTCCTGACAGGAGGGACGACTACTTTGACGAAGATGAAGATGGCCTGTTTTCACGGATTGGCAAGAAATTGGATGGCATTTGGGTGGTACATGGCGAAGAACACGTGATTCGAGGCAGGGTGGGTCATATTATTGTTCGGTTTCATGTTCGATTGGGGTTCCTTTCACCTTCAACTTTATTGTTGGCTCAAAGTTTTAGTCCAATTCCTGTTGACTTGCTGGTACGCACTAGTTTTGTTGAGCAATTGCACGTCAAGATGCTATGTCCCTTAGCACCAGCTTGAAACATATCGGTGTCCTGATGGTGCACTGAGTTGCAGTGTGAAGCATCGGGTATGCGGGGCATGCTTCAGAATCAGAAGCTTTTACTTGCGTCTGTCATCCACACCATCATTCTTGATTTTGTTCTGAGAGGTTTGGATGTTTGATGAGAGTCTGGAGTTTCTTGTTTTTCTTGCGCTGTTTCCCGTGTTCAACTCTTCAGGAATATCAATGCTTACTTCTGTCAAACTCGTGGTTCCTATTCGTTGCTGAAGGGGAGACGGTGAAACAGTGTTCTCTATTTTCTCCGAGAGAAATATCGCCGTTTGAAAGCAGTCAATGCTATAGTTTCATCTTTGGATGTAGAGGGTATCTATGTTGGAAAAAGTGAGAGAGTGGCAGTATACCAATCAGAACAGCGATGACAGCACACTTCGAGATGACTCAAGAAAGAGTATCGTGCAGCATGACTTGGCCTGGAGAAAGCTTCAGACATGTTTGTTCAGTGCAGCAGTCTTGCCTTTAAAATTTATTGCTTGAACTTGTTCTGTATTCATGTTCAAACATGTATGTATGCACCCTGAGTGCCAAGATGGAATGTCTTTCAATGCATTTATGTGAAAGACTACTCTTCAGGCAGCAAATGCGACTTCAAAAGGTATGTTTTGACTGTGTTTGTACACTGCCGCTGCAACGCTTACCAACGCTTACCAGGCAATTGTATCTTCTGGAGCTCTGGCGAAGTGAGCCGATTTCAACGGAACACCAATGGTCCCAACGACACGATTTCTGTTTTGGATGGATCATACAGAAAAGTGGCACGAGTTCATGGACCTTCCTTGCGGTGGCCATCAGAGACGTGGGTGCTGAAAAGTGTTTGCAACCACATAGCCACCAAATGGCCAGATCCGCCTCCCAGACCCAAACTAGAGAAAGTAGCACGAGTTTCAGAGTTGCGCTATGCCTCCGACACTATCAGCAATCGGTTTTGGGATGGAAGGCCCTTGAAGGACTTGGTCCGCGACATCCAGCAGAAGAAGATCGACGTCCTACACCACGAAAATCTCATCCTCGATTGTGTTGCACTCCCTTTGCAAAAGGAACTTTATTGCTTGAACAATCGCAGGTTATGGTGCCTGAAGCAATGCTCTGGTTGCTCAGGCGACGCAGCTGGCCTATGTGTCAGAGTCAAAGTGTATGACTTTTCTGATTCTGCTGCCTTCTTCCAGAGCAGGATCACATCTGCCAATGGTGGCCTCAAAGTCTTCATCCGCAAGTCAAAGGATGGTGCTGATGGTTGCCTGCTGGAGGAGGACATGCCGGAAACTCTGCACATCTCGTCCAAACGAAAAGCCGAGTACATTCACTTGACCTGTGATGGATTCCAGGTGGATGTGCTCATCGGCTGCACTCCAAGCCTTTCCGGCAAGGGGCTTGCAAAAGCCATTTTGAAAGAAGACTTCGGCCAGCGGCACCGTTGGGCGGCAGTTTGTGCTGCAGCACACAGCAGACTGCCCCAACTCAGTTCGACGCAGTGCAAAGCTGTGAAGTTGGCCAAATTGTGGGCCTGTTTTGTGGCTTTCCCCTGCTGGGATGAAAAGCGAAGGCCCCGCAGCTTCTTGATTGAGCTGATTGTCAGACACATTTGTCTTTCAGCTGAGAGTATGTCTGCATGGGACATTTTTGTGGAATTCTTGAGGTTCTGTGCAGCGAAAAGGATACAGCCAATCATGTGGGATTGGAGTGACCTTGACAAAGACCCTCGCCTAAATTGGGGGAAAGGTCCTCGAATCATTGATCCTTTAAATCCTACAAACAATGTCGCAAAGCCCTTTCGCTTCTGGAGTTTTCTCCGCAAATATGCCCGCAAGTCTTTACAGAAGATGGGATACAGTGTTGGCACAGCTTCAACGAAGACCCGCTGGGAGGGGAGCGAGGATGATGAGGCAATTCCGAAGGTTCCTCCTCCTAACCTTGATGAAGTGCGAAAAGTCCTCCTGAAAATGGATCTCCCATTTGATGCAGTGGAAGGGTTGCTTGATTCTGGTTTCACATCCTTGGAAGTGCTGTGCCAGCTGGGGAAGGAATCAGATTTCCTGGAGGTTGGGATGAACAAGGCTCAGAGCAGGTTACTTTGGAAGGCCCTCCAAGACAGGGGATATATCTTCAAGAAGCTGGAATCTGCCGGTCGTGGAGCGGGAGACACCAGTCCTGTGAACCAAGCAGAGTCCAGCCATGATCCCGAGATGCGTCCTATCCCTTTGAACTGTTACCCCGCCCAGGGCGAAGAGGGATTTTCACGTTGCTTTCTGTTCGGCACCTTGGTCCCCGTGATGGGAGGAGCGAAGATTGCAGTGGAAGAGTTGCAAGAAGGCAGGGATGCCATTATCGGTCCTTCGGGTAGACCTTTACATGTTGCCGCAGTCAAACGACATGAATGGGATTGGAGATGGCTTGTGGAATTGACTTCGTAAGGAGCCAGTCTCACAGTTACAGAAACTCATCGAATGCAACGATGGGAGAAGGGAAAGTGGGTCGACGCAGAAGCTGGTGATCTACAGCAAGGAGATTTTGTCCTGTGCACCGAAGGAAAGTGCAGGCTGGATGCAGTCGAGCACCTGTACCAGCAGGCCAAGACCGTCCAGGTTGTGGTGAACCCGGATGAGGTCTTTCAAGCTTTTCATGCTCCATCTACTTCCTTTCTTTGCAAAGGACAGGCAGGGCAGGCAGGGCCTGACACCTCTTGCACTCCCAAGTAAGTAAGAAAAGAAGATCTTTGATACAAGGGAATTGGTGACAATTGCTGTCCAACCAATGCAACGCAATCAGCGATAACATACATGCAAAAAAGCGGGAAGCGGCTTGAAACACCACAAAGAAGCTTGCAGGAAGTCATTTTTGTCCAATTGACAGAGCTTGACATTTGTTTTTTCTTCATTTCAAACTCTTTATTACCCTCTTGATTACGTGGCTACTGTCTCACGATCTCATCAAGTCGTGAGCCGCAAGTCTTTCCAAAATTGGTGCTTGAAGAAAGTAGTCAGTTATCTCTCACTCTCTATGGATCCTATAGTACTAAGTTCCAACCGACCACAACTTTGTGTCCACAAGGCCGGGGAAGATGCACCGCGAACACCGGCAGCCAGTTCATCAGGGCACCATCTGCATCCTGCTGGGGTGGTAACGAGGCTCCGAAATTGCAAGAAGGTTGCCCCGAAATTGTCAGATGTTGTGATCTCGATTTTTCTGGAAAGCATGTTGCCTTGTGACCATCACTCATGAGATTGTTCTTATCTGTTGTCTGTCTTGTAGGTTGCTGTGGTACTCCTTGTCAACCTTCATCCTCATCCCAAGTTTCATGTTGTGAAACCTGGAAAATGTTCTCATGCATGGCATTTTCTACAAATGGCCCAAAGTTCAACATATCACATTCTACAAGATTGCAAGGAAGTGGCAAAACAGTCAGCCGGGAACGTTCGGGTCGGCGTGGGCAAATTGTGCTGATAGTTTCTGGCTGCTGTGTGGCTGTGTGGCTGTGTGGGATGGTTTCCAGGCGTAATCGACGTGGAGGGCAAAATCTTCGCGATGCGACTGCAGCTGTCAATCGTTGGACCAGGGCCAATCTCGATCAGACGGACCTTTACAGTCACGTGGACACGGGAATTTGGAGCCACTTGCCGTGATAAGTTTGGTTTGTTCATGTCGCAATAGGTTGCTGATTGGTGGTTGGTGTTGATAGAACCAGTGAATCTGGCCAGGGTCTTGGAATGCGCTTGGAGGACCAATAATATGGCTGACAAAGGGACCGTCCAAATTAGCGCTGAGTCCCAAGCACACAACGAGCAAACTTGCTTAGTTGAGTTTACTTAAATCACGAGTCGGATGCTTTGAAGATAAAGAAATCAACTTAGACTTCATTCTCAAAGGACTACCATTGATTATCACAATGATGTTCCTGTTGCCATTTGTTCATCCATCCTCTTCAGAGTCCTCTCCATAACAGGTGACTGGTGAGTGCCTGCGACACTATAATTTGAAAGTGCGTGAAGCGCTGCCAATGAAGGGCTATGAGAGACTGCAATGGAAAGTGCACATGATCAGGTCCTTCTTTAGTAGCCCCTGGATTTTTTGGCAGTTCATTTAGGTTGTAAAGTTGAACTCATCAGTTTTATCACAGAATAGTATCTCTTTTTTGTCAGGGTTGGCTGTGCCTTTTGTTTCGCAGCTTTTCCTTTGCAGCCTTCTTCCAAGACTTTTTGAGCCCGAACGATTTCGCAGACTTAGTTTTGGCATCAACAATCCCTCCGAAGCCTGAAGTGGCTCTTCTGAAAGAAATATGTGATTCTTTGTTCAATAGATGATGCTTGCCACAAGTATCACAAAGTATCATTATACTGTACTGTATGCTTTATTTCCAAGGTCCGTCGTTGATGCAAAACTAAGTGACCTGCCATTCCTGCTCCTGGAGAGCCAGCCACCAGCTTTCATATCATCATTCTTTTTGCATGTTTGTCATTGCCGTTGCACTATTTCTATCAGCTTTCAGGTCGCACAGAAGTTTCTTTTGCGTTAGCAGGAAAAGCGCAGTTTTGATCCAGGAGGCACCATCTGTTGCAAGAAGAGTGCCACAGTGGTCAGTTTGCTACGTGTTATGGCACTGGGGCATACACGGATCAAGTGGCAGTGAGCTTGTAGCCCATCTTGTATCCAAGGTGTGAAAAATCTTGGATTTTCAGGGTGCTTTGGAAGATTTCAAGCACTACAGCCCCTTGCTGGGAGACATTATTGTGGAACAACAGTGGATTTCCAAGATAGGCTTCAATCTTCAATCTTCAGTAAGGTTGTGTCCATTTTGGGCAAACAAACCGATGCATATAGGTGTAAACGAACTTGATCCATGTGCGCGTGCTCAACAAGTGCCGATCATGTGTTTTTTGGTTGACCTTTCAGAGTCAGTGAGAGCCAAAAGAACGGCGATGCTGGAAGAGAAAGGTCTCATTCTGTGAAGCAGAGAGTATCAAAGCATATCAAAGCATATCAAAGTGCATTGCCTTTGGGAATTGCACCTAAGTAAAGAAATTCATCATTCCTGCAGGGGTACTAGGCGACACTGCTATTACCCAGCCTTCCTTGGTGTGATTGTAAGAAGTGGCCGTGGTATCTCCTCAAGATCAGGCTGAGATTGCAGGATTCCTCTTTGTGGACGCTCGCAAAACACAATCGGGGGCCGAAAGACATGATTGAATTGCAATGCCGTTTTGTGATGAGTCGGCATGCTTTCTGGCTGTCTGTTTTTATTGTGCCAAATCTTCCGGCTCAAGCTATGCACTTTTGATAATCATGATAATATGCGGTATATGGACCGTGAGATGACGCTGGTTCCTTTCAAAGGCGGTTTGCCAACCAACACAAGGAAATACCGGTATGACATGCGGGGTTGAGCAGTCTTGTGGAGTTTCACTTGTGACAATCTTTTCATCCTTCCTGTCATTCTACCGTCAAACCATTTAATTAGTTAAGACCAACAGCTTCACACAACTCCACATTTTTCAATGCGTGAAGGGTGGCAGTCACACCGTCACACCATATGGCTTCCAAAAGAAGGCCGCGGCGCCTAAACTCACACCAATGTTAGCGGAGAACATTTCGCCCAGCCATGCTTCGTTGCCGAGCGAAGCCGAGCTCGGTGTTAGATTTAGATCCGGAAAGAGCCGGAGACAACAGACGCAGAAGTAGAAAGCATAGAAAGGAGAAAAAGGAAAAGAAGGAACGAAGAGACAAGGTGAAGAACAAGAAGAACAAGAAGGACAAGAAGGACAAGAAGGACGGAAAGGAGAGAAGCGGCGAGACTAGAGGGGCACCAGCAGAAAGGGCACCGGCAGGAGCACAAGGAGGGCCAGTGGCTCGGCTGTGGAGACCTTGGGGTAGCCGGCCTATTGGTGCTCTATTGAAACCTGCAGTCCTTCCACCTCCTCCGCCATCACCACCTGGAGGGTTGAAAGGGATTTCCCTGGAACACTTCTGTGCCTTGGCCAAAGTCGGCCAATCAGAATTGGCCAAAAAGCTTGAACACTTACTGACCGACTATGACTTAGGAGTGGCAAAAATGACCCCCTCCAAAAGTAATTGAACCCATGTCGTCATCTGAAAAAGGCATTTTTTGGGTAGATCATCAGTCTTCAGGCTGGAGAAGCGGCCGTTCAGGGCTCCAACGTTCATGGTCGTTGATGCTCATTGATGGTGATTATTTTTTTATCTAAATACCAAAGTCCAATGTGGGAGTTTTGCAAAAAACTGATCCTGTCGCAACCAAACGACATAGAAACCGATGTGTTCTTCAAAGAAATATGGAGAGGATTTCCTCAGTGATGTGCTCAACAAGTTCCATGTTGCCTAATTACCGACTCTTGTTTTTTTGGTTCTCTGCCGCAGTCTGCCAGCAGGGCAAGGGACCCGACGGTGTAGGTAAGTCCCAGATCATATCGGTTCAACCGTGTTTTTCGGAGTAGTAGCGGCGTGGTTGCAAGCCACATGTTTGGAGCTTTCCACCGAAACCCTATGTATATATATATGTATATGTCATATTCCCATCTAAGCCCTCAGTCATCTGAGGCCAGTATAAATTTCAGCCATTCAACATTGGAGGTGGCGAAAGCTTGCTGAATCATTGGTTTTGGACTTGACACAAGCCCATTCCCAGTTGGAAGGATATATGTCCATTTTGAAGGGTTTGGGCCCAATTCAGCCCTGGCAGAACGCTAAGGCCGGCAATACATCCACAAGGGCGAGTGCGATTTTGGCAGGAAGTGCAAGTTCATCCACTCCACATTCTGCCGCAGGTACCTGCTGACAGGGAAGGAGTGCTTCTTGGCAGCAGTGGAGGCGTATTTGATGAGTCGGTGCTTTCATTCCACTTATCATAACTTATTTTCATTGTCATCAAAATTCAGATCCTATTGCGTCAATGACCCGTACAGATACAGATTGCGTGCAATGTATGCACATGTGTGTATTCTATCAGATTGGTATAGTTGAATACATATAAATACACACACATGTGCACACCCTGTCGTGAACCTGTGTCCAAATTGCATTAAGCCGACTTGCGTGGTATTTTGAGGTGACCAAATGTAAACATTGAGTTTTTGGTTCCCAGATCTTTGTTTGAAAATGGTTGCTTTCGTCCAGGGGGCCCAAGGGCCAAATGCAGATCCCGCATCCAAGGTGCATCCTGTGACTTCAGCCACTTTGACATTTGTGACCTTGGCTGAAGGAGTGGGTGGATGGGACTGCATCCATGGCTTTTGGGGCTTTGATTTTGCACAGATTGATTTAAGCCAGCAACATGTTGTCAAATCAGGGTTCGGTAACACATGCAGCTACCCGGTGGTACATCATGTATAATACGGGCCAGCTTCTCGATATACGCAGCTCACCGGGCTTGAGGCATCCGCATTTCATATCAGTTCATTGCTATCTCAGATTTAAGGTTTGAAAGCAAAGGGTGAGCAGCCAATGGAAATCGATATAAATTGATTCAACCTTTCATTCGCCAAGGCCCAGAATTCAAGGCAAGGCTACCATGCCCACGACGACAGCGATGCCCGTTTCTGCATGTCAGGGTTCCAGCGGAACTGTCGTCTGGAGTCCATGGAGTGCAGATGCCGAGCCAGTGGAGTACCCTGGTACGACTGTGAGTTTCGAGCGAGAATGACTGACCGATTCGTTTCAATGCTTTTTCGGAATGGCTTTGCAGATGTAGATGAAAAGATGTGATCCTAGAATCTAACGAGTCCAGCAACTATATCTTCATCTCCTTTAGATTTGAGATGGTTCGGTGGTTTCATGAATCAGAGGAGTGGAGATGAGCGTGTTCCCGTCAGCTCCTGGTTGCACCAGGTCCTGGTGCAGCTTCGGTTCTCAGTGCTCCACCTCTCCCAGTTCTCCCAGCTCTTTTAGCACTGCCAGCTCCACCTGCAGCGCTGGCAGCGCTGGCAGCGCCAACCGAAGAGGAAGACGCTTGGCATAGTGAGATTGTTTCACGATGACGCCGTCACCTTGGAGATGAAACATGTGCATGTCATTGTGTTATGATCTAGTTTTGATCATGGGTGAGGAGGTTAGTTTCATGATGCATCATTGTGGTTGCTTGAAGATTCCAAGCAGGCTTCATGTTATCCCATGGCTACACCCACTTTGAGGTCCACACAGCCAAACCTACCCATTGACAGCGCCCAGGCAAACTGGACAGCCCCGGCAGAGAGCCAGCTGACATCGGGCTTCGCGGAAAAGTACGGCTACGAGGATTGCGGTGCGGTGATATTCACTATCATATGTAGTTTAAATTAGCAGAGATGTTTCAATCAGTTCGCATCTATTTTGATCAATGTATTGAACAGCCGCCATAAAATGCAGTTGGAATCACATTCTACCTGTGGCAGACCTTCGTTCATTCCCTAGTTGATTTTCACATCTCTGCCGCTGGGGCCGGAAGTGTGCGAGATGACCTCTTATCATGACGAATCCGTTTGCGAATCTCACAGTACTTGCAGTGATTGAACTCAGAATTCTAGCAAACGAATCGCCAGGAGTGGGGAGATAGCGGAGTGGAAGAAGATACGGACGGCGAACATTCCAGCGACCAGAGCAGCGGCAGTGATCTTGAGGCCTGGTTTCAACAAAGATTCAGGATAGAGTGATAGAGAAACATGATTTCATGGGGCCTCCACACATCATGACATGCACGTGATCAAAGATGATTCCAGTCATCACGAAATCAAGTTGGGCTTCGCGGCCCTGGCACGAAATCAATTTTGTTGAAACATGTGCCTCGAGACCCTGGTTTCTTCATGGGCACTTTGCTCTGGCACGGAAAACCAATGAAATGATTGAACCACGATAAAACCAAGGATCAGCAAGACCGTGCTCAGCCACGTTGGGCAAAGTCCAGTGGCAGTGGGACAGCTGGTGGTGTGGTGGAGCCTGGCAAGTATGCGACTCGGCATCCCAAATGCCGTCGAAAGATGATTCTTTTTCACCGTGTAGTTTTCATTTTGAGTTGGGCCACTTTGTTCCTACACGAACTACAGTTTTTTGTTTGCAAACGCGTGGGTAGATGTGGGTGGCCAGTATTCCTTTGCCAGCCGTGAGGTTCACCGTTTAAATCCCTTCGTAAAGTTCAATCACATGGTGGATACCTCAACTCTATTGGTGTGCCAACCCACCTTTCACACTACATGTCCCATTGGCCTGGGACGTTTGAAGTCGGTTTGAAGTTTTGGTGTCATCAAGTGTTGAACATTTTTTAGACTTTAATCACTTTAATCGCTGATTTTGTTCTCCGCCCAGGTGCCGCGTAAGGCGCGGGCAAAAGGAGACCCAGCCGAAGATGATGGCCAAGGTGACCAGGGTGGCGCGGAGTGCAAGGTGGAGAAGGTGGAGAAGGTGGTGGAGGCCAAGATTGATTGCCGAGTCTTCCACAAATGGCGCGTCAGCTGTGCAAGGCGCGACATGGAGGGTGTTAGGTGGTTGGACAGCTCAGTGGGGGTAGGGTGGCTTTACATTGTTTAGATGATTCATAATAACTGGAGTTGCTGTCCATCAGTTTCTGCCTTTGCAGCACCTTCTCCCCGCCTGTCACTCCAGTTCCGAAAAATTCAAACGTCGTGTCATCTCGGGATGGTAAGCCTGGCCAGGTGCCATCAAGATGTGATGAAGGTGGACAACCACCGGATATGTCATGTGGTGGCATGCGAAGGAGGGAAGAAGAAGAGCGTATGTGTGTGCTGTGCTTAGTTGTGCCTAGATGGCCATGCGCAGCCCATGACCAGCCATTCAAGGGGTCATACAAGTTTGAACCCCCAATATAGCCAGTGTTGCAGATTTGTTGAACAGGGCATCGCCAAAATCCGTCCCACAAGCCTCGAACAGATTCTGTGTGTCTGTTGTGAATTGTGATCATTTTTTGTTTTTTTTCTGGCAAGCATCTGGGAACACAATTCCAGGAACCAAATTCCATCACGCGTCCGAACTTTCCATGATTGGTTGAAAACAAAATATATTCGATGCAACCCAACAAATGTGTGGAACATCAGTTAAATTTCTTAATCTGTTGAACTTGCTGTCAGACTCATATTGACAAAAGGCGAGAAACTCCATGTGGTCCCGCCGGTCCATCAGGTATCGAGCATTGAGAGGCCGGGTGGGAATGCCATACAGGGAGTGGCTGAAATTTGGAAGTCCCAGAGTTGGGAACTAGCATGAACTAGCCACGCTAGTCACAATAAATATTTCCATATTGCAGCAAGCGGTTTCAGGCTTCAGGGCTTTCCTTTCCTGAGATAAATTGAAACCTTGGTGATTTCCCGGGGAAGGTGTCCCTGCTCGTCATCCTGTATCAGTCATCTTAGTAGAATCTTCAGTGTCAGTTCCCCACATGGTTGGGTACCATGATCGACCATGAGACATGAACATGGGGCCATGAGGGTACTGTAGAACCAGGTTTGAGTGTGCGGAAAAGACAGGAAATCAGGCATCTTGATACAACCATGTATGTACAACCCATGCATCCTGTATTCTGTTATGGCCGCTGCCCAGTATGAGATGGCAAGGCGCTTTGTCTGTGATTGTTTGACTTCAATTTTCAGACAATGGATAATTGGTAGCACCTGAAGGATAACATGCCACCAACACGAAACCATACCAAGCCATACCAGGCCATACTACACCACACTGAGCCATTGGTTAAGACATGCACCTTAAAAAGTGATGGTTGGTGCCACTTGGTGGTTTGGTTTTGATGCTTTTGTCTCACATACTTGGGATCGCGAGCTAGTGGTATTGGCATGGTCGGGAATCTGTTTTTGAGGGAGGGTTCCTCAACCGCCAAGCGAATTGTAGCCAAGATCAGACCCACAAACTGAGCCAAAGAGTGGAGTCTGAAGAGCAGCTTGTTTTTTGGGTGCCATCGAAGAATCGGTGGATGAGTGGATCGATTGTTCGGAGAATTGACAACAATCAGCCCCACCAATTCCTGAAGCTAACGGCCAGGCTTTTCTGTGAATTTTACACAAAAATCCCTTGGACCAACCCTGTGCAAAAAGCGAAAACCCAACGATCTCGCCTGCCTGGTAACCTGGTATTCAGACAAAACCCGGGTGATGATCCACTGCGGTAGGCACTTGGCTGAGTACCAAAGATGGTGGCCTCTTTGGTGGTGGTGGAAGAGGCGAGGAAGACCCTGTGGGTCTTATGGCAGTTGCTGGCGGCAAATCATATATCATGATGTCATATATGGACCTTTTCTGAGAAATGTATTTCAGATCGCATATATATATATATATATATGATAGGGTATGATACGACACGATATGATATTTGATATGTACTCGTAACATGCATATGTATGTGTATATACATATATATATATACATAATATAATGTGTGTATATATATATATTATATACATATTTGTAAGCTGGCATAGTTATTCAAATTACAATACAGGTAAATGATATAAACAGATGCTATTACCAGTACATCTTCTGCGATGTTTGTTTTTTTGAACAGTTACCTACTACTAAGATTCAATCCTTGTTTACATGTTTTTTGTTATTTTCATGATATTTACACCGAGGTAGGGTTTAAGCATGTCGCCTTGTCACCCAGAGATTTGAGTGACCTTGGGTCTGAAAATTTGCAGATTTAGCCAACTCCGAATGAAACGTGCAGCCTCATTGTGGTGACTTCCAAGGCCACAATCCCAGGTGCTAGTCTGCTAGTCCTACAAACTCTCCTTGCCCTCATGGAAACTCATAGGTTTGCTGGATGGGAATACACGGCTCCCGGCAGGCTCAATTTTTGTTGCTGCTCTTGGGGTGCCCATCCGGACCATTTTGCATCATAACCAAATGGATATCCCTGAGAATCCGGTCCATGGTCCTGAGCCGTGTCATGATCTTGATCCTGGTCATCAATCATCAAGTATAATACATCATCGATCATCCATCATCCAACACTACTTATCCATTTCCTATCATCGTGATGATCATGATAGGTGTTGACATCTCTGCCTTCAGTGCCCACTCCGGTAAATCAGAGTCTTTACATATCTTAGCCGTTGAAATGACAGGGTCAACGCCACGAGCGTCCACCCTTTTTTTTGGTTTTCATAGATCCATATAGCTGCTGAAAGAAAATCATATGGATCCATAATCTCATTTTTTTGGGATCCATCCAACATATCCATATTCGGGCATGGACTTGGTTGCCTTAGTTGCCTTGACTGGATTGTCGGGACTAAATTCGAAGATAGCTCCAAACATTGGCACCAGATGGTGCATGATGGTACCAGGTCCATGTCTGATGGGCCGTGATTCATACTATATATAGAGATTATGTGCTAGTAAATCGATTGTATGATATATCTATGTATAGACTATATTTTAATGATACACTGTATATTATATATTTATGCACTATATACGTTCATCCATTTATACACAAATATACATGTGTATATACGTATATATATATACACATACACATATATATATATATACACACACACACGCACGTACATTCATTACCTACAGCCTGGTATTATATATTCTGTTGCACTAGTCTGTCAAGATGCCTGCATGCTGACCGTCCGGAAACCATTGTGGCAGACGATCGTTTTAGCAAAAAAATAGCCCTGAAACAAAATTCAAAAATTGGAGCTAGGTCTGTGGAAATCAGATTTCATCACTACCCCTTTTGCAGTCTCATCATATTGGATCATGCAACTGTGTGAGGGCATCCAGAGCTTCTTGTAATTCCGTAGGAAATGGCTCTTCTCCTTCACACATCAGACCTTGCGCATGCCTGGTATGAGCCTGTACCAACACTTTGCATAATTTGGCAGGGTAAATTTAGCCTTGGGGGAGTGTCAAGCTGCTGTCTTTCCCTTTGCTCCGATCTGGCCTGCAGGTGGCACTATGCGACCAAAAAAGGGCAAAAGCGGACGTGTCTGCCAGACGAGGCTGTCAAGTGCCTACAATGTGGCCAAAGCCAAAGACAGAAAGCGTGAACGAAGGAGCCTATGAGTTTGATCATGTTTGATTCCAATGTCGCAATGTTTCAAGATGGGTGACACATGGTGGATATGGCCACATGGTGGATATGGCCACATGGTGATACTTTGCCCGATTGCAATAGTGATTCCACAAAAAGACACGAGTATTTACCAACCTCAGGTCGAGTGAACGGATAGCTGCCGAACCTCTCTAAAGAATAACTGTCATACCTGTGGCCTTACATTCCATCTTCTTTGGTACATCCTGAACAAGTCATATCATTCCGGCAATTGACCACAAGCGAGCCATACTGGCAGCCCTCAAGGATTCTGAAAGGAAAATTGCTGAAGCGGAACTGGAAATACCACGACCTGGAAGAGTGCCGTGGCAGAGTAGTACTTTTGTGGTGAAGCATGGGGCCAGGTCTTGTGGCTGAGTGTTTGAGACTTGCGGGTTAACCGGGTTAACTGCTTGTTTGAAAGAGGTTTGTCAATGATTTTTCATGGCAATCTAATACAGTACATAATGACATCAGAGCAGAGTACATACAGCAACTTTCACGATCAAACCAGTAGGTGTGTACAGTAAAAGGGAAGTAAGTGAAGCAAGTATGTATTTGCCACTGGCACGTGGCGGCACTGTACCTGCAAGCTTCTCGGCTGTTTTACAGAAGCACCTGTTCACGTTTCAATTCGAGGTGCGATCCGAATGCTCCAGAAATGCGATTTGAGGAGCAAGTGCGCCCTTTGGCAATCAACAGGATATAAGAACAAGCAAGTTTGTGTATGAGTGGTGAGGTTTCATGATGATTTCTTGGGCTTTTGTTACTCCTCCCCATATTTCCCCACCAACTGGTGTGTCGTCAGGCCATTTGTGCACTTCAGGGGGATTGACAGGCTATTTGTGGTCGATGACAATGTTCTATGCAAAGGATAGTAGCTTACGGCAGCTTATGTTTCATCGAATTTGGATCTGCTTTGTTGCATCCATTACTACCATGGCCTAAATGCGTGACCCACCCATGTTGAGCAACCCTTGTGCCATGTGCATAATGATAGTATACACTTCGTATGCACTTAGTATACACTGTGCATACTATATACAAATACCCCTTCCGATGCACCGAAGGTTGATTAGACAGAGGGATGGAGTGGCAGGGCTCTGCTCCCGAGGATTGGAGCGGATCATCCAACTGCGTGGTGAAGAAATCAAGCGAGTCACTTGGGCTCCATGGCGGCTGGAAAGCCTCTACTTGGATTGGAGAATCAAGGTGAGAAGTGGATAATGACCATGAATGACCATGGTTAATGGTCTGTCCCCCAACTGGGTTAGTGATGAACCTTCAAGTAGAGGACGGGCAATGCCTGTAGATGCTTGTGGGTATTTTTGAATCTCTTGGCAGGAAGCATTGTGTCATTGCAGGACATGTGGGTATCTAACCGTGATTGGGAAAGGACATGTTGATTGAGGGGAAGCGTTCCTGTGATGGATTGTACTTGTTCGTGCATTGAATTTCAGTATCTTTAGGTTTGTCAATGAAGGACGCGCTTCCTGATGACAATCAATGACAATTTTTGATTGTCGAATCGTTTAAATGGACCTATTTGGAAAGATTCACTGCCTGAGATGGGCATGTGCCTTCCATCCTAGGACGAGGCTGACGAAGATGACAAACCTCTGTTGCAATTGATGGACAAAGCGACAGAGGCGAAAGAGGCGAAAGAGGCGAAAGAGGCGAAAGAGGCGAAAGACGAGGATGACGAGGATGACGAGGATGACGAGGATGACATGCCGCTTTCGTCCTGGCTGAAGAGCCAGGACGACGAGGCGAAGCGCAGACGCCAACATGACGCGAAGAAGCGCAAAACCGTGACGACCCGCCCTGCCCTAAAGGGGCCGCAGCTGACGCACGCCACGGGGGGTGCGCAAGGCGGATCAATGCGGCCAGACGGGTCAGTGAAAAAA
>Ga0126342_10004750_pt1 | contig 23388 bp, 21 predicted proteins | sample Cyp1metagenome_FD_92528 | JGI IMG/M metagenome (GOLD analysis project Ga0126342, IMG submission 92528) | Coral microbial communities from Lord Howe Island, Old Settlement Bay, Australia - Cyphastrea 1 metagenome | ecosystem: Host-associated > Invertebrates > Cnidaria > Coral ...
CAGAGAATGAATTGGTTTCACCAAAGACCACGCCCTTAACATAAGGGCAAGAACCACGTCCGCGGAGTTCTCATCTGGGCCTCTGGGCAGGGTGAGGGCTCTCAATGAAGGTGAAAGGCCTTATTTCAGGTTAGTGAATTATTATAATTTACCCAGAACATTGATCACCTGCGAATTGGGCATGGTTCAAAAAAATGTGGATCCAAGGAGATGGATGTTCGTTGACAAGATTGATCATCAAACATGTATATATAATTTATGTGACATGTGCCGCCGCTTTGTGGGGCGACACCCGGTGTTCAGAACGCGGGGAGAGGAAATGGGCCCAGCCTCAATCCACAAGCATGATCAGGTCTTAGGCCTTATAAACATTTAACTATCATTTGAATGACTTTATTCTGGTTGGTGGTTTGGAACATTTTTTATTTTTCCATAATATATGGGATAATCCTTCCCATTGACGAATATTTTTCAAGATGGTTAAAACCACCAACCAGCTATCATTTGAATGACTTTATTTGATTGACCAAATTTGAACAGAACTTTACTGATTCAGTTGACAATGAGCATTTTGCAAAACCTTCAAGGTCCTTCAGGATCCTTAAAGGTCCTAAAAAAGTGACCACCAAAAACATAAAAAAGTAGAATCTCATCCAAAATAGATCAAAATAGTGAGACATTTTTTTGTTTGTTTTTTTTTGTCTTTTTTTGGGGTTACTCTAAACCTCTGAGGTCTACCGGAGGATCAACTCGCACAGCTCAGAAGCTTTCTGCAGAAGGCGGATCGATCGAAGCATAGCTTGGTTTTCTGTGGAAAGAACCATGGAATAAGATAGGAATCTAACCATTTTTGGGGATTGAACATGAAACATAGGGATCTGATGTGTAACAATGGGACAGCATACTATCAGAACATATGGGTATGGGCATGGGTCAAAGATTAAACTCTATGAGACCACAGATTTTAGTATATGTTTAGTATTAACCATCTAATTATTGGGGTACCCAATTTTGACCCGTACCCATATATGTATTGCACATATAGTGATATATTATCATATATTATCTTCATTGGCGTGCGTATTTGCGGACAATGACTTGAAGGAAACCCAGTATCAGCTCCTTTTTTTGGTTTTGTTGGTACACAGATCTAAGCCATACTCCAGGTGCATAAGCCACATAAAAATCACCAAAACAGTCGGGGAGAAGACAAGGACAGCTGGCGCCTCTCTGCCAGGCGAAGACGGCAAAAGCAAGGCTGTGGAAACATGAGGCGATACGACACTTTTGCCGTTGCGCTATCCAAAGCCTCATATCCACTGAGTAGGTGGGTCATGACTGTCTTTTACGGTCTTTTACCCCATTCACATATGGAATATCCAGGAAATTAAAAAAATAGATGATGAATGGATGATGATGATTTTGTGAGTGAAAGCACTCTAGTTCATGGGCAGGTTTGAGACATCGTGACATCATGTGGCAAACCTAAGGTTGAAAACTGTGCATGATACCTGATTAGGACGTCAGGTTTCATCAATTCTCCATGTGAATACAGGTCCCAAGAAACTCTGGCATGCGATTGGATTTGTTCATTTTGGGGTACAATGCGGTGGGGGTGTTCGTATGGTTGGGCGATGGGATGTTGGTGTTTGACATGTGGTTTTACCCATCTTTTTGCAGAATACATGCCGCATTTTGATGCATTTTGAAGGATTTACCAATGCTTACCACACGAAATGATACTTTCAATTATATCCAAGAATATCCTCTCAAGATTTCTCAAGTTGTATATATATATATGCTTAAGCCCCCTTTATATCTTTTTATGGCACTATGGCATTATGGCCATATATATATACACACATTGTCTATATTATTATGATTAAGTGAGTAAAACACCAACCAATACATTGCGGCATATGTATATATATATATACACACACTGTATACGTGTATATACCAAGTAAGACATATCCCATACTACAAATGCAGTATTTTTCTTACATCATTTAATCATGAGTACATACTAGTGATGCTTTTTAATAAACATGGGAATAGGTACTACTTAGTACACTCACTAATTAGGCATGTATTTCTCACATATTTTACTATTATAGTCAACATATGATTGAACAACTCATATGTACTAACAATCATATATAATGTGGGTAACACAATAATAAACCACCCCCAAATCACCATAAATAGGTTGGACTGAAACCATTCCTAAATGAGTGGTTTATTATTGTTTTACCCGCATTAACAACTCATATGTACTAATAATCGTATATAAATATACAGTAAATTATATAATCATGTTTCGTTTTGATAACTCATTCCATGTTTTTTTTTTCGGTCGCCAGGCCTATTTTCGCTACTACGTCATGGGCTGGACAGCTGGGCACAAGATGAGGCGTGACGCAACCTGGAAGTAATATGAACATCCTCTGTAAGTGGAGGTTTGAATGGGAAAAACATCTATAAATTATGATACATGGGTGATTTCCAGTTTTCAATGTTGGTTTGCCATCGTTGCAAATATGTGCAAATCCCCGACTTTTTACCATGGTTTCTGGGGGAGGTTTAATGTTGTATAGGGGGAATGGATTTAAGCATCTTTCTGTCTGGGTTTTTATGCATCAGAGACGTGAGGAATTAATATCATATAAATTTAATGATCGTTGGTTGATGATAGGTGGAATGGTGAACAACCACTTTTGGTTGCGGAGTGTCATCCATGAATAGGGAATTCCCATTCAACAACTATACACCGGATTTTCATGGATATTCCAACAAATTATATGTGTGGGACCCACTTCTTAGTGGGTTAATAACCAATAGATAGCCTGTATAGCTGGATATATTCAACACATGCAACTGGGTTTCAGCAAGGACCATTGATATAATACGTGAGATGCACATTCCAATCTGCATGTTGCAAGTGCTTTGGATGCTGGGCAGTGGCCGCGTTCGACATGCCTGTTGGCGATTATTTAAGGGGACATACTGTCCAACATTTGTTTTGGTATTATCACATTCCACGGGATATACAGATATAAATATATATATATATTTGGGATTGATGTTCCCAATACATCCCAAGTGACTTTGATAACACTTTCGAGGGGTTGACCCAGTCACAACTGCCAGGCTGTCGATCATTAGCGAAGACGCCCCCTCTCGCTCCCCCAACAAATGAGCGCCCAGCGCGTGCGGCGGGAGCCGGGACCCATCATCCAAGAGCTTGACCATAACCCATTTTGAGCCAAATGGACAGCTCATGACAGCTACGATCTCTCAGATGAGTCAGGTTTTTGCGAATCCATTGCATACTGACATACTGGAAGTTTTCCATTGTGTGGAAGGTCCCCCTCTCCTCACTTGGCTTGAGATCTGCACGAATTGACACTCGGCTTCTCTCGGTAGCTCAGGAGGCTCCTCAGCGTTGGTGCTGGATATATCCTACTGTGAATCCTACTAGTCCTACGGTGTCCTACTCCTGGATTTTCTTAATGGGAACCCGGGACCCCCCAGCATGACCCCTCGCCCAGCATGACCAATGATATCCAATGATCATGGTAATTACAGACCTTGCTATACCTTGGTACAATGATGCGAAGGCTTGTACTTCTTTGGAATCTTGAGAGTCAGCCTGATGTCCGTTTGCGGCAGATGTGACCGCCGCCCATGCCTGGGAAGATGCATCCGGTTGTCACAAGTCGATTTCAGGGACTATTAGACAAGGGCAACCAACGGGTTTGCGAATGTTTTGCATGTGTTGCGCCATCCAAATCTCTGTTTTTCCTGGACAATTTCCAAGGGATTCTGGGAAATGGATTGTTTTTTTGTGGGACAGCAACCCTGGGCTCTGACTTATCGGATGACCTAAGGTTTCCTAAATGGGGGTATGGGGTACCCCTAAATCATCCATTTAAAAATTTACTGTATATAAATCAAAGTTTTTTTGGATTTCCCATTGTAAGCCGTCCAGAAAAATGGGGATCCCCCATTTATGGAACGCCCCATGAAACTTTGTTCATAAGGATTTGACCCAAGTCTCCAAGTGTTCAGCTGCAGCGGTCCAATGCGGTCCACATCACGAATGGCCGCCAAGTTCGATCAATTTTTGGGCAGTCAAGACGGCTGCCAGCGTCCAAGTCTCACATTGCGGAGGAAACAGCAGCCAAGTTATGATGAGATCGATGTTGGGATCTCTCAGCCAAGCCAGTCTTTGTGTAGAAATCAACATCCATTTCAGCAGCTTTTCGGGTTTCTTAACAGGGGAAAAACCCTTGGGGTCTTGACCGAGGCCCCAAAAGATGGTTTCGACCGTTTTTTTTTGGGGTTTCCACTTAAATGGGGATCCCCAAAAACGCTGGTTGGTGAATGGAAAATCCTATTGAAATGATTTGAAATGGATGATTTATGATGATTTAGGGGTACCCTCATTTTAGGAAACCTCCAAATGACTAGAAATGACAACCCTGATCTGTAGCTTCATTTTCTCAAACTTCGACCCAGCCCCAAGTGCTCTTCGTTGGACATCCGACATTTGTTGCAAGATGCCGTTATACAATGTTACACAGCTATAGTATACAGCTATAGCATTTGATATCAGATCGATTGCTGCTTTGAAATCAACAGTGGCAATACGAATCTTTGTCTTTGACATCCTTTTGCGAGATCATTCGGATCAAGAACAATGACCCCGGAAAAGTGCATGGACCAACCAACTTGGTAGGTCCATTGGGCCCTATTTCTGCCTGGCAAGGATCCATGGCTGTTGCTGTATCCTTCGGTGCCCGACCGTGAAAGTCGATTCACCATAAATGGGTGAATCGGCGATATGGTGTCTTGAAACACTCTAGCTTGGGACCTAGTTAATCCTAGTTAGTTGGGACCCATTTCATTTCGGGATGTGCTAAACTGATTTCCAGAGATCTTTAGGTGCTCATCTGTGGGCATCGCCAGGGGTCACCCTTTAAGGGCCCCTGGTCCGGTCGGACTTCTGGGCGCCACAGGGCCAGGAAACGCGACACGAAAACGCCATGTTTGTGGCAAACAGAGAGCTGCTGGGTGTGACATTGGTATGACATTTGGCCAAAACAGGGAAAACTATGAAAACTGATCATCTGGACTGGCAAGGATAAGAGGAGAAGATTCAAGACATTTCCAGACATTTATAGAAGCTCATTTAAGCCCATTTAAGCCCATTTTGAGATATTTTTAGACTCAGGGCCCCTCGGGGTATGTTTTGGTCCCTGTTTATTGGATGTTCAGCCTCGAATTTGATCCTGGATCCTCCGAAGATCATCCGACCAAGCTGAAATTTTCACGCGCTTGCTCAAAGATATGGACCCAAAGAAGTGGATGGTACCTATCATAGCTGTATTTCCATTGATGTGTAGCAATGCACATAGCTTAATTTCGAGTCCAATTCTGTACCTAGTCGCTCAGATCTGTCCATTTAATAGCTGAGCACTTTCAGTATCCTTATCCGTACTGGAAGTGGAAGAATTGTCAAAGCTTTACCATGATAGCCTCAAGCCTCAAACGCACCCTAGTGACCATCAAACGAGCCGATCCCCCCAAACAATGGTGCTTTTGGATGATTTGGCATGTGGCGCACACCGGGGTGTGTCCCAACGGAAGTCTGCCCCCAATGTGAATCCCTTCCCCCAAAAATCCATTACAAGCCTAAAAAACATGGTTTAGTATCGGATCTTCATGAGTTGGGGCCTTCAAAATTGCTGCTATCCAATATTGGGCCAAAGGGATTGTCATGGCTTATCCCTCGATGATTCACCAGAATTACATATGGCAATTGGTAGCCTTTGGTCAAAATCTTTGGTGAATGGACATAATTAATAATTAATGGCATGCCTGGCATAATGGTACCAATCTAAGATGTAGTAAACACATCTCTACAAATATGGTATTCATATGATGACTACCCAAACATTCTTCGTTACCATCGCAGAGCGGGCCAGGAGCGACGAGCGCGAATGGAAGAGGCCAAGGTCAGCAGGGGAGCTGCGGATCGAATTCGATTAGGTGAATAGTGGGTTCAACAGGGATCAATAGTGGTTCATAGTTGTTCATAGTGGGTGTACTTGATAAACATTTTACTAACAAATGTAGGGATTTAGCAACTGGGATTTAATCATCAAGAGGGACTTCAATCACTGACGAGTATGATATGGAAGAATTTTCCAGATCCTGTCGCAGAAGTTCATCTTTGGACCCCACCATTTTTGTCCATTTTTCAGGTTCGATGTTGGATTGATCTTGGGGATGTATTGAAACTTGAAGATTGGAAGGCTTGATGGCTATGGAATCCACAGCCCATTTGTAGATTCGATTTATCGATTGAACGTGGTGATGTTCCATATGTTTAACATCGTTTAACAGTTAAACAATTAATAAAGCCAAACATATTTCATTTCGGACAAACTGTCCACGACCTTTTGGAGGAAAACAACAGCAACATTTTTTGGGAGAGATACGTGTTTTGGGAGAGATAATTCGACCCGACATCTTGAGCTACGTTGCCAATGTACCGATGTACCTTATGTATCACCGGCCAATGTCAACCCATGTCAAGCCCAGATTCATAAAATCTGCTTGGGGACATCCGATTTGACATTCTGGGTCGGATTATGTCAGGTGCTCCAACAGAAAATGGATGGAACTCATCTCTTCCCCGCAACAAAAAAACACCACCATTGGAAATTCAGGTTAGTATTGGATCTATTCTTTTGGGAGTCCTTACTGCGAGACATTTGCATTAATCATTTGGGGGTTGGGATTATATCCATTTCTACCCCGTGCTTGTTGGATATCCTCCGCATTTTTGATGGTATACCCAGTTTGTGATATTAGGGTTTCGGATGATATGCATTTATGTACTAGTATTTATATGTGCACATACGTGTATATTAAATAGATATTGAATGTTGTATCTTTATTCCCCATTAGCTTCGTAGCTTTATGATACTTTCAAGCTTACACACCATTAGATACTCAAAGACACGCATCCCAAGTTTATGCCTAAAGGTTAGTTATTTCTACCTAATATTGGATGGATTATAGGAATGACGAAAAGTACTTGGACTATCTTGGACTATCATTCAACATATAGCTAAACATATTCTTAGTACCATCCCCCTAATTAACAGATACCCTGCCAAATAGAGGCTTGGACGATCCGATTTCACTATTCCTTTTGGTGATTCATGATTACTTTCAGGCATCATTGCCAATAATTAGTTTATTCAGTTACTCACTAAAAATGACAAGTTCTTCAGTTATTCACTAAAACTTGAGGTGAACACAAGTAATTCACCTAAAATAGTGCACTTCATTCCGTCACTTTTTGCTCGACAGGCCTTAGGCGAGGAGATCCAACAGACCAATGAGGCCAAGCAGAAGGCGACCTGGGGAGCTTATGCAGGTTGATTAATATACAGATTAATACTAGATATTAAATAATATTCATATATTTAGATAGATCTAACTTAAAGTGTTTAGTAAATTTTAAGAAATTCGGATATGTTTTTTTGTTTTTTAATGTTTTTTTTTTCAGATTTGCAAACCAATCTCGGTTTGGTTTGAGGGTAGAGTTTGGATACTTTGGGGACTTTGCAACCCCAGAGTTTGACATGAGTTGATATAATGACATATAATTGGGATATGGATCTACCCCTTAAGGGATCTACATGAACTCTGGACCCTGGCATAGATCTGGCGATTTTAGGCTTCCATGGTAGGGTGGATAAATTGACGAGGTTCAAGATGCCTTGGCGACTTTGAATGAGAAGCTCAGGGAGGTGCGAGCTGCTGGCGAAGATCTGAAGGAGAAAACAGAGGATTCTGACTCCAATTTGGTGTACCCTCTGGTAATTTGTTCCAGTTTGCTATTGAACATGGCCATTCATAGTTGATTTACCCATGAAAAATGGTGATTTCCCATAGTTATGTGACAGTTTACCAGAGGGTATTTTGAACAGGATCTGTTGAGGGAACCTTTTCGGATGTTCCGCCTGAGCACCCTTTGTTTGTCATGTATTGATTCCCGTTTGAAACGCGAAGATATGATAGAGGCTGCCGACGCTTCCAAGACGACCTCAACGTGTTGGTTAAGTGTTTCTTCTGTCTTTAACGATCCACTCCATTTCTTCCATGTCAAGAAAATCTGTGTTGTTTTTTCCATGTTCACATCAACAAAAATGGTCGTTTGCTTGAGTTGTCCTGTCCACCCCCAAAAATTATATAAGTGGGGTTGTCTGCAAATGGGATACTCCGCCCAAACCCCAATGGTTTATCACCATTCTCCCGATAATTCAACACACCCAGGCTGTATGGTCCCGAATATCTGTAAATGCCGTATTAAACCATGATTTCTGCGGGGTGTTTAATACATGAACGAAGGAAGGGATTAATTATAGCCAGTTATAAACCATGACATATCCCCATTCATATCCCATTGAATCACAATTTTTCATGGTAAACCCGCTATAATCTTAGTGAAGCAATAGGATCCACCATCCCCAAATTTACCATTGTTATGGGTGATATTTGTTCCATCAATCCATATCAATCCATCTGGGTGGTAAAGTTTTTTTAATTGCTTTACTAACATTAAAACCCCACTATTACATAGTGGCTTTACCATTTTTCATGCTTTACACCCCGTGCAAATCCATAGTGATGCCCATAGATCCCCCATGAAACGCAGGCGAAGGATGAAGCTGCGGTGGGCCATGCGGACGCAGCGAAGCGGGCTGAGACATTGCAAGAGCTGCTGTCGAAAGAGGCGGCGACTCGGAGATTTGGGAGTTTTTTTTTCTCGAAGAATGTCACCAATATACACTAATATATATATATATATAGTAATGTGTGTATATGTAAATATGATATTATGGTTGAATATGGTTGAATATATAGAATTATGGTATATACTAGCGACATTATTGGTGTGCTAACATGTCGATGTATAAGATCTAGAAAGGGTGCCATTCCATGGCCACTGAAACACAAGCCATTCCAAGGGCTATCGACCCAGCGAGGTGATGAACATCTGACTCCGCAGCTGTCCACGAATTGGAAGGGATGATTTATGGATTCTATAGTTGCCTCTGGAAGCTCATTGCAGCATTTTGACTCCAGGAGCCTCGACTGATTCAGCTCTTTGACGAGAAACGGCAGAGGCACGGTTTTTGTTGGGACAGCGAAGATAGGAGGTCGATGGAGGTCGGAGATGCGGGGAATGTGATACAGAAACAAGAATTCCCCTACCATAATGAGGGGGAGGGGTTGTGAATCCAGCCGCCGAAAGAAGTTTGACCACGTCTCGCGAAGTACTTGGGGTTGTTTGAAGACTGTTTTTTTCCCAGTTCCAAATGATTAATCTCATTTTTCCTCTCAACAATTTACATTTCTTTCACCCATTCCCATTGTCCGGGCCATACGACGGCAGCCAAGGTATGAGTTGGACTTTGGGCGCTTAAGAGAGCTGAAGCGGGGCACCCAGAGTGGAAAATGTGGCCACCAGTTGCGAGAATGGCATAGAACTGGCAACACAAGAGGGGCATACTCATAGACATCATCATAGTGATGTGGATATGATAGATATATGATTATGAATATTATCATAGAATATATACTGTAGATATGATGTATATATATATATAGATAGATAGATAGATAGATAGATAGATAGATAGATAGATATATCATAATTATCAGTGGCAAAAGTCATAAGAGGGACACCATAAGTAGGATAGATTGTTTACATTTCTTTACGCCATTTGCATGACATCAACCGTGGCAGATCAGCCATGGTGAGGCGCGAGATCAGCCACTTAGAGCATGCGGAAAAGAAGCTTGAGACCACGGTGCGGGGGCTGATGAAGGATACAGGATTTTGCCATCCAAATGTTACCATCCAAAGTCACTTATCCTCATTTTACCATCTAAAGAGGATTTTACCAAAGTGGATTAATCATGATTGATAGTGGTTTTTATATGGAAACATGAAACATCAGGTTTTTTACGATCCACGATGGAGACGTAAGTAGCAAGTGGCCGCAAATTATGGGTTCATCTTTGATTATCTTTGGTCTTCTGTGGGGAAACGGCAAAGCCATGCAGTACTGAAGTTGGACAGTTGGACCGACCCCACATAGTGTTTGTTGACTTTTCTGTGCTCGTCATGTTACAGGGTTGGAAAGATCCAACATGATCCAACGGTTGAGCGGAGACTGATTTGGAGGAGAAAGCCTTACTGGGAAAGCAGATGCAGTTGCAGTATGTTGCAGTGATGCCATTAGACACTGATCCTCTCTTGCTACAAGGGCAGCGGACATCCACAAGCCTGGCTTGCTTAGTTTCGCCAGGTGCAGTCTGAGTTCCAGCATTGGCGGAAGGCTGTGGCGCAAAGGTATCCTGCCGGGGTGCTAAGAAAAGGGCTGATGACATTCGAAGCTTTCCCTTTCTGAGATTCCCTCGGATGTTGCATGAAATTCACCCGAAACAGGTTTTGGGAACGTGGCTTTCGCACCGCCAGAGTGCAGATCGTCAGATTTCTGGAATGCAGATTGTCAGTGTACAGGTCTCCCCCAAGTGATGCTTCAAGCCTCGGCCGACTTTGCACGGGGTCAAAATCCGTCATTAGATTCTCTTAGATCAATTCTTTGGATCTGTGGTGAGGACATCTCTAAACATTACTATACATTATACATCCATATTATTATGATGATGATGATGATTATGATGATTACAATGATTATTATTATGATGATGATTATTATGATTATGATCATGATTATTACATTAATATATAATATATACATATATATATATATATATACACATACACACACACATATTCTTGGCATGTATTACCTCCAAAGGAACGAGGTCCAACCAGTTCCGGATTGTTCCCTGGGCGACCTAGGGCCCGGGGGCGCACAACGGCGAGCAGAGGCGCGAAACGGACGTGACGCACAACGGGCTCCATGGATGGTATCCCAGGTCAAACCACTGATGCGTAAAATATCTTTTAAATACATATGATTACTATTATATTTATTATTATTCGTCATTATTGATTATTCTTAATTATTGTTAATTGTTGTTAATTATTGTTAATTATTTTTGATTATTATTAATTATTACCAATTATTATTAATTATTATTAATATTAAGTATTATTACTATTACATGGATTACATTTGGGAACATATGATATAATTAAAATATTATGTATACTATTAATATGATTTTATCACCATCATCATCACCATCACCATAATCATCACCACCGTCGTCATCATCATCATCATCATCACCTCCACCACAACCACCATCACCATCATCATCACCATCACCATAATCATCACCACTGTTGTCGTCGTCGTCATCATCATCATCATCACCATCACCATCACCATCATCATCATCATCATCACCATCATCACCATCACCATGATCAACTTCAACTTCAACTTCAACTTCATTTTCATCAACATCAACATTGAGCCGGAACCAACACCTAGTTAACAGTGAACCGCATAACTCAGCGCTGCTGACTCACCCAGCCAGCAGCTGAGAGTTGCAGGGACAAAGATCAAGATCCCCAAGATCACAGCGACCCTGGGAAGGTGGGGGTGCCCAATCTGGCTGGTTAGAGCTGGTTTGGTATAGCCAAAAAACAACAAAAATAACATGGTATCATCATGGTTGGGATCCAATTGTTTGGATGGCATTATTCAAAATCATATCCATTGCCAAACAAGAATACCAACAATCAGCAAGCGGAGTAGCCACACTGTTTTGGATTTCAGAGTATGGACTCAGGTGAGGCCCTCTACCTATGGCCCCGACTTCCCGAAGATATGCTTGCCGATTTCTGAACATTAGTTTGGACTCCAACAGACTGGCTGAGTGGATGTGGGGGTATTTGACAATTTTGGGAAAACATCCATATTTGATGGTTGAACATATTTTTTTCAGTAGAAGTGCCAAAATTGCCATAAACATAAATATCACTAAAGCGGAAGTATCGCCATTTTTCAAAGCCATGTGTTTCAATGCCCATGTGGCAGGTGGAGATGTGGCTGATGCGGGTTGGATCTCAACCATGACTCCATGACCATCCAAAGTGAACTTTGCACCGAATTTCTCTGAGTTTCTCGGGTACCCTGAAATTTCATGGTTTATCACAATTTTAATCGATGTTCCCGTTTCAATACGGTATACTCTATCAATGTCATTGTCAGACACCTCCAATTTTTGTTTTGGTTATGTAATGTTATGTATCCCATGTATTTGATGGATAAAATGGATGAAAAACATGATATGTAATCATTTTGCACAAATATATAGACTACCGTAAAACGGCAATCATCATCCCAATTTTATTTGCAACTGCCATGTTCAACTGGTTTATACGGCACAGGTCGCGGAGGTCGCGGCGCCAATGCCAATTGATGTGGATCCAAAGGACGATCCTCAGGCAGAAGCGAGTTGGGAAGTGGATAACTAAGAATTTTAATGGGATTTATGGTGATTTAATGGGATTAGTTACCCATAGATCCCTCAGGTCAAGAAGCGAAAAATGTCAAGTTGGGTGGTAGCAATTAGAATCCACTGGTTGTGACTCGGTGATTATTGATATTATTGGGTACTCTACTCACTGGGTAACAGTTATCATCCAGTAAATATTAGAACAGCTGGGGATATCAGATATTTGAAGGGTTGTAACCGCGAGGTTGTGACTCGGTGATTGAGTGCACATCTAAGTACCACTCAGGACAGGATCCAGGCTGCTGGATTTTGCTTCACGGGGTGCGTGTGGAATTTCAACCTCCCCCAGTACAATTTGCCTGCTTCTTATAGATTTGTCTGAACATTTGGGGAAAAAGATCCAATACTTGATGGTTGATGATCAATTTCATTCATTTTCCTCGTTGAAATGGCAATTTCAGATCCATTTAGGTATCATTTTCCCTGTTGTGCCCCATGTTATCTTGGAGCTATCCCCACAATCTCCTCCCTCGGGCCTCAGGGCTCTGCCAGGTGGCGAAAGTGGAAAAGGCACTGGAAACTTTACGCTTGCGCCTACAGGAGGGGCTGGGGACGGTGAAACGTTGCGAAGTTGGCAGTTTTGAAGATACCCTCTGGTAAACTAACATAGCTATTGAAAATCACCATTTTTAAGGGGAAAATCCACTATGAATGGCCATTTTCAATAGCTACGTCAAATTACCAGAGGGTATATGATGTTAGGTTCTGGCTGTGGATCAGAACCTATTATTGTCAATTTTAATGTGATGAACATCCACCAGCATAGCCAACATGACATATGTTGCACAAAATAGACCAACCGAGCAGCTTCAGGAAGCTGAAGATGCAAAGGACGAGCCCAGGTGGTGATCTCAGAGGTGTCAAACATGGCTGGTCAATCCAGGGTAAATCTCCTATAAATGGAGATTTTCCAGCGAGCCAACGAAGTGAACAAAGTGGTGTTGTGGTGTCCAAAAATTGTAGATTAGCACTGAACTCCATGGAATGCACATCCAGCTAAGCAAGACCTATCATACCCAACCATATCAATATCATTATATTATATTATATCCCATATATATATATATATTCTCTCTCTCTCTATATCTATATATATATATATATCCAGTACACATATGTGAATGGATATGTGAAGACTTGTTTTCTCTTCATATGCAGCGTACTCGGCCAAGGCGCCGTGTGCTGGCCCAGTTGTTGTTGAACGAGGAGCCCAAGTTGGCTCGCCTCAGGTGCCGTCAACGGTGCGTCCACGGTTCAAACGGCGCGTTTCCGGGCTCGGTGTTGGGCTGAAAACGTTGAGGAAACCATGGGAAAACCTTGGGGCCTTGGGGAAAATGATGGAAAAAACATGAAAAAACAGGGAACATGATGGAACAACATCACCCAAACGTCATGGTTGAGAATCGCGTCTTCCCGAAAAAAAACCTAAACACTCTCTGGGGGTATTTGTTTCAGAGCCATGATGATGACCAACCACCCAATGACTGTTCCGCACAGATCCGGACATTTGCCCGGAGCCTATGTTTTTTCGGGTAAAACGACCCGAGTTTTCAACAGACCCCCACGAAGTCGTGGAAGGGTTCTTGGCGTAAATTTTTGGTTCTCCCGGATCCTAGGTTTTCTCGCAGAAAGCGGCCCTCTTGCACCACTTGTATTTTCATGTATTTTCCATAAGATAGAATACGCCATAATCATTAGAACACCTTTATGCGTATTGTTTGGAGGGGGTGGCAAATTTAGATCCTTCTGTAATGATGTAATATGATGGAAGAAAGTTTGAAAGTATGACATATTAATGATATAAACATTATAAGACCTTTATACGTATTGTTTGGAGGGGGTGGTAGATTTACTGTATATATTCTGTAATGATGTAAAATGATGTAACATAATACATCGGAACAATTCGACATCATGGAACCAATGGTAAAAATGATGGACCAATGGAGGGAACCCCTGTGGATTTGAATGAGATAATTATTAAAACCGTGGCAAAAACGGGAGATTATGTGAGCATGGGCGAACGTCTGGTTCTGTGGGGAGTGTTCAGATAAACGCACGTGGGTATCGGTCACAATCATCAACCCCCCAAACTGGATGTTCATATTGGAAGAATGATAGACATCTCTTGGAATTAGGAAGGTACCTCATCTGGTTGGTGGTTTGGATCGTTTTTTATTTTTCCATATCTTGGGAATTTCACAATCCCAACTGACTTTCATATTTTTCAGAGGGGTAGGTCAACCACCAACCAGTCATCTTCCAAAGCCAAACAGCGGAGTGGTGAAAAACTGCACAACGGAGGCCGCATGGATTTGATGGCCATTTGATGGCCATGAAACACATGGGAAGATGAGGTTTTTTTCCATCGTGGGTTTAGGCTTTCCCATTCTTGAAACAAGCCCAACATGTCCAAAGAACCCAGGTTTTGAATCGTCGAAATTTGCGATAATTCCATTGGGATGATCAACAGGAAATCCATAGAGAGAAATGGCAAGTCACAGGTTGACGGGTTGGTGATTGCAGATCGTGCACAGTGTTACCCTCTGGTAAACTAACATAGCAATGGAAAATCACCATTTTTAATGGGAAAACTCACTATAAATGGCCATTTTCCATAGCTATGTTAAATTACCAGAGGGTACATCTTTGTTGTTGAAATTTGTCATGATTTGATGGTGAGTCTATGGGGTACGTTGAGGTAGAAAAATACCCAAAATACATCAAGATACCAGGGTCAAGCTACACTGCTACACAGTCAAAGATTTGGTGGTTCAAAGTGTCCTGAGGTCGAGCTCAGGTGTGGGCAAGAAAGATAATTACAGAAGGAATCCTGGAAGCAAAAAAAGAAGTGTCAGAAGCACCAAAATAAATTAGTATGGGGATTAATTGTGTATATAACCAACAATATGAAATAAGAGGATGTAGAAAAAATACTTTACTTCGAGTGATCCCCACCATGGCATTTCAAGGCATATATTCTGACATATATTCGGACATATATTCTGACATTTTACCTAACATTCTATCTGACATCTATTTTGAGATTCTATCTGCCATTCTTTCTGACATTCTACTTGGCATTCTATCTGGCATCTATTCTGGCATTCTATTTGGCATTTATTCTGGCAGCTATTCTGGCATTCTATCTGGCATTCTATCTGACATCTATTCTGGCATTCTATCTGCTGCTTCGTAGATTTCTTTGTGGTCGAGGTCCGGCTGGGAACACTCTGATCCTGTGCTTGCCGTTCCGGTCCGGCCGGGACTCCTGGGCTTGCTATTCTCGGGCCGGTCGGGCCCAGCGGGGACCACTGTGATCTTGCAGTTGAGGTCCGGCGGGGAACACTCTTATCCTGCGCTTGCAGTTGAGGTCCGGCGGAGGAGGCGGGCGAGGAGGCGGAGGACCAGCTGACAGAAAATCTACAGTAACAACCCTCACCTGACGGATGGGGAATTAGGATAGAATCGGAATATCATCGGGACATGATGGAACATCTCCATGCTGGGGAATGGGCATCAGTCCATTTTCAAGGGTTTCATATTCCCCATACGGAGTCCCCATGATGGGGTGACCTGGGGTCCCATTCATCCATGTAACGCCAGGGCTCGTGTGGCGAACTAAGCTGCCAGCCTGTGTACATAGATGTCAGTTTTCGGGCAACAAGCCCAGCTGGCGCAGACCAAAGATGTCTCCATTCCACACCTTTGGCGGAAACCGCATGAAACAAATCCTTTGGAGGGCCCCATTTGTTTCGCACCCGACCATTTGGGGACTGGGACAAAACCCTGTTCAGCACTCCAGATAAAACATGATAAAGACCATTGTGTTCCCCTCTTATGGCCTGCATCGCAGAACCAGTACTGCCAGAGAGCTCAAAAACACAGTGGACCCATTGAACACAAAGATACACAAAGGGGGCAGCCACAGGCAGCACCTTCAATCTTTTGACCACATAAGATGTGATTCGCTACTCTACACACATCTAGCTATGGGGGATGGTCCCATGCTCGACCGATTTGTGGGATGGGTCAAGGCTGGGATGAAATCCATTTTGCATCCATTTTCCAGGTCCAGGACTGATACTGTATTAATCCAGACCTAGGCCTGATTTTTTCCTCTGAAGAAATCGATTTTTGAGTATAGATGAAAATGTGGTAGCCCAATAATTGTATAGATGGTTAGTACTAAACATATATAACTGGTTGGTGGTTTGGAACATGAATTTTCTATCTTTCTTTATATTGGGAATTTCACAATCCCAACTGTTACTCATATTTTTCAGAGGGGTAGGTCAACCACCAACCAGATATATATCCATTAATCACCATTAACCACCATTAACCACCATTAACCACCATTAACCACCATTAACCACCATTGGGGTAGGTCAACCACCAACCAGATAAGATGGAGTGAGTATAGAATCCCCATTTCTGGAGAGCTCCACAGGGGCTTCATCCTCCGATCCGAAGAGCTGATCAGCTCATGCACCGCAACAACAGGTTTGAAGCGGCATGGAACGCATGTTGGTTTTTAGTCTTCGGAGAAAAGGCACTTCTCAAATTGTGTATTTAATATCATTTAATATTGGACCAGAACTATAGTCTAACCTTTGACACTTGATCAGATGTTTGGAAACTGCGGAAGATCTCTCAGACAACATCAGAGACTCAGTCACTCAAGCGCGCGTACACAGAAACACATCAAACATCCCCAAAACTTCCCTTGGGCCAAAGAATTTTTAAAAAAACTTCCGTTGGTGGCCGGCCATGGCTCCGCGCGTGTGTCCTGACTTTTGGGAGATGTCGACATGAGGTTCACAGGTAGAGGTAACAGGTATCTTTCTTGTTTTGGCAGTTGGTGGCAAATGCCTGGACATTGGAAGTTGCATAAACCTTACAAAACCTGGGTACCCTCTGACTAACTAAATATAGCTAATTAAAGCAAATCATGATTTTGGATAGGTAAATCTACTATAAATTGGCACTTTTCCATAGCTGTGCTATGTTAGTAGTCCTTACCACGCGGATCAAACCACCCGTCGTCATTTCCTGAGGTGCATCATCGGAGCGGGTCCAGCCGGCCTCACAACCCTCAAGCAGCTGCAGGTCTTCAATCGGCGGATTGACCCCAAAGATCTGGGGATTTTTCAATGTTGGAAATGAATGGATTTTTTTTATGGAAATGACTGGAAATTAATGGAAATTTTTATGGAAATGACTGGAAATTAATGGAAATGAATGGATTTTTTTATGGAAATGATGATGGGACTCTTGTCAGTGCCAGGCTGATAGTCTCCACTGTCTCGATTCCAATCCATCGTGGCCAGGATGTCGGCGTCACCGACATCGACTGCTTTGAGAAGGACTGCAGCATCGGAGGCGGGGTTGGAGACACCCTGGTAGCCTATGGTAGCCTAAAATCACCACGGAAATCACCAAGATACGCCAAGATCAAAGTGAATGGCCCGGCCATTTTCCAGAGCATGTCCATAGCTTTGAAGTTAAAGTTCAAGACCAACAGGAACCAATTCATCTCTGTTTGTTTGATGAATTGTAAGGGCGAGCGATGATTATTTGTTATTTCGCAGCTGGAAATCGCCGGATTTTGATGGCACGTTTTTATCGGTCCTGCTACATCTGACTGACCAAGCAGGTCTCTTCAACTATGGCCCCAACAAGACCGGCGTGTGCGCCTGCGCTTTTGGGGTCGCTTGTGTCCTTGGGCGCATGAAATGCCATGAATGCCCTGGTTGGTTGTTCAATATATAGTAATAGTATAAATATTATGTTATTATCTATAATTATCTATTATCTATAGTAATTATCTATAATATTTAACTAATTATCTAATATTATCTATAGTCAATGGGGAATCTTTAGTGGGCTCAATTAACCTTTCACAAGAAGGTGTCATTCCACAAATCGGCATCGGTGAGCATCGTGATTCTGTACAGACGTTACAGCAGAAAAGGATGACATCTCCAGCAAGGAGACAAGGAAAGTAGATGAGTTGGTGGCGACAAAGATGGAACCTGATTGTATAATCCAATAATCCAAGGCCAAACCAAAGAGAACTACCCTCTGGTAATCAGATATGGCAAGGGAAATCCACAATTGATTCATGGTTTTCCCCGAGAGAAGCCATTTTTAGAGCTCAATTGCCATGTTTGGGCCATCTTCGCGAGGTATGACAACTGTGTGCTGACCATCAGCAACTATTTGATGGCCTTCTCGGATATGCCTCCCACAGGGTCCCTTGGGTCCCAAAGATCCCTGGGTCCCGTTGTGGCGAAGGGGATTGTGTTCGAAAACATCATTGCCCACAACTCATACTGTAAAGATAATACATCTATATGGTCTCGATCTGTATGTGTATATCTTTATTTAATCATATGTATATATACAATACATTGTAAACTTTATTTAATCATATTTAATCATATATTTAGTAATGATATATTCATAAGTTTTCATTTGACGACAATCCAAGAGTGGAATGCTCTCCAAGTAGGACGTCAGCCGTGGCATCTGAGGCACCGGTATCACTGGCATCACTCAGAGTACCGCAGGTGCAGTGATGAGTTTGGATCGTGTTTTTTTTTGATCATCCCTTCCCCCCTAAAATTCAACACGATAAAACACCACCAAAAAACTATGGTTGACTTTATAGGGGATGTACACATAAATTAAATGGGACAAAAGGCGTTCTGGGGGTGTAGAATATTGGGGGGATGGGATTACTCATCCAAATTCTGGAAGAGTCTTGGAGGGAAAGGATTCAAGTTTGCATCCATTTCTCTTGATCACGGACATGATTTGACCAACGCCAGCAGGGACACGATGTTTTTAGCTGACCTTGGAATATCTAGGGTAATCTTCTATCTACTTCAGGATAGGTGATAGTCATCATATGTCATAGCCATCCTAAACTGGTGATGAGCCAAAGGTATTTGGAGGAGTACAGCCAGAGGTTCAAGTTGGAAAGGCAGGGCACAGGGTTTCTTGGTCGACCACCTGGGACGGAGCTTTGTTGTAAGCTCCAAGACCTGCGGGTAAAACGTGCTAAAGGGGAACCACTGAGTCACTTCGCCGGTTGAGTTTGAGAGTCAGAGGTTCCCAAATGGGTTTGCAAAAGTGTACCCCAAAATCCACTGGTTCATTAAATCTCATATGTCATCATAATTTTATTGCCATGCACGAGAGGTACATCTCCTTCAACACTACTGCCTTGGCCTCAGGGATTGTTGAGAACGGTGGTGCCAAAAATGGGGTAAGGTCCAATGCTCCTCAACAGTTAAACACGGCACTTCATACTAATGGTCTACCGTACTGTACTTGTAAAACAAAACATATCCATCATATCCCCAATAAACTCATATAAACTCCATAAGAAACGCATGGCACTTTCTGTTTTACTTAAACTTCAGGGGTTTCATTCTTAAAGCCTCCTGGAGGATTGTTTCCATCGTGAAATTGCGACAGGTGGTCTCCGTCGAAGGAGGACCAGGTCGGATGTCAATGGCTTGTTGTGTTTCCAAGGGAAATCTGAGCCAAATGTAGCGACATGGTATGGGAATGTATCAAAACCAATCTTGCTATATTTGGGAGGATGAACATCCATTTACCAGTTATTTGGGGTTCACTAGGGTACCAAGGTTTTGACTCATACCCATATCCAAACATACCATCCATTGATTATGGTTCTAACACATGTTCGATATTTTTTTGCTGGTTTATAGTGTCCATTGATCATATTGTCCATTGATTTATAGATGACTCACATCTCAAAGATCATTGTTTTGCTGATGTCCGGCAGAAAGGGCTCAAGTTGAGGGCCTGGCGAACAGAGTGGTTCCATGGTTCACGTAGATTGGACGAGACCTATCTATGTACTGTAATTAGCAGGATAATAGATTCAAAATAGTAGGTAAATCTGTGATCTAATAGATTCTAATAGCCGGTTTTTCAAAAGGATATGGCCGTGGATGAACAGCAAGACCGCACCAAGAGACCTCGGTCAACTTGATATTTGAGTGTCGGATCATCCGAGTTTTGGCTTCTGCTTCTCAGACAATAATTGTCGTGATAGGAAGTCGAAAAAAGGGTTAATGATTCCAGACTTGGTTGAAGTGAGAATTGGCAGAACAAAATGGTGAACAACCATTGATTTTCCCGATGTTCCCTGCAACCTTTCCCTTTGACTGATAGAATGCGACTTTTTCACCCTCAAAAAAGATGAAAAGTCGAAAGCGTATTTCAAAATTGAAAGTAATGGTAGGTATAATGATCTGTTCTGCATCAATTTGCAAGTTTATAGACCCAGTGAACCATAGATGTATCATACATATTCATACATATATAATCATATAATTATATAATTATATAAATTATATATATATATATATATATATATACCCCCTATTTTTAATCCAACAGTTAGCCTACATAGTTATAGACCAAGTTACCTATCATTTGAGGCACAAGCTGGCATCACCTTGCAGGTCGTTGGCAAGTGCTGGTGCAGGATGCCGCGGGGCATCAAGTGGACAAGGGCATCTACGACGCTGTGGCGACCCGGCCATGTGAAGTTTCGGAGCGTTCGGACTTTGGGTCTCAACATCTGGAAAAGTGGGGGGATATTCACCATAAAATTCGTTTTTGATTGAACATATATGAACAGAAAATATGATATATGAACATATGTGATGATTAACCATGAGATACTCCGAAAACAAGTATCGTTTAACTGCGTACAGGTAGTAGATATTTTTCAAAATCAGTATGAAACTAGCCATCCAAGGTGGCTATGGCCAATGCCCAAGGGTCCGACTTTCACTGCGGTTGGCAGAGATGGATAGCCCTTGGATACCCTTGGTGACGGGCAGTCTAATGCAAAAATGGTATCCAAGGGTTACCCAGAAATGGTATAACATTTACCGAAAAAGAATGTGTGTATATATATATATGATATATATATATAATATATATATAATATATATATATATATCATATATATATATGATATATATGATATATATATATATATCTTGTATATACTTCACAATCTTTTGCCCGAAAGGGTATACCATTTACCTAACGCAGCCTTAAAAGAATCATTGGTCCTTTCTTCGCTCCTATCTTTGGACGAGCTTTTGCCAGGCCATTTGCTCTGGTGCTCACCAAGCTATCCACAAGCCCAATCTTCCTGGACTTGAAGACTTTCAGGGCGAGGCGTGGGAATCCATGCGCCTGGCTGAGGAATCTGATTTTTTGTTTTTTGTATGTGTGCATGTACACACAGCGCAGTTTTGGAGGTGGTGCAACAATGAGGTATGATGGTTTTTTCCCGGCCAAAACTGCTGATCAACCGTTTAAGATTTTCGGATGATGCTAAACTGGAATGGTCCAAAAAAAGCAGGCAAAATCATCCAGAATTCTCCATGATTTTCCACAATTTTCTGGATCAACCAATCACTGGATACCCTCTGGTTATGACTAACATAGCCATGGAAAATCACCATTTTTAAGAACGGTAAACCATCTATTTCGATTAGGGCCATCTATGCCATGGCGAACTGTTAGTCATAACCAGATGGTAAACCAATCAGCGGACTCACTGGACTATGGAGGTGACCTGCTTCAGGTGATTCACAGCCGCTCGATTCTGCAGGGAAACTTTGGCAACGTGCCATGCTTTTTTCCCCAAAGATTGGGAGACTTTTGAACGACTTGAAATATCTTCAAACATTGGTTTCCATAATCTAAAGATTGGACATTTTAAAGACTTGACCTGAACGATTGTTTGTTGGAAATAGTTGAAGAAGACTACAGATACCAAGAAGGGTAGTGGCGTGGAACAAGATTTGATGGATTCTTCGATACCTGTGGATTTTTGCAGATTTGCTGAGGGTCAATGAACTAATCGCACTGGTTTACCCTGGTTGGCACATGTATTTTCGGATGGATTTCGGTGTTTTGGGGATGGGCTTGACATCCACATTCACCTCATTTGCCTGATAATTGAAGGAACTTTTCTAGATTCTAGATGCTGCCAGCAGAGGTAACTACTACAAGAACAATGAGCCCTTCAGGAACAAGGACTGCCAACCGCTCGGAGTTCACCGATAGGTTTCAGGGCACAACTTTAGATTTTCCTAGAGGGAAATCCACCAAAGGGGGGAATCTATGGGGAATCTGGACACAGTCGGATGATGTTGGAGAAGTATCAGAGCTACTTGTAGTGTACAACGACAACAACTAGCAGAAAACAATCCGCTACTGTATTAACTATAGCTAGAACTGTTTTTTTCTCCAGTCTTTTTTGAATGTGATTAGCAATGTATATAATTATATATATATATACACATACAACTAACTATATATATATATATGTATATATATAACGTCACCTTTCAGGTGCTCCAGCCTCGGGCCTCCCGGAAAAAAATATGGCTGCAGCTCAAGATGTAAGGGCCCGATCATGGATCCCCCGGACGCACAGGCGCTCCATAGCCCCGATCCATTGCTTCGTTCCATACGTCCGGATCACCGGACAACGATCCATGGCCGTTTTTTGATCCATAGCTATATTACATGCATATTATACATATTATACATATTATACATATTATACATATTATACATATTATACATATTTTACATATTATACACATTATACATATTATACATATTATACATATTATACATATTATACATATTATACATATTATACATATTATACATATTATACATATTATACATATTATACATATTATACATATTATACATATTATA
>Ga0126342_10004751_pt1 | contig 23384 bp, 23 predicted proteins | sample Cyp1metagenome_FD_92528 | JGI IMG/M metagenome (GOLD analysis project Ga0126342, IMG submission 92528) | Coral microbial communities from Lord Howe Island, Old Settlement Bay, Australia - Cyphastrea 1 metagenome | ecosystem: Host-associated > Invertebrates > Cnidaria > Coral ...
TCAATTTTGGAATGAAATTTCAAGGTTCCAAGCCTGAAATTGAAGCCCCAGAGTCAAAAACATACATTTTACACTGTAAAATGTATGTTTTTTCAATTTTGGAATGAAATTTCAAGGTTCCAAACTTGAATTTCAAGCCCCAGAGTCAAAAAACATCAATTTTGGAATGAAATTTCAAGGTTCCAAACCTGAAATTGAAGCTCCAGAGTCAAAAACATACATTTTACACTGTACACTGTAAAATGTATGTTTTTTCAATTTTGGAATGAAATTTCAAGGTTCCAAACCTGAAATTGAAGCCCCTCAGTCAAAAACATACATGTTGCACGGTAAAATGTATGTTTTCCCAATTTTGGAATGAAATTTCCAGGTTCCAAACCTGAAATTGAAGCCCCGGAATCAAAAACATACATTTTACAAATGTATGTTTTTTCAATTTTGGAATGAAATTTTAAGGTTCCAAACCTGCAATTGAAGCCCCAGAGTCAAAAACATACATTTTACACTGTAAAATGTATGTTTTTCCAATTTTGGAATGAAATTTCAAGATTCCAAGCCTGAAATTTAAGCCCCAGAGTCAAAAACATACATTTTTTTTTCCTTAATTTTGAAATGAAATTTCAAGATTCCAAGCCTGAAATTGAAGCTCCAGAGTCAAAAACATACATTTTACACTTTAAAATGTATGTTTTTGGAAGGTCAGCTGTTGGAAGACAAGATTTTGATTCATTTTTTGCCAATTTTTGGTGATTTCAGGAATGTGTGTCAAAAAAAGTATGTTGTTTTGGAGGTGTTTTTGGGGGCTGCCAAAAAAGTATGTGATCCAGCGTGTTGTCTTTTGGGAGGCCCAGGCCGGGTAGGGCTGGGTTCTGGTAGGCCAGTGCAGGTCTTGGGAAGCCTTGTGATAGACCTTCGAAAACGCTCCAAAACAGGGAAACAGCACTAGCACCCAGCTGAAAGTTTCACCGGTCCCGGTTTCACCGGTCCCTCCAAACCGCAGACCGCAGTCTCTAACGTCACTTTCTGAACCGGAGAAAAAGAAGTCTCAAGCCCAGCAAGCACGTTCTGGAAAGGCAAAGGAAGTGGCACCAACACGCCAAAGAGGTTCAATGTGACTGGCGCTAGCAGGCCAGTGAAGGCCTTGGGAAGCCTTGTTGTGGAACTTCGGAAAAAACGCTCTGGAACAGGGAAACATCAGCCAGCTAAAAGTTTCACCGGTCCCTCCGAACCACAGGCCGCAGTCTCTGACGTCTCTTTCTGAACGAGAAAAATGAAGTTTCAAGCCCAGCAAGCAAGTTCTGGAAAGGCAAAAGGAGTGGCACCAATACGCCAAAAAGGTTCAATGTGACCTTAACCAGAAGGAACTGGCGCTAGCAGGCCAGTGAAGGTCTTGGAAGCCTTGTTGTGGAGCTTCGGAAACGCTCCGAAACAGGGAACCCAGCTGAAGGTTTCATCTCTAACGGCACCTTTGGAACCGGAGAACAATGAAGTTTCAAGCCCAGCATGCACGTCCTGGAAAGGGAAAGGAAGTGGCATCAACACGCCAAAGAGGTTCAATGTGACCTAAGGTTTCACCGGTCCCTCCAAACCACAGACCGCAGTCTCTAATGTCACTTTCTGCACCGGAGAAAAATGAAGTTTCGAGCCCAGCAAGCACGTCCTGGACAGGCAAATGGAGTGGCACCAACATGCCAAGTTCAATGTGACCTTAATCAAAGGATCTGGCGCTAGCAGGCCAGTGAAGACGCTCTGGAACAGGGAAACAGCACCCAGCTGAAGGTTTCACCGGTTCCGGTCCCTCCAAACCACAGGCCGCAGTTATTAACGTCACTTTCTGAAGCAGGGAAGATGAAGTTTCAAGCCCAGCAAGCACGTCCTGGAAAGGCAAAGGAAGTGGCACCAACACGCCTAAGAGGTTCAATGTGACCTTAACCAAAGGAACTGGCGCTAGCAGGCAAGTGAAAGTCTTGGGAAGCCTTGTTGCGGACCGTTGGAAACGTTCCGAAACAGGGAAACCAGCACCCAGCTGAAGGTTTCACCGGTCCCTCCAAACCACAGACCGCAGTCTCTAATGTCATTTTCTGAACCGGAGAAAAATGAAGTTTCGAGCCCAGCAAGCACGTCCTGGAAAGGCAAATGAAGTGGCACCAACACGCCAAACAGGTTCAATGTGACTGGCGCTAGCAGGCCAGTGAAGGTCTTGGGAAGCCTTGTTGTGGACCTTCGAGCACGCTCCGAAACAGGGAAACAGCACTCAGCTGAAGGTTTCACCGGCCTCTCCAAACCACAGACCGCAGTCTCTAACGTCACTTTCTGAACCGGAGAAAAATGATGAAGTTTCGAGCACAGCAAGCACGTCCTGGAAAGGCAAAAGGAGTGGCACCAAGACGCCAAAGAGGTTCAATGTGACCTTAATCAACGGAACTGGCAGGCGCACAAGACTTTCGGAAACGCTCCGAAACAGGGAAACAGCACCCAGCTGAAGGTTTCACCGGTCCCTCCAAACCACAGGCCGCAGTCTCTAAAATGAAGTTTCAAGTTTAGCAGGCACGTTCTGGAAAGGCAAACACGCTAAAGAGGTTCAATGTGACCTTAACCAAAGGAACTGGCGCTAGCAGCCCAGTGAAGCTCTTGCTTTAGGGGTTCGCTCCAGGGCGGAGCGCGTCAGTCTTTTAGCTGCCAGGATGCTGCATACCAAAAAGCTGCAAAGATGCCAGCCAAAAGGCTGCAAAGGGCCGAGGGTAGACCTTCGGAAGCAGCAGTGCTGGAACGGCACTTTTTCTCTGACGCGCTCCCCCAAGTCGGCGGATTTCCCATTGGAACAGTACAAACGGTTGCAAACAAATCTGCAAGGACAAATATGTTCATACTTTGCGCGTGGTATTTTTTCCAACAATTTGAACAAAATCCGGCCCTTGCAGAGAGGTTTGATCATGTTTGTCATGTTTGATCTGACTGCCTAGGTTTGCCAATTTTGAGTCCCCGGCTGCTTGCCAGGCACGGATGTGACATGGAAAAAGGGTGCAGCAAATTTGTCTGGTCACACAATTTCCACAGTGCCGAAGGAGTACGTGTTTGGGTTTTCCAACCCAGAAAACCTGGCGAAGATCGCGAGATACCATGTGAGATCCATTGGTCCAGCAGCCATTCAAGGTAGAGGCCAGGACAACGTGGGCCAATGGCGCGTTATTCCACTTTGGATGATCCAAATGATCCCGAATCAGATCTGTGTTGATATTTTTGATGACATGTCAGGAGCGAACTTGACCGCTATGCTGGGCAAACGTGGCCATGAGGTGATCCACTTACGATTCTGTCGTGGTGCCATGGGATGTACTTTTTCAAGTCAAAGGGTTCCTGAAAAATCCTGAGGCTCTTCGTGGCTTTGATTCCCCTTTGGTCTTCAACCAGGGTGTTAAAGCATCTTTGGCAGAAGTTGCAGACCAAGAAGTTCCAGGCAAGCTGCAGTGAGTCGAGAGCCCGCAGAATTGCCGCAGAATCGCACGCAATTTTTGTGGGTTATGACTACGTTGTGGCAGGTGGATTGGCACAGGCTTTGGCAAAAGCCAAAGCCGTGTCCACCCATGCTTTGGCATCACCACACCGCTCGAGACGGCATGCGTCTAGTGTACAGGCTGTAGGTGCTGACGATGCCAACGAGGCTGGCTTTGGCGGCGCTAGCAGCTCTACTGTCTACAGCGGGGCCATTGTGGAGTAAATCAGCCGCACCTGGTTAGGTAGACACTGCACAACCATGAACAACTATAGTTTTGATTCTCTTAAGCTGCGTTTCTCTAAGGCACGCAGGATATTCGCCATGGCGCGTCCAGGAGCCGCCGCTGCAGGCGGGGTGATTTATTATAGAGTCTACACAGAATGATCCGGGTTGCATGGCAGGTAGCGGGGCAAGTGGCATCATATGGGTCATCATATGGTGCATCGGCATCATACATTTCTGAACCTGCACAGCTGCCAGGACCTTGGCTCGCACCAAAATGTGCCATGAAAACTGTTGTATGTGTCTGAAAATCACTTATCCACTTGTTTCTCTTGAGCATGGAGCTAATCAATATTAGTCACACGCATATATATATAACCTTTATTTATATTTGTATAGATATAAAAATAAGCTATCTATATGCTAGAAGGACATTTGGGTACTATTTCGGAGGATTAATGTTTTTGATTGATTTCATCCATATATGTATATGCATATGTGTTTATATGTATTCATATGTATTTATGTATATGCATATGTATATATGTATATGCATATGTATATATGATGTATGTATAGTGCGAATGTCAATCCCCCTTTGACAGAAACCTTGATTTTCCACCACTGGCCATTTGACTCCGCGTCCCTCCCTCCCTGGCATGGAAGAGCGGCGTGGTCGGAATGAGATTTAATGACCGGCAAGACCATTCGGCAAACTTGGAAGTTTCACATACCTTCTTTATTGAATGAACCCGATGAAACATTCATTTGCTCTCTTCCAATCGCTTGCGGAAGATTGTTTCACCTGTCCACAAAAATGGCAATGACGCGGCTCCACGAGAACCTGTCCAGAAGTCTTTTTCAACACCCCATCCTTTTATTCGGAGTTTCCCTGCCAGTACCAAGACACTTAATCCCAACAGGACACCCAGTAACCCCAACAGGGACAAACCTTTGATACCTTGGTTTGTCGCAAATTCGGTGGATAGCATCGCCTGGTCCAATCTTCCAAAAATCCTCTGGTGCAGAGTTTGCTTCTATCTGTACATTGACACATGTTTCTGGAACTTTGATCGCTGCTGGAGAAGTTGTTTCATTATGCTTTTGCTTCGGAGGACAACCCTGACTCTTGATCCGCTGAAGTCGCTGCCTATTATCAGCTCTAGTCTTCAGCACCTCTTGTTCGTCAAACAACGAGTATCTTCCAGTCACCAACTGTCTCAGTATAGAGGCATCGATTGTCTTTTTGTCAAACAATCTGCCAACATCCCCTGGCTAGATACCAAACGTACATCAGAGTTGGCGTTCAACCCTTCCCTGATCAGAAGACGCTATTGTTGTCTGATGTTCACTGCAACTCGGAACTGCTGTGCGAGTCAGGATATCATACATGGATCGGCAATCCGTGACAACGTCTGCCTTAGTTTGCCCCTGCAAAACTTTCTCCGGACTGCTTCATTCACAGCTTGGGTCAGACAACCATGCCCACATCATCCGGAGCCACAGCAAACGATCCACCGAGTTGAAGTTGCTAAGAGCTGCTTCAGCACCTAGAGTGCTCCGCACCACTCTGGGAACCTTCTTGTACTTGTCCATGCAATGAGAGCCACAATGGCCTTTTTGTTTCCCAACGGCCCAGGAGTAGTTACAAAGATGATTGTTCCCTGATGTGCCTGGAGACTTTTGTTTGACATGAAGCTTGCGTCGGAGAATGCACAAAACGTGACTCGAGAGGGATCAATTGGCAAAATCATCAACGACACCTTGTTGACCTTTGCCTCATGAAGAACCCTATTGGCTTGCACCAAATCTTCAATTTTGGCTCTTGGCACGCTTGTTTGCAATTCTCCTACCTTGGCACTCAAGTCAGGCCAAGTATGGGCAGCAGCATATTGTAATGCTCCAATGAGACTCCGATACAGGGTTCTTTCCTGTTCACATCTGAATCAATCTGATCATACTCAATGCTGCCATCGTCCCATTGCTTAAAGTAAATCCCAGTGTATTTGAATTCCCCTGTCCCAAAGGATCCAAACTTGAACCTTTGCTCAACTCTTTTCAGCATGGCTCTAAAAGCCTCATTGCCTCCTCCGATGCCATCGTCAACATGAAGGCCAAGAGCTCCGCACGGTCGATACTTGCCGTTCTCATCGACTTCGCCATAGGAGAAAACGCATGGGTCCAGTGGATGCTGCTTGCAAACCTGCTTGATCAGCTCATCTCTGATTTCGCAGTACCACAGATACGGCGCATCGCTGCGACCGTACGCTCCTCCATTGAGAGCGCGCTGATCCTCTGTGCCTCTCGAATTTCTGGTGCTGGATGAAGTCCTAGGTTCCTACCATCCCCTTCTCCATGAAGAAACGCAGTAGAAATATCAAAACTCAGCAGGGGCCATCGATGATTGCTGACCTGTTGCAACACTATCCCATCTTTTATGAGGGTAGGTGCGTCATTTTCCACTGTAGCGACCTGAGGATCCTCAAGTCCAATCACAACAAGTCGAGCTTCGGCCTTTTGCCCATGTAAGGCCAATTCTCCAGGTGGCTCTTCTCCAGAAGCATTTTTCCAAGACAACAACCACCTACACCCCATGATTGCATTGTCAGGATTTTTCTCCTTTGGCCATCTTTCGAATGGTTTTATGTGACTAAGCCATGCTTTCATTTCTTTGTCCTTGACCTAAGTCTTTGAGTTTAATCTCAACCCTTTTCTTTCGCAAATCAGTGGCAAGACAAACCATGTCATTTGGATCCCCTTCGCATTTTGCTTCCCAGCTTGGAGGTGTGATATCCATTTCCCAGTATTGATTTGAAAACGGGGCAGAAAAGTCCAGAGTATCCCCAAACAAAAGGCCATCATCCGGTATGGGAACTTTACGGCCATCAGTTTCAATTTCAACCCGGGATCCTCTCCTGGTGCTGTCACTTCTCTCTCCGGTTCCATTTTAGAGATGGAGTATATCCTGACGACACATCGTCTTCATGATCTATGACAGGTTCATGACTGGGAATTTTATCCGCATATAAATCAAAAGACTCAGCGGATTGGACCTTAGCCATCCAAATTGGACACAGGATGCATGGCAGTTTCCTGGTCTTTGACCGCCTGCCATTCACGGATGGACGACGAAGCTGCTCAGTTTGTTTGCATGTACAAACCAAACAATTCTCCGGAGGGGTTATGCCTTCTCAACATGGCTCTTCGAAGATTGTTGGAATTGTCGGCTTCTATGAAGGCCTTTCTGGCTCGGGTCCGAGTCTCTCAAGAGAGACGAAACTGATCACTTTCCGGAGTCCCACCTGCCGCAAGCAAATGACTCGTCTGTTGCGGGTCTGAAGAGTTGGAAGCTGGAAGCTTACCGGGATTCCCAGGACAGCTTGTTCCGGTGTATACCACTTTACCCTTGAGATCTCATTCTTGGCAATGCAGGCTTGCACCAAACATTCACGGAAGTCCCTTAATTCCAAAAAATCTGCCGTTTTGGCATCAAGAAAAGCAGCCAAAAGAATTCGTACAAAGTTGGCAGGTCCCATTCAAATTCAGAAGCAAATTCCTTCTTTGGGTAGGTACGCGCGGAAATCCAGGGGCCCAATTTGAAGACCATTCAGAAAATTCGCACGAGCATAGCTGGTGCTTTTGACCCATCATCACATCACATGAAATTTCCTGGCAGATCCTTTTCTCGATCCATTTGCAAAATGGGTTCGGCATGTTCTAGTCCATTTCATGACCATGTGTGATCGTCACCCCCTCCAAGCCCAAGTTCTCTTACGGGAGATTTCAAAATTAATGTGCCAGAATCAAGTGCTCGCAGCGGATTTCGCAATGCAATGTATATTCGCTCAAATTCAATGGAAGGTCCATTCCCCGGCTGATTGTAGCTTTGACACCCCCAATGGCGTTATCTTTGTTGCGAAGTTGGATATCGCGCAGTTGAACCAAGTTCTATCGCATACAATTCGCAATATCCTTCTCCGAAAGATCCCAATAGACAGGACCATGGTGTTATCCCAGAAGATCGGCAAATCGATATCCATCTCACCCGACTCTGCTGGATAACTCTTTTGCAGAAGATTCCCTTCACCAATTCGTTCAACCTTATCTCGGCCTTTTGCCGGTCAATGTAGATCACGCCAGGAACATCTTTCGACAGATACTTGCAGGTAGGATCTTCACTGGTGCTATAGGCTAAAGGCCGCCGGTTTGGCTTCGTCAAGTGCGTGTCCTTCGTGTGGAAACCAGGAGGGGTCTATATTGGCCCCCTTCATGAAATTTGATTTTCCTGATTTTTTGGCTGAGCTTGGCCAAGATCCTTCTCCCCCTGTTTTAGCCCATGGTATTGTTTTTGTTGACGGGTCGTGTTTTATTCATGACTGGGCAAGAGTCCGGGCGGCCTCTTCGGCTGTGTTCATCCCAAACCAGCTTGAGTGGGTTATGTCCTTGCCGGGGTCATTCCTCACTTCTCAGAGGGCTGAAATTTTTTCTGTGGCCATGGCGATGTACGCAACTACCGGCCCCCTGGTCGTTGCATCCGATTGCAGTAACGTAGTCCGGATGTTTGCTTTTCTTGCAAAGAACTTGTTTCAACCGATTGCTTTAAAAGCTGCGGCCAACAAAGATTTGTGGAGCCTTGTCATTGAGCTTGCCAGACGTAGGGATGCTCCAGGGCATGTCTGCAAGGTCAAGGCCCATGTGAGCAATAAGGACCCCCAAGACCCACACCTCACTTTTGCGAATTCAAAGGTTGACCTTCTTGCCAAGAAGCATGCCTGGCGCGTTTTTGAGCAATGCTCTGAGGGCTGCTGTGCCCGTATCAGCGAGGCATTTGCCTTGCAAGCCCACATGGTTTCAGCCGTCCAGAAGAGAGCCAATTTGTTGAAACTTTGGCGGGCCACGGATTTTGAACTTCATGGTCCTAGCCTTGGCATGGGTCCTTTTTGCCAAAAAATCCATTGTACTTGCACTTCAGCTAAACGTTGCCGAACCAAAACCAAAGTTTGTCAAGGATGCCACCTGTCTGAGACCCGGGGTTGCCTCGAAAGCGTGGCAATCTCTGAGCATCATGCCGGGGGAATCACAAGTTTGACCCTTGATTTGCTTCGGGCTATCCCACTTTTTCATCAAAATCTTTTTTCTGAACGGATTGCCCCGATTAATGTGCGGCTTCCCGGAGATGACCAAATCCACAGGAAAGGAAGACCCGCCCCAGCTGAAGTTGAGGAGATTATTAGATTCACGCAGCAGTGTCAGGTCATGTTCTCCAGAAGGCCCGCTGGGCCTTGTGTTCCTTGGACATTGGTCTCTTACGATTTTTGTTCCATGTTCCCCCAATCGAGTTTAGTCACTCAATATCCAACACTGCACCGTGCAGTGTGTGCCTTTCGTTCCCTCTTTGCGCAGATTCTCAAGTGTGGCGGTTGTAAGGTCATCACTGCGCCGAATTGTACTCATTTCAAACCCCTTGGTTTGGGTAAAGTTGCGGGATTTTTCGGTTCCTTCTGCCCCCGGTCTGAAGGTGCCTGTTGGTTTGGGGTTCCCACCCACGCTCTTGAGGGCGGCTCTTCCCATAAGTTTTCCCCCTCTAAGTTTGCTTGGTATCTTCCTTGATTCCAACGGTATTTGATGCGTCGCCCGTCGCTCAGCTACCCGAGAGGTGCGTGGGCGTGAAAGAAGCAGTTAAAAGAATGAAATTGTTCATTTAAAAAAACGGGAGGAAAGACTGACGGAAGCCAATGCCAATGCCAACCATGAAATAGAGCTGAAAAACTGATGAAAAACCATGCTGAAATATACTGATAAACTGCTGAAAACCAATGAAAAATGCTGAGGTAGGTTGGACAATAGCTTAAAACCAGTGGTAAAAGGATGAAATAGCTTGGGCACTTGCGTAAAACATGTTTATTTAAACCAATGTCAAAATTATGAAATATATTTTGCGACGCCTGATCAACAAATGTGTGCGCTTTTGTTCATAGATTGGTCATCCTGGACGACCATTCCTGGGAACAGTTAATTATAGGAAAAACAGGAAAACACCAGAACGGTAAGAAAATTTGCTTCACAAAATATCATCCAAAAGGGGTAGCCGGTCAGATCCAGCCCCAGCAAAAAAAATCGTTTTGAAATTAATCAAAAAAACGGGATGAAAAACGGACGAAAGCCATTGCCAAATTGCATGAATTACTGAATTATATAGATTTGAAAAGCTGATCGGTATGATGCTGAAATATGTTGATCAAATTTCTGAAAACCAATGGAAAATGCTGAAACAGGTTTGACAACTGATTGAAACCAATGGCACAAGGCTCAAATAGGTAAGGAAATTATTTAAGACCAATGGTAAAAAGAATGGAATAAGTCAAAAAATGATGAAAGCCAATGCTAAGCACAATGAAATTGATTGAGCACATGATGAAAACCTATCGTAAAATGCTGAAATATGCTGATCAACTGCTGAAAACCAATGGAAAATGCTGAAATATATTTGGCAATAGCTTAAGACCAATGGCAAAAGGCTAGAATAGGCTGGAAATTGCTGGGGGTATACCGTACACGTGATTTTTGGACGCCTTCATTATTTCCTTAGTTACCCTGAGCATCGTCTGTTGATTCCAATCAATATCCTAAAACCTATTGATTTGCACCTTTTTTCACTTGTAACTTATTGATTTGGAACCCATGAAAATCAACCAGAACATCACCTGAAAAATCAACAAGACACATAGCTTCTCCCCTTGCCAAAATCAATAATGAAACCCATAGATTTTAGCTGCTTTTTGCATCACTTTTGGCCACCTGAGATGTTCCACTTTCCTTTGAAAGTGAGGTGTGAAACTTATGGTGTGCCTTTTGTCAAGGTCTGTTGCTGACCTCTTTTGGCAAGAGGCAGTGCATGGATCCCAATTTTGTCAATGGGCTCAGGGGTCAGAATCATCTTCTGCCAGTGTCCCAAAGCCAGGCCTGGTAAGCTGCAAACGCAAAAGTATCAAATACTTTTGTGTGAGTTTTTGGCAAACTGTTGTAGCTACATTTCCAAAACTTATAGAACGCCCCACTACACTGATCTGGCCTACAAAGTCTTCGGCCTTAAAGTTGTGATGCATTCTGAAGCTGAGATGCTGTGCATTTCTGATGAGGTGGTTTGCTGTATGAAACTTGTGTAGTGTACTTTGACAAGGCCCAGGCATGCAAATCATCATGTTGGTCAAAGAACCTTTTGGCAAGGTTTTCTGCAAGGGCAAGCTCTGAAGGGGTTGGGAAATTGTTGTGAAATTTGGTTGAATGCCTTTAAGCAGTCCAGCATGGTGTGGTGAATGGGATGGCCTTCCGGAAGGCTTTCCTTCACCACCTCCTCCAGGCATGGCAAGAAATGCTTTGTCTCTGCAGCCTTGGCCTCCAGGTATGGATATGCTTTGTGTGGCTTCTTTCTGTGTGTCTGTAATCATGGAGGGCAGAAGTTTTTAAAGCTCTGTGGCCCTGGCAAAAATATTCTGGAGCCTGGTGGTAGGGCTGACTCTTTGCCTTTTAGGCCAGTCATAAAAGCACATGTAGTGCAGAATGCTTCCTGCCAAATGGGACCCCAACCCCCTAGAGTAGAGTATATGGAGGCTGTCCCCTCTCACCATGCATGGCTTTTCTTTGAAGATTTTCGCTGACTTACCCTCTGGGCAGGCCTTTTTCTTGAAGATTTGCTTTTGGGCATCACATCCATGACTATTTTTTGCTTTAAAAATCTGGCCCCCTTGGATTGCCCAAATGATGCCTCTGCGGTGGGTTCACCCCAGTGCTTTGAATGAACATGCTATTCAAGCATCCAGAGCTTGCCAATGTGCACCTTGTGGGTATTGCTGCAATTAGCAGGTGTCAAGACAAGCTTGGGTGCTTAGCCAGCAAAGACCCCCAGGACCATGTCATAAATGAACCCCCGTTCTGAAATTCACAGCCGTCGCCATGGATAAAGAGGGGGGTTGCTTTTCCAGGTGATTGCACAACCCTAGTTTTTGCAAGTGGTTCAGCAACCCTGGGATCTTGGACTTGTTAAACCCCTTTCCAAAATGCTTAGCACTCTGGAATGCACAGGAGGTCCTCAAAGGAATCCACATAGTTTTCACTGAGCTTTGCAGGCACCAAATGTGGCAGCAGGATTGCTGCATCTGCAGTGGTTTCTTTCTGCCATTTGCAATCCTGCATTGGCACTTGGATCATTAAGGGCTCTGGCATCTTCATGGCCTTGCAGCCGTGTGCAGCCATATCTCTATGAGAATTGCCCTTGTTTTCACCAAAGGTACCGCACTTGGCCAGCTGCAGAATTTCCTTGCTTTGACGTCCTTCAAGCATGGTCAGGTGTGCTATTTCTGCTACTTGGCTAGCAGAAAGTCTGCCCTGAGCCTATGGCTGAAGCAATCTGTTGCACAATGGGCTGCTTGTGCTTTCTTCTTCTTCTTCTTCTGCCATGCTATGCTTTTGATAACAGGGATTTTTAGGCCCATCTCTTTCTCCACCCCTCTGATTCTCTTTGGGGGCTTCTGCCACGATATGGTGGCCACTTTTGGCAAGTGGAGCTTTCACCTTGTGTCAATGTGTTGACCTTCTGGCAAGGTGATAACCTTTTGGCAAGGTTTCAGTGGCATCCTCACCTTGAAGTTGAAATGGCTGCAGTCGTAAACTCAGAGCCAAGCACCACATGAACACAAAGCACCCCACACCTGGGATAAAAGCTAAAAAGCTTAACAGTTGAAGCGGCAAGAGCAACAAGACACCAAAAGCAACACAAACAAGTTAAAGTTGCCATAGCAAGAAGTACCAAAGCCTGAACTTGGAAAGGCCACCCACCAACACCCAACGGCACAAGTTGTTTTGCTCCAGCCAAGATGTCTGCTTGTGTCAAACCGTTGCTGCTACAGCTCTGTACAAAACCTTTTGGCAAGGGTTTTTGCCCAAAAGTGCGACTGATCTATATATCCCTTCTGTAAAGGGCTAAGGCAAAACATCCCTTTCAACAAGGGTTTCCAGCTGATAATTTTGCACCTCCACCCTTTTGGCAAGAGTTCACTTCTTGGAAGCCTTGGACCCAGCCTTGTTGGCCAAGGCTTTCAGCTCCTTGGCTTCATCCTTGCAGGCCTTCAGTGCAGCAGCTGCATCCAGCATGATCTCCTTTGCCTTAGGGAGGTTCATGGTTTCCCTTTTGACAAGGACTAGTTTCACAATTTTCTCTTGCTCAACCACCTTTTGGCAAATTCCTCTTCTTGCTGGCCTTGGTGAGCCTCTTGGATTTCTCTGCTTCCCCTGTGGCATCCAGCAGGCCTGCCCTTGCAGCAGCCATGCGGTCCTTTGCTAGTTTTGCCTTTGCCAAAATGCCTTTCTACTCCTGCTCGTTGGTTCCTCCTCTTCACTCTCCTTATCCTTGATGGCCAACAGCTTGCCTTTTGCCGGAGCCTTTTGACAAGGCCTTTTGCCCCTTCCCCCAAGCTGTTGCTCTTTGGAGGTGAGTGGTTGCATCCACATCCGTCATGCCTTGGAACTCCAGTTCGTCATCCTCCTCTGCTTCAAACTCCTGGCCTCTGGGCCATTCTCTGTTTTTGGTTACCCTGGTCCTTTTGACAAGGTCCCTTTTATCCCTGTAATTCCACACTCCAACTGTCCAGGGATCTTCTCTGTATTCCACCCTGCCGGTTTCAATGTGAAGCTGCAGCTCATACTCCCCAAATTGTTATTCTTGGGTTTCACTCTTCCATTCTTCCCTTTTATCAATGGACACAGATTGGCCCAGGGACTCCTTCCACTGCATGAACTTTGGCATATTGGTCTTCAGCAGGTACATGGCCACCTCCATGCCTTTCTCTCCTTTTGACCAAGATTGCAATTCCTTTTGTTATGTTTTGATCTTGCCCCTCACGTGTATGTTGTGCTTGGGCCAGGCTTGGCTGTGTGCTTGCTTGTTCATCATGTTCTTCAAGCCCTTTACAGCTTCAGCACGGCTGTTTGCAGTTTCTGCTGCTTTTTCTATCTTCTCTGCTAGGGTCATATTTCCCAGTTTGGCAAAGTCATTTTTATTCAGTGACTTCTTTGTAGCTGGCTTTTTTCTGTGCTGCTACCTGCTGCTCCTTTTTCCAAGGAGTGTCTGTTGCCTTTTGGTTTTTTCAAACTTGACTTCATGGCAGATTCCCCTTTTGACAAGGACTTGGCAAATTTCCCTTTTGATAAGGGCTTTGCTTTCATTGATGTTTTGGCCTTTGGGGCCATTTTGTGCGATGGCAAGGGACCTTGAACCAAACACGGGAAGAACAAAAGGATATTCATTTACCACCCAGGTATTTTGAAGTTTGAACATGGCCCCTTGTTTGATTGGTGGGATGGCTGCGAACAAACAAGTCACCCATTGTAGCAAGGTATATACATTTGAATAAGTAGATGGATATGAATATTTGACACAGAATAGAAAGTGGAATCAACCCTTGTGAAAAGGGTTTTGCATTTGTTTAATGTAGATTTGAACATTTAGATTGGGATCCACACATGTCAATGAACAAAGAAGAAAAACATTGCGAACCCGTTTCCTCACCAATGCGCAAAGGACACCATTTTGAAAAGGAATTTTCATGCCAATATCTGGATGGGAACACTCAAACTGTAATCCAAAACATTTCAATAAAAAAAGAAAATATTCAAGGAATATCCAAGAAATCGAATTTGATCAAATTTGAATTTTGTTTAAAAAAAGCATTTATTTTTCCCAGGGTTGATTTGGAACATTTTCTGACAAAATAACACCACATTCTGGTGGATCAGCGTTGATTTTCAAATGGAATCCATTGATAGTAACAGTCAATCCCGCCATGTAACCCCTTCTGACAAGGGGTTTCAACGTTGGACACCATACATTGCCAACCCTTTTCAACTTCCAAATTGCTGAAAGGTATACACGAAAAAACTTGTTTAATTGTTTGGCAAAAACTCACAGTAAAACAAAGACATATTTGGTGGGTGTTACTTACTGCTTGCCGAAAGGTCCAGGCCACCATTCCCCAGTGACCGCAGCTGCAGTTGTTTTGCAAGATCTGTTGGCCTGGGCTGCTGTGCTTGCATCCCTTTTGTCAATGGTTCCAGTTGTGATGCAATTGGGCAATGCCATAAACACGTGCACGAACATGAGCATAATCCACATGTATGAGCATGAAATTTTGCATGTCATTTGGTTGAACAAATGATATGAAATTTGGCCTGAAACAAATGCATTGTGGTCCCACAACATGGCATTGCCCAGGTTCACTTTAAAAAGCCTTTAACTGTACAAGGTGCACCTCTTGTGGCAAGAGGTTTTGCAGTGGCCTTTGCGTCTATGTTGGCACCCCTTTTGGCAAGGGGTTCTATGATGGAACTAGGTAACTAGGCAATGCCACAGGAACCAAGCATTCAAACACAAACATCAACTCTCACACATGTATTGACATTTATAGAATTTACATCTGTTGTGAACCATTGTTTCTGAATAAGTGCATTTACTCCCACAACTTGGCATTGCCTAAGTTCACCCATGAGAAAAAATGCCTAAGAGTTCACCTGCACATTTGGCACCTCTTTTGACAAGAGGTATTGGCATGGAATTGGACCTCTTTTGGCAAGACATTCTGGCCTGGCATGGCGCCCTCTTTTGGCAAGAGGTTTTGGTTCACCATGGGCAACTCTCTTTTGGCAAGAGGTTGTGGCAGTGCAAATCCTTTTGGCAAGGATTTTTTTTGCCCTCATATTGGAGGAGCCACTCAATGGTCTTCCAGAGGCTGCCAAATTTTGCTTGGGACCATGCATGAGGCTGCCGCTTGGTGCAGATAGGCCAGGCCATGATCCCATTGGCCATGCCCGCGCTGCCCTCACATTTGCCCCAGGGATGGAATTATTGACTTCCTGGAAACCAATGGCCACTCTCATATCTGGGCCCCTCTTTGAGGATCCATTGGGGCTGGGTGTCTCCTTCTTGAATCCCTTTTGTCAAGTGATTTGCTCTCCCAGATGCCTGCCAAGGGATTTGCCCTCCGAGATGCCATGCCCAGCTGGCTGCCAAGCCTTGTTGGCCCTTTGGGCAAGGGTTTGTTCCTTCCTTCTGCCATGGGTTTCTTCATCCCTTTTGTCAAGGGCTGGCTTCTACTCATCCATTTTAGTTGTTTTTGGTGGAGCTGTTTCATCAAGGGTTCTATCCTGTTCTTCAACTTTTGCATTCTTTGGCAAAGCCTTCACCTGCAGACTGCTGCTGCTGCTGCTGGTGGAGCTGCTTTCTGCGTTCTCCTGCCCATGGGGCCTCCTTTGCCTTCTCTGCCTGAGATTGGCCAAACTCCCTTTGGCAAGGAGTTGCAGACTCCTTTTGGCAAGAGTTTGCAGGTGTTGGAGCTGCACCTGCTGGTGTAGCTGCAGCTGCAGCTGCAGCCTCTGCTGCTTCTCTGGCCAGGGCTTTGGCCCTCATCTTTTGCCTTCTTGCTTGGGAAACTGTTCCCGCTCCAACTGGCCTTTCCATCCCATTTGTTCCAGTCAGCCATCCCTTTTGGCAAGGGATCTTGTCCCTTTACCTTTCTTCTTTTGGGCTTTGGAGTGAAGAGTCCCTTTTGGCAAGGGTTCCCTCACCAAATTTGTTTTGAGCTAGAAATAGCTGCAGCCTGTTGTGAACATTCAGCATGTGTATTTTCTAACCTTTACTGGAAACCTGTCAGACTCTTGAAAACTTGGGTGGGCCACTGGGAAAGTACCACTGGAACCCTTTTGGCAAGGGCTCATAGATGTTATCCCATGCATGTAAACAACTACATGCCACAATGTGGATATGTTTCTTGTACATGGAAATATGTACAAATATGATTGATATTAGTAAGCATGTAAATAAATATGTATCTATTTCAATATGTGAGCACATGAAATGTATATGATATATAAATAAATAAAAATAAATACATAAACAAATAAATAATAAATAAACAATAATATACAAATAAATAAATAAATAAATAAAATAAATAAGTAAATAATGAATGAATAAACAAATTATAAATGAATAACTAAAAAATAAATAAGTATATACAAATACACACACACATATATAATTTATATATATATGTATACTTGCGTGTGTTCTTTTCAATATATGCAAAGCCTTGCCTATGTACATCCTACATCCCCTTTCAACCATGTGTTAAAACCAAATACACCCCAAAAGATTATGATAAAAGTGGTCAAACACCCCATTACTATTGCGCGTTATTTTGAAGGTAAACCATTACATCCTACATCCCCTTAAAACACCCCATTACATCCTACATCCCCTACCAACAACTTCCAACCATGTATTTTAGGGGTGGCTGGTGGTTTGTTGGACCCCTTCCCAGGCACAACTCCCCAAATTTTGCCAGCAGTTTTTCCACCAACGACCTTTGGTGCTTGGAGCTGGCTTTGCAGCAGCAGCAGCAGCAGCAGCAGCAGCAGCTACCCTTTTGTCAAGGATTCCTGCAGGAACCCCTCTTTTGGTCATGGGTCCAGGCTTGTGCACAGCACCTTTTGGCAAGGTGTATGCATATATTTCTTGCTACCAGGTTTCATAGCAATGCTGCCTCAGCTCAGCTGCCTCCACTTTTGTCAAGTGGCCTTTCTCCAGCTTCTCCTTGATGTGCTCCAAATTTTTCAGGTACTTAGGGTGGTTCTTGTGGTTCCCACAATCAAGGAAAGCCTTCCCTTGCCACTTGTGTCTGCTGTGCCTGTGATGTATGCCCTAAGTGGCTCCTTGCTGCTTTTGGTCACCCTGGCTTGGTCCTTTTTTTTCTAGGGTATGTTGTTGTGCTGGCGATCTCTTTCGGCAAGGGCTTCTTGCTCTTGGCTTTGCTTTTTGCCTTTGCCTTTTCTTGGCATGCCTTTTCATGGCAGCAACAAAGCCAACATCCTTCCTCAGGTTGGCTTTCTGCTCCTTTGTTTGGCTTGTCTTTGTAGCCTGCTGCCCCAATCTTCTTCTCAGGAAACTTGGCTCTGCAATGGGTTTGGCCAAAGTGTTTTTCTTTCCTTTTGGCAAGGAATTGGGCTCAGATGGCTCTCTTTTTGGCAAGGGGTTTTCATGTGGCTCCCCTTTTGGCAAGGGCTTGTTGGAGGCTGGGCTGGCTGCTGGTGATGGCTCAGGTCCAAACATTTTGGGCAGGCCTTGGCTGCCAACAGAAACATCACTGGTGCTCACCTTTAGCTTCTTGGTTGGTTTGTGAAGCTCTTTGGGCTCTTCCGCTTCAACAAGGGGTGAAGGCTCTTCCCTTTGGACAAGGGGTAAGGCAGAAACTTCCTGCAGGCCAGGCTTCTTCTCCATTAATTCAACAACTTCCTGGACCTGAAAGAATAGCAGTGGTAAGCTTGCTGGCACAAGCCCTGAGGTCACCTGAGAGCAGCTGTTGCCTCATGTTGCCTCCAGTTCAACAAGCCCTTTTATCAAGGGTATCACCTTGACCAGGGCCTTAGGGTTGCAGGCCCGGGTCTTGGAGATCGATTCATAAAGGCCCATGTTGAACAAGAGCCCTCTGTGTGAGCTGATGGCCTTATATACGAGGCCAGTGTCAAGCTGGGGTTTGGTGGTGTGCCTGGCTCCACCCTTGGTTGACATTGATCCCTTTTGGCAAGGGTTCTGGAATACCAGCTCAGGCAATGTCCCTTTGTCAAGGATTCAAACTTGAAAATCTTGATCCAAAAACTGCAGGCTGAAAATCAGCAGGTTTTGCAAAACTGAAACCAATAGAAAACATCAGGTTTCAAATCAACGAGTTAGCAAAAAGACCGATGTCCCAAAAAATATTGCAAACCTCAATAAAAAATTCAGACTTTGAAAATCAACCAAAAAGGGTACAAGTCTGTTGACCAGGATCAATACCCGATGCTCAGGGATTTAGTACCCTTCAAAATGCATTCAAAGTGCGAATCGGTGGATGTGTTCCAGCCGACAGAATTATGGGAAAAATATGGAAAACACAATTACGGAAAAATGCGTGATAGACAGGAGCTCACCTGCCAAGTGTAACATTTTGCCCATAATTCTGTCGGATGCTGTAGGTAATACAGTGTTTTTGACTTTTCAATGTTCATTTTTCGTGGTGCACGCAATGCTTTGTGGAAAATCTAACATGTGCTTGCGCAACCCTCTCGTCACTTTGTGCGTCTCGGATTGCTCTCGCTGTGGCGCTGTGCGAATTTGGAGATCGCTCGCGCAACCTTCTCCTCACTTTGGGCCTGTCAGATCGCTCTCACTGTGGTGGGGTGCTCATTTTGAGATGGCTCGTGCAACCCTCTCGGCACTTTGGGCGTGTCAGATCGCTCTCGTCGTGGCGCGGTGCTCATTTTGAGATGGCTTGTGCAACCCTCTCGGCACTTTGGGCGTGTCAGATCGCTCTCGTCGTGGCGCGGGGCTCATTTTGATTCATGTTGATGGTCAAGGAGATCTTGTGCAGAGATCTTGGCGAGCTTGCGCAGAGATCTTGTACAGAGAGCTCTTTTAGAAATTTTGTACAGAGCTCTTTTATGGAGCTTGTACAGAGATCTTGCCAAGAGTCTCTTACAGCGATCTTGCCAACAGAGCTCTTAGAATAGACAGCTTGCACAGAGATCTCTTCAAGAGTCTTGCCAAGAGACCTCTTATAGAGATCTTGTGCAGAGATCTTGCCAGGACACCTTTTAAGGAGATCTTGTACAGAGACATTGCTTAGAGATCTGTTCCAGAGATCTTGCCAAGAAGTCTCTTATTCAAATCTTGCCAAGAGAGCTCTTGTAGAGAGCTTGTAAGATCTGATAAGGAGATCTTGGGAAGAGACCTCTTATGCGGAGCTTGTACAGAGATCTTGCCAAGAGACCTCTTATAGAGATTTGTACAGAGATTTTCCCAAGAGGTCTCTTACGGAGATCTTGCCAACAGAGCTTTTGTAGAGATCTTGACGAGAGATCTTGCCAGGAGACCTCTCATAGAGATCTTGTACGGAGACCTGGTGAAGAGAACAGAGATCTTGCTCAGAGATCTTTTATAGAGAGCTTGAACAGAGATCTTACTCTGAGATCCCTTACAGAGATCTTCTGTGACAAGATCTCTTATAATGTAGGGTACTGATTAGTGTAGGCCCCCCCTAAACTAATTTAGTTTACTGAATAGTGTGGAAATTTCAAGGGACCGGGTACTGAATAGTGTGTAATCAAAAAATGATAGATTTCAATTGATTTCAATTTACTTTGAATTTTCTTTTAATTGATTTCAATTTATTTTCAATTTACTTTGAATTGATTTCAATTTATTTTCAATTTACTTTCAAATTACTTTGAATTGATTTCAATTTACTTTCAATTTACTTTGAATTGATTTCAATTTACCTTCAATTTACTTTGAATTGATTTCAATTTACTTTCAATTTACTTTGAATTGATTTCAATTTACTTTGAAATGATTTCAATTTACTTTCAATTTACTTTCAATTTACTTTGAATTGATTTCAATCTACTTTCAATTTACTTTGAATTGATTTCAATTATTTTGAATTGATTTCAATTATTTTGGATTGATTTCAATTTACTTTCAATTGATTTCAATTTACGTTGAGTTGATTTCAATTATTTTGAATTGATTTCAATTATTTTGAATTGATTTCAATTTACTTTCAATTGATTTCAATTTACGTTGAGTTGATTTCAATTTACTTTCGATTTACTTTCAACTGATTTCAATATTTACTTTCAATATTCTGTCAATTTGCCCTAGCAAAAGGAGCATGCAAAGGGATTGTAAAAAAACACCTCAGGAAGCAGCTGGACACAATAGTGGACCCCCAAACAAACCATACTATTATGGATCAGGGTTGCTCATGGACTACCCCCTTGAACAATTGTTTGGGTGGTGTTTTTTGATTGGGTTTTAATAAGGCATCGTATATTTTGGGAAATTGGGCATTCCTGAGAATTCCAAATGAAAGAAATTATTCAAGAAAATAAAGGACAAAAATCTTTAGCAAAGGAACAGGTAAAGGGAATGTTTCAAAACAAAAATCAACTCAAGAAGCAGCTGGACACAATAGTGGACCCCCAAAACAAACATACTATTGTGGATCATGATCATTCATGTTTTTTTTGGTTGGCTGAAACTCATCCTTTGGAAACCCTTTGGTTTTGATCCCAAGAAGAATGAAGCCAAGTAAAAGAAAAAAGCTTTAGCAAAGGAAAAGGTAAAGGGAATGTTTAAAAAAACATCACCTCAGTAAGCAGCTGGACGCAATAGTGGGCCCCCCAGACAAACCATACTATTGTGGACCAGGGTTGCTCATGGACTACCCCCTTGAAAAATTGTTTGGGTAATGTTTTATAAATTGGTTTTAGTAAGGCATCGTATATTTTGGGAAATTGGTCATTTCTGCGAATTCCAAATAAAAGAAACTAATTGAGAAAATAAAGGAAAAAACTTTAGCAAAGGAAAAGGTAGAGGGACTGTTTCAAAAAACTCAACTCAAGAAGCAGCTGGACACAATAGTGGACCCCCAAAACAAACATACTATTGTGGATCATGATCATTCATGTTTTTTTTTGGTTGGCTGAAGCTCATCCTTTGGAAACCCTTTGGTTTTGATCCCAAGAAGAATGAAGCTAAGTAAAAGAAAAAAGCTTTAGCAAAGGAAAAGGTAAAGGGAATGTTTTAAAAACAATCGCCTCAGGAAGCAGCTGGACACAATAGTGGACCCCCCAAACAAGCCATACTATTGTGGATCAGGGTTGCCCATGGACTACCCACTTGAAAAATTGTTTGGGTGATGTTTTTTAATTGGGTTTTAGCAAGGCATCATATATATTTTGGGAAATTGGGCATTTCTGAGAATTTCAATTGAAAGAAATCAATTATTCAAGAAAGTAAAAGGAGCAAAGGAAAAGGTAAAAGAAATTGTTGAAAAATTCGCTTCAGGAAGTAGCTGGACACAATAGTGAACACCCCAAACAAACCATACTATTGTGGATCAGGGTTGCTCATGGACTACCCCCTTGAAAAATTGTTTGAGTGATGTTTTTAAATTGGGTTTTAATAAGGCATCATATTTTTGGGAAATTGGGCATTTCTGAGAATTTCAAATGAAAGAGACTAATTAAGAAAGTAAAAGGAAAAGGAAAAGGAACACACCTTTAGCAAAGGAAAAGGTAAAGGGGATGTTTCAAAAAATAAAAGTAAAAAATAGCATCAGGAAGCAGCTGGACACAATAGTGGACCCCCCAAACAAACCATACTATTGTGGATCAGGTTGTAATTTTTAATGGAAGAACATTTGGAAATTTCAAATGACCAAGTGAAAAAAACTAAGAAAGTAAAGAAAAAGCTTTAAAATGTTGGAAAAATGAAAAAAGGACGAAGCTGCACCTGGACACAATAGTGAACCCAACCCCCCACAATTTAGGATCAATTCCATATAACTGACTAATTATAATAAAACATATAAACTGTTTATTTTTTTTAAAGTTGAATATATGTTATAGAAACAAAATGTTTTTTCCAAATAACCATACAAATTTAAATATACATTTTTAAAATTTAACAATTAAACTAACTTTTAAAAATTGTATCAAATTTAACAAAAAATGGAAAATAATTTAAAGCAATTATAAAAAATGAAAAAAACTTACCCCAAAATCCTGTGGACACAATAGTGTACCCCCCCATCATTTCCAAAGGTTCACAATTATTTTGGGGTCGGTGGACACAATAGTGTACCCCCACACTAATCAGGACCCAACATTAGACACCTTGTACAGATATCCTTATACAGGGATCTTGCACAGCAGCTTCTTCAGAGAACCTGTCAAGGAGATCTTGCGCACGATCTTCACAAAGGGAACTTGCAGAATCTAACTCGGTATCTATTCTTCGGACCACCTTGAATAACACCATGCTTTCACTGCTAGGGTCGCTCTTAACCTGCCTGCTTGCAGCAACTGATGATTTTGGGCCTTTCCACCTTGCCCTTTGGAATCCTAACTGCGCACTGTCTGGGGTCTCCCTCGGCGGGAGAATATGTATATGTATATGATATGTGCATGTGTATGTGTATTATGTGATTATCTGTTTATGTAAATGTAATTATGTGTGTATGTATTTGTATATGTGTAAATGTTTATGTGTAAATGTATGTGCGTATATGTACGTAATGATATGATATTATATGTGCATTTATCAGTCTATGTATATGAACATGTAACTGTCCGTGTATATGTATATGTATATGTTTATGTATGTGTGTAAATGGACATGTGTGACTATGTTAATATGTATATATGTAGATATGAATATACGTATCTATGTATATGTGTACATGTGTGTATGTAACTGTATGTATATGTAATTTGGTGTGTATGTATATGTAGATGCAGATGTATATGTGTATGTGTATAAGTTTAAAAATGTAAATGTACAGGTATATGGATACGTTTATGTTTATGTATCTGAAACGGACAATGGCGGATCATTGGCGTGACATGCGGGTTTCCAGGGATCAACCATGCGCGAAACATTCTGAAGCAGTGACCATTTATCGAAGGAAGTTTAGAAGTCAAACTTCCGACAATATGGAGAGATGAAAAGCAGAGCAGGGAAGAGGCAGAGAGAAGAGAAAGATTAGAAGAAAGAAGAGTAGAAGAGAAAGAGTAA
>Ga0126342_10004752_pt1 | contig 23384 bp, 35 predicted proteins | sample Cyp1metagenome_FD_92528 | JGI IMG/M metagenome (GOLD analysis project Ga0126342, IMG submission 92528) | Coral microbial communities from Lord Howe Island, Old Settlement Bay, Australia - Cyphastrea 1 metagenome | ecosystem: Host-associated > Invertebrates > Cnidaria > Coral ...
ACCGCGCACCCCAACTGCAAAAGAAACATCATTGTTGCAGGTGGCTGGCAGCTTGAGCCAAAATGGCACAGCCAGCCACCTGCTCATGTCATGCAGAAAACATTCTGTTTTCTTTTACAAAAAATGCTCATTGACTTCGAAGTTTTTCAGATCTTTTCCCAAGTTGGTTGACCAAAGGATCACCGCTGGTTCCATAGCACCGAGGCACTGCAGTTTATTCTCCCCCAGCTGCGGTGCTGTGCTGGACAGCTGCACATGACCGTTGACCTCCTCCAGCTCCGGCACGTCAAGGGCACGGTCCTCCTGCCATGGGACTATGGGATGCCGCAAAATGCACCATTCAAAAGAAAAAATCGGGAAATGGTGACCTCCAACAGCTTCATTTTGAGGTGAAGATGGTGAAGGGCTGTAACTTTTTGGGGGTTAAACTATGAAGTATAATGAGGGCGAGCCGGAAAAACATGGAAATACTTAAATAAGGAAGATTTCAAAACAAAGACCGAAGCCTGATGGCATCAAATGACAAACTCAGTCCCGGGCCCCGGCTTGCACCAAATGGAAGGGTGGCGGCGGCAGCTGGCTGGTATCCCAGCCCTCAAACCCATTCTCTGCGCCTCCGTCAGGGGATACCGTAAGTTGAAGCATGGCTGGATTTCAATTCTGGGGAGGGACAAAAATATCGGATGTTTCCTTGCTGCAAGTCGGCATGACTTTGTCTTGGCAATGATGGAGCATCCGAACACATCAGGACATACAGCCAATCCTGAAATACTTTGGTGACCAGTTTCCACACACCGCACCATTCCAACTTCTCAACAGTCAAGGCACTCAGCAACAGCCGCTGTGCCGCAGACAGCACTTGACACACCGTCGTCAGGGATCGTCGCCCGGAGGGTGCTGCCGCTGACTGGCCCTCAGCTGCCTGGTGCGGATGGTGACTCACGGTGTTCCAACAAGCATAGCAATGGAAAATACCCATTGATATCCATGATAAGTACTTTTCTGAGGAAATGGATTTCATGTTGCCATCTTTCTTCACCAAAGGGATGGCACGCACAAGGTTCAGGGACAAAAAATGATATACGCGCGTAAGTGATACATGCATGCCCGGTGATCTTACTATCCAGCCTCCCAAATTGCTGGCAAGTGCTGGCACACTGCGGAGTACCTAGCACAGCGCACATCAGCATGTATGGCATAGAGGCTGGATGAGAAACTTGAGAGCAAATTGAATGAAGACATGAATCACATGAATCAGGAACAGCACTGAGGAAAGCACACATCTGTCAAACATCGCCGGAATGCTTCTCCTTCAGTCTCCTTTCTGCAGAAAAACTGGCTCTTGAGAGGACCCTCCCGAGAGGACCCTCCCAACAGAACCCTCCCAATCTGATTGCAGACTCAAAATTGTTTGAAGGACCAAAACTAAAATATGCGAAAATAATATCATGATTACGCTATGTGCAAGTTAGACCTGGGGATCTTGGGATGAAGTACATCTCAAAAACTTTCCGACCGAACATATCTTAATAATCCTGGTCCACTCAAACCACCCTTCGCGCCACTCCCAAGCAACCCCTGTAAGGTGACACCACTTCACCTGCGCCGCAAGCCGTTCGGCCAACTCGGAGGAACGGACCTCGGCAGCCTGTTACCACAGGCAAGTTGCATCTAATGAGCAGAGACCCCTAAATCCAGTTGCTTCCAACATCTTCCAAAATCTTGCAGCGATCCCAGCCTCGAGCTTGGCGGACAACTCAATCACCTCTTCGTTGCTTGGAAGGGGGCCTTCGAGCAATGCAAATTGAAGATCCACCACCGTGAAGAGGCACCACTAATCATTTTTGCAGCTATCTCCATCCTTTTGATTCTTTTGGAAATTGGAAGCGCCGTCCATAGTTGTTGGATTCGATGCTTTAGGAATGTGTCACCCATGCTCTGCACTTGATGCAAGTTGCTGGTCCACCACCCCAATCCCCTTGCCAACCACCTCCCACCATGGACAGCATAGGGCCCCCATTGGCGCGCTGCAGTTGCTCCCGCAGAGATTCAATCTCGTCCTGAGATTCTCAAAGGGGATCTTCTGGTGTGTTGGAAAGATGTCAGTCAATTCTACGCAAAATTCTGGGGATCTCCTGGGGTGCCAAGTAATTATCCACCCAGAAAAAAATTGATCAAAACTTCGTAGCTGAGAAAATACCAAAATTGCATGCTTAGAGACCTGCATTGCAGCCAGTTGAGCTTGCCTGGGATCATGGTTGATGACCTGAGAAAGTTCGAAGCAAATTGGCAGGCAAAAGAAGAAGACGTCCAAGAGTCCAAACTTTACTCAGTTTGAAGGATCGCCCAGTGCTTCACCTTTTATGTGAGCAAAGGCTAAAAATGTTCCAAAAAGCCTGACCACTAGGATACCATTGGTTCGAAATTCGAACTGTGACCATCCAATCTATCCCAGGGGCCGGTTTGTTCTTGATGTTCCGGGCTCGATGTGCGTACTTCAGGGTATTCAGCGTCTCCTCAAAGTCGATATCTGCGCAGCTGACGCACGCGATCATGACCTCAGATTCCAGCACCTTTTAGCTAACTGCAGCTAACCCCGCATCCTACCTGTTGGATACGTTTGAAAAAGGATGAAAAAGGCAGCATCCCAAGTTGAGACAGTTGAGCTCCCATCTCGCAGGGGTTGGGAAAACATCCAATGCAATTGTTTCTAAAGGTTAACCGGTTCGCCTCCAAAGTGGTTTCAATGATGCCCGCAATGTTTAGTTGAGCACCAACTGCGTCTAGTTACCGTGCGGGAGTTGCCTCCCAAACTATCCTGCAACAGTCGCGTTAACTTGGACTCTCTGTAGGGCACATGGCTGCCTGCAGGGGCGTCAGGGAGCCATCAATTCTGATTGGGGCTCACATCGGTCAAATGGCCAATCTTTGCACCCAAACTTTCAGCTGCATGTGTGTTTTCAATCATAGCCAATTCCCCTCCATGCAAATCTCGTGCCAGGCCTTTCTTGGCTGGATCCCCCAATGCAGAAATCACGTTGCCCAAGGCAAGGAGCCCTGAATTAATAGAGACGCTCTCCTTGAAACGACTTCCCACGGCCCCAGTACCTCGATATGGCGCGGCCTCTGGGTGTGAGCTATGCAACGGTATAAAACCTCAGGTGTAGCACACCTTAAAACTTTTTTAATATTTGCCTGAACTGACATCCTGCGCCCACTGGGGATCCAGGCGCTTGGCTCTCTCAGATCCAGCAAGGTCAACTAAGTGGAACTTGGCAGTGACGTAGTAGTCCACAGCCGCAGCAGGATCAGCAGAGTCGCACTTCCGGTTTCGCTGTTCCAGGATGAGCGTGAAAATGGAATGCGACCTCGCCAGCTCTGCGGCCCTAAACATGTACCCAAATGTAAGACATCTTCCCCCTGAAAAAACAAAGCTATGTCCACAAACTCCAAATAGCAGCCAAAAAGATCACCCCAAAAATGTACTCCGCTCCCAAAAGCTCCCAAAAGCTCCCAAAAGCTCCCAAAAGCTCCCAAAAGCTCCCAAGCTCCAAAGGCCCAAAGGCCCAAAGGCCCCTTTGCACCTCGAGCTTTGCTCGTTCATCAGGGTGGCTCCAGTGGTACGTTGCACCGAGCCATCGCTGAGACATCGAAACATCTCCTCCTCGCTACCGCAGGTCTCAGCGTGGATCCCGGAGACTTTGATGCCCCCGGCCGCATCCTCACGGATGGCGATCACCTGCCCATCCTGGCGTCCTGATGGAGCATGGTTACTGGCATGGCGGCCGGGGGATTGTAGAAGATAGTAGAAGCCTCCAAATCTTCAAGTGCTGGATTTGTTCATTGTTTTTCCATTTGCACACATCATCTCAATGAGGGATCCCAGTAGCAGTTGGATGCTGTTGTTGCAAGCTGGGTCCTCCTGGTTGAAGCAGGTCGCGGATGTCTTCATTGTAAATCTCCAGGTAGCAGCAGGACACCTCAGGGTCCAGAAGCACCCCCCTGTAAAGGTGGACCCTTAAATCAAATCGTCTTTGATCAGGTGGATCCACATGGATCCACGGACAATGTGCAGTGAGTTCCCTCTTTAAACGGATCACCTCGCAGGGTCCCCTTTAGTGATTAAACCTGGCAGAAGAAAATTGTAGAAATTCCCCGTTTCTGCACAACCCTTAGCCCTAAATGGATATTGAATGATGAAGTCTCAATTGCATTCAATTGCTACGTTTGCACCTTCTGTATTCAGGCCATTTCAGGCCTTGAAGTCGATGTTCTCCTTATGCACCTCGATGTGTCGGAAGCTGTTCCGAATCACCTCACGCAGCGACTGGTGATCGTTATGCTTCCATACATAGCTGACATCGGCTGACATAGCACAAAACTCACACGAACCATTCGGGCAAATTTGGATGAACAAATCCATACAAATCCCATATCATCGTCTTTCATGAGCTCCCTCTGACTGTCTTGAGAACTTGCATCACAGTGGCCTTGGGCACAATACCCTCCTCTTCACTTCCTTCACCCACTGACTGACCAGTGCCCATGGTATGGGTCTTTCCAGAGCCTGGCCACAGCGATATCCGATACAGCAGCCGCACCCTCACAAAAGAAAGGTGGAGAAAAAGACCAAGATTCAAGAATCGCTGGGGGGTTGTCCCAGCTTAGGTGTGTACCAACTGAGGTGCCCGCAATCCATTAATCCATTGTTCTTCCCTGCCCGTGCCCAACTGCTGTTTGCAAAATTGTATGAAAAGTCCCACGCGGAACCGCAGTCCTGTCTGCCCATACGCCAGCACAGTGGCATTGTAGCCTTGCCTCAGCGAAGCCACCGGGAGATCCAAAATGGAACCCCAACAAGGAAGTTTCCAGATAAAAATACGTTTCCCGAACCCATTCTTGAGGTTCCATATATCTTTCAAGAAGGCAATCCGCATCACATCTGTCAAAGTCGTCAGGTGGGGAATTCTTGGATTGAGGAGTAGACAGCAATCGACCGTAGGGCTGGTGTGGTTGAGAATAAATGGTATTGAAACATTTTGCAACATTATATACCACAAATCGAAATCCAAGCCACATGCATCCATCCAGCAACTGGGAAACGCAGCCATCGTACACAGCCGACTGGCAGGCATCTGTCTCATAGACGAGGTCAAACCTGGAGCGCTTGCTATCTACTGCTCATTTTGACACAAACACAAAATGCCAAAAACACAAAGCACAGAGTCAGCCATGATCACTTCTTTGGCTTGCAATTCTGAAAACTCACGTCTGAAGTCTAATGGTTCCATCTGAAAAGTTCGATGATCTTGAGCTGTGCCAATGTGCACCCCTGCATTGAGGTACCAACGCAAAGGCCCTCTTTGTGCCAACTACGACTTGGTTTGCTTTCTGGTGCACGGTGATGCAGCTACAACAGTTCCTTAGGTACGGAGAAGGAGAAGGAAAAAAAAAAGCCATACAGCACCCGGCCTTCAGAGCAAACATCAAGAAAAGTATCAGGGGCCCCTAGGGAGTCTAATCAGTTCAAACATGTCATGTTTCATCTGGTCACCGAGTCACCCCCTGCATGTTATGTGCCCCTCAGCCTACCGGTTCGGCAGCCGGCCCCGCCGGCCCCTCAACTGCAAGGGATCCACCAGTGCCGCCCTGGCTCTGCGCAGTATCTCGGGGCAGCAAAGGCCGAACCCGAGCAGCGACACGAACATTGGTCTCTTCAGCCCCCGTCCTTAGGGCAGAACTAACAGAACCTCAAAGCCCATGGCAAGCTTTGAGGGGTGTTGTTCCGCGTTGTTCCTACTACCAGGAAACACTTTGCCACCATGATGCTTCGACTTCTTCGACTGCCACTTTTGTTTTGATCTGGCCAATGTGCAGCTAAGAAGCACTTGGGGCATCTGCAATTGGTCAGCCCATGAGCGCTGCAAGGCTGGGGATGTTGGCTCCCCCGTTTCTCTTTAAAGGAAGGTTGTTGGCTGAAGCACTTGCTACAACTTTTGGGCATGCATCACTTAAATTATACAAATCTGACTCTGCGTCGTAATAGTAAAAGCATAGGAAGGGGAACATTGGCAACTCAACTATTCTGTAGGTATGCTTGTGCTGGCCAGAACAAGCCACCAATAGGATCGCATCCCAAAATAGACTCATGACTCATGACTTATGTTACTTGAGCCCATGCGCAGCACATATAATGGCAGGCCATGGTAACTCACAGATACTCACAGATCCTTTTGCAACAAGGGATCTTTGGTGTGTCTGGACTTGCACACCGGGACTCCATTTTCGGCTTCAGCCCGTTACAACATATTAAAACAAAGTCAAAGAACAGCCGCCTGAGCTAACTGAGGCCCTGTCTGCCCTTTCTCAAGGATGGCATCCGAAGGCCAATCGGAAGCTCCATGGCTGGCAGATCTGCCTGGAATGATGTCTTTCATGCTCAAGCTGTTTATCCTCCCAGTTGAAGATATGGAAAATGATCCAGTGTTTGATGACCCAGTTGGATGCTTGATTCGGTGTGGATGATTTGCTTCTAGTTGGATGTTGAGTTTTTGGATCATTGGAACATATTGGAACGGATCCCGGATCCCACTCAAATGACATCGAGAAAAAAGGAGAGAAAAGGAGCCAATTTGAAATTGGGTAAACTGGTCACCCCGGCTTTTCCTTTTGGGATCCTTTGATGACTTGTGGGCGAGTGTGCTGCTCTTGATCCGGGTGCAGCTTCACTGCGGCAATTTTCAACACGTCAATCCTCATCAATTGATCTGATCGAGCAGCTCGTAGGGCCATGGCAGCGGAGCTCCTTTTCCTCCATTGGCAGTAGTTTGACCCAACTCTGCTGAAAATGAAAGCAACACAAAGCAGACATGACAGAATAGCAACGCACCTGAAATCTTTGGGCTGGTTTCTCAGCCAATCGCCCCTATGGGAGCCCACACCTGCTCCCAAAGGTGCCAGTAGACTGGTGCATTACCGCTCAGAGGTTTTGCTCATTCGAGCGAACCGTCCATGCCAAGTTTCCAGCACGGAAAATGTTCTACCTACCAATACCCAGCACAAGAAGACCTGGAAGAGGTTGCCTTTCAGGTCCTCAAAAAGTTAAATCATTAGAGGGATTATGTGCAAATGCCACCTTGGAACTGGATTGCATATGCCCCTCTCACCAGCACTGGAGGCAAGAGCAAGTGTGAAGCCCCATCTATCATCTATGGCACTATGGCCATCAGGCTAATCATGTCCAATGGAGGTAGTGACAAAGATGGCAAAGAGTCAGGGGTCAGAGGAGCGGAACAATTGGACAGCGAAGTGCACATCTCTAATTACATGCTGGCTTGAACCAACCACATCCCTGAAAGACAAATGTCCTGCGAAGCAAGCCATCTTAACTCTTGTATACATTCTGACGCGGTTGTCTTCCGTGGTCCGTTCAGTTAAAAATTCCTCAAGGCTACAATGTGGTGTGCCCGAGAGTCGGGAACTCGTTTCGATCACATACCCTTTGTTTCCCGATTCTTGAACATGACCTCCGGCAATCTTCTTACCTGGCAATAGGAAATCTGCATCTCAATTCTCGATAGGTTAAAGCTGGAAAATTATAAAAACCTCTAATAATCCTTTTTATCATATATACATATGCACCTATATATGTGTGTGTATGCGCACAATTATATATATATATGTATATCTGTGTGTGTGTGTGAAATATATATGTATGCGTGTGTGTGTGTGATATATATATATATATGTGTGTGTGTATAAATGTGTGTGTGTGATATAATGATATATATATATATATACCATTATATACCACTTGGCCCAGAGGGGTCATAGCGGGTGATTTCCTGGCCAGCCATATCTGCTTGCCAGAGAGCCCCCATTTGTTCACATGGCTTTGAGGTCGGCTCACATCTTCTCGTTCTCATCGGCAGCGGCTGTTGCGCCTCTAGCCTTGCGCCAGTGAGACCACGTGCACGGGGCGGGGGGCGGTTTCGAGGCCAGCTGGTTCCCAGGCCGTTCCCAGCTGGTTCCCAGCCTCATTGGAAGAACCAGGTGGCACTCCCAGAAAATGGGACCAGCCTTTCCACTGGCCCAACTTTCCTGAGTTCATCACGCGTCGCCCTACGGACCTGAACATCATTCAAACTCTTCCGGTCAAGCTAACGTTGACGACTGTGCAGTATTCTCACAACGCCAATTGCATAAGGTCAAGTGTCCGTAGTACTCATCTGGGCGAGTTGGAATGTACGGATTTCGCTTCTCACCCATTGCAATCCACCTGAGTGGTGTGCTCACAACCCAGGTGTCATCCCCTCGTGCTAGTCATAATATCGTATAGTATAGGGGTTCTAAGAGGCTCTGATAATTCCCGTCAAGCGCGACTGTGCAACCGTATGATTTGAAAAGAAAGAGTGCAAAACCAAACCAGTTTCCAATTCCAACTTGCTGGTTTCCAGCCCTGTTCTGGGGCGTTGCTTGGCAAGACTTGAAGACCCAAACATGAGCAAAGATCTATCGCGCCCAAACTGCAGCCAGTTGCCCCAGCCAAGATACTCTTCCCACTCCTTCTTACTGTCCCAAAGGCCCATTGCGCGGACCCACTTCACACAGTCATCAAAGGGCAAGAAGCGCCTCAGTAGTGGAGACCATGGCAACATCCGAACCTTCCCAACTACCTAGTGGGTTTATGGGACGCTGGAAAGCTCCACAGATCCAGGGCCAGCCAAGATTGTCCAGTATGTATACAGCAAGAAAGACGTTTCGACCGAAAAATCCACGGGTGCAACACCCTGCCAAATTGCAGACAACGGCGCTTTTTCCGGCGGAACAGGGCTCTCTTGGCATGTTCTTCGAGCTCACTACGGAAGAGCCGGATGTAATCCTGGCTGGTTTCAGGGCATGTGCTGTATGGCTGGCCAAGCAAGACAGTTGAAACGATTTTCGGTGCAGCTCCCTGAAAAGTAGAAAGCCTTGAACCTTTCTATACTCTTTATATTAAGATCTTCAAACGGTGGAACCCGGTGGAACCCTCAAACTAGCGACCCTGACATTCCATAGCGGCAAACTCATGGCATCGAAAATCTCTTGACCTGCTAGTACCCAATGGCAGTCCTTCTCATCCAGGAAAACCAGCTCTTGTTTACCTGCCAGGAGTGCCAGGCTCAAAATATTATCCAGCAATTGCTTCACAATGGGTACTCCAAGACGTTCTGCATTGATCAAGCGAGAGATTTCAGAGAGGGAAGTCCCGAATTGATGTACAATGTAGAGCAACCCCAGATGGCACCCGACGCAATCCCAACCTCCAGCCCTTGCAGCATCCAGAGACCCTTCACCGCTGGCGGGTCTGGAAGTCCTCGCATCCCAGCGACGCAGCGGTCCTCACCAGGCGAAGAAAAGCACAAGCCCCACAAGTCTGGTCTATGAATGGAAAACAAACACAGGGCCACTGACAGGTAAGCCATGGTAAGCCCAATAAGTATCACCGCCTGCATGACCGACGAAACCGAAAGCTGCAGCGAAGCCCCAGACCACTGCAACAATGCCTGAGGTTCTCGGCCAAGGCTGTGGGTGAGTTGATCAGTTCTGTGAGGGTACAGCCCTTTAAACATACAGGCTTCCACTGTGACATATGCCAGTTCTGGGTGATTTGGATTGCTGCAGCTTGAGAAATCATCATGTGCCCATACTACCCAAAGAGCAACTCTGCCAACAGGCTGAAAGCAGGTCTAGCAACTAGCGTGCACTGCGATTCTGCACCCGTTGAGGCCTTCCACAGTTTCACTGGTTTTTAGGAGGAAAAAAACATAAATTACTTTACTTCGAGTGATCCCCAAGTGGTGGATCACTACACAGAGCAACCCGTCCCCTCCAACACCCAGGATGCTTTGGTACCACAGCTACAGTTTGGCAGGATAAAACTAAGATAACTAAGAAGCCAAGTTGCTTAACAAGCTGCCGTTGGAGGATCGAGCCATGCTCACACGTTTTTCGACCGGTGGATAATAAACGCAGCCGTTCTTTAGGCCGGTGATCAGCTTGGCAATGAACTTCGAAATGATGGGTGTGTCAGAGTGTCAGAGTGTCAGGGTGTGGCTTTGCATCCCTCAGTCTTCTTAACATGAGTTCCTATGTTGACAAAACATAAAGGGCCTGCATTCAAGCATGCATGCTGCGCATAGTTCTTATCAATCATAACTTATCACGATACCATTTACCTGCACATGCCAAAAGAGTCACGTGCTTAGGAACTGTTTATGAAGAGAATGCGAGAATATGATAGGCATCTTCCATTGGACCACATCGAACGCTACAGCCAAGTTAGCCGCAGCCATCCATGGTCAGAGGTTCAGTACACAGTCAGCGAGGTGTTGATGTCTCAAATTTGATAGCTTCTGGTGTGCCAACACGTTGGGCAGTCGCACGGCAATTTCTGTACTGCCAAAGAGAGGATCATATTACCCCAGGGTCACGCTGCAACAGAAAGGCTCTGTGGATTTAACTCCATGCCCTTCAAGTGCAGGCTTGCTGCCCCTGAGGATCACAGGGCTGCCAACAAACTGAATCTGTTCACCAAACACTAGGGACCTCCAACCGGCTCCAGGATGTTTTCTGGATTATTTTCCTACAATTTTCCTGCCAAGGACGGCACAGCCTGTGATCTAAGCGCATTTACGACGCCGCATGCCCTGCTCTCAGGGTCTGCCTTTGCAGAGGCGGCAGAGCATTAGCCGACCAAAGGAGAAAGAACTCAGTGACTCAGTCTTCCATGGCATCATCCTCGCCTTGCTACGACTGGTGCTTCATCATGGTACCCATCCCAGGACCCATCCCAAACATGTTCATATCATGTTCATCACCTGAGGCCATCTCCCGCAACGAATGAAACATCAAATTCGTTTGAAAGCATTGGCCAGTCACCATCTTCTTCCTCCTCTCCTTCTCCTTCCATCCACTCTTCCTCTTCTCCCTCTTCAAAGCCTGGCACATGGCTGCAAGTTCTCATCAATTCGCCAACTTCCTAACCACGACCAGGGCATGATCCAGATATCCACTGCAGTGAAACCAAACATTGGGTGAAACACAAGTGCTCCCTGCCCTGGCCCCCGTTGCTGCCCTGGCCGTCATCATCCATGCCGTCGTCTGAACCATCCTCTGCATCGTCATGTTCCATTAGCTCCTTTGATGCAGCAGCATCGTCAAAGCTGCCCCACATCAATTGGAATGAGACCATACTATCTCGTGTACTAATTCTTGGAATCTGAAGCACATATCCACTGATCGAATATGCAACATGTATGAAATGTGTGTGTGTGTGGGTTCTGATCACTGATATTGGATCTCTTGCGGTCTTTTTTACATCTACAAATGTCATACTCAGGCAGCAGTCAGCCTCATTTCTACCTAATGTCCCCAAGTTTTGACCTATCAGTCTCTCTCTCTCTCTCTCTCTCAATCTCTTGCTCTCTCACATTCCAAAGTTTACCTTTGGCCAGTGGATGCTCCAACAAATCCCTCCCAGTTCCACCTGCAAGGCGATCTGGGGCCCTAGGCCCTGAGATGGCCAAGTCAGGCCACGTGAAGCCGAGCTCACGTCCCGCGAGCGCAGCAGATCCAGCTGCGCTTTCATCACCTGGAAAAGGGCTGAAAGTCCAAACCAAAAAAATGAGGTACTGTAAACTTTATTATCATTTTTAAACCAATTGGTTCAGCTCTTTCCCAAATCTTCATAATTTGTCCATCTACCCCCTTGCATTTCTTCTCCCCACCATGGTCGCGCTGCCATGGGGCGGATTCAAGTTGTTGCCGAAGGTGTCCTTCCCACATGTTTGGCCCCTCCAGCTGCGCTGGCGGCAGGCAGCTGCAGCATGGCGAGGTGGCGAGCTGCTGAAGGAAGAGCTGGGCGGCGGACTCTACGCCTGTGGAGGGCCCTGAGATCTTTGGCATCCGCCCCATGGGGTTGGGAATCAACTAATGTGGTAAAGCCTATCGTCATAAACAATCCCGTTAACTCACCATTGGGGGGGTGTCATTTTACATCATCCCACCATACCCAATAATAAACCCCAATTGGGATGGTTTCTTATTGGGCGGTTTACCACATTATCAATATAACCAATTCACATGGTGATGGGCAATGGGGACTTCACATGTCCACACAGATTGTATCACAAGTAACAGGAATGCAACAAAGAAGAAATGAACATATAAATCAGAGAAACCAACAAGTGTGGGGATTTGACCAACAACCGCAGGAACTGTAGAAGAAACATAAGCCGAAACGCAACCAACAATGATAGGAACATAAGAACTCCAAGTGCCACAAACATTCGAATACGGAGTTCAAAATTAAGACCCCAAGAGCCACAAATGGACTCATGAAGTTGAGTATGAGACTCTCCGATGCTTGGATCAACCAATCGTGACCCAAAGCCTTTCAAGAAATGATGGGAGTCCTCGACGAGTCGTGGTGACCTGCCAACCTTCAAAGGTCCAAGTACCACCGACAGGGTGGAGCCTGGTGCTTTTCCCTTCTTGGTCTTCACGTTGAAGGTTTTAGCCCAAACCTATGACTCAGACCATGGAAAGACAACTACTTCAGAAACCCCACCCAAAATTCCAGGAATGCATTCACTTCCTCGTATTCCAAGATCATTTGACCCTAGGATCTGCTGATGATACTTTTCTGGGTGGTATTCCCAGACATATGTTCTTTGCAAATAAGCAGGGGCTGTAGACACCACCATCAAATTCCAGTTCTCGGCTGGCTATTTGCCAATTTCAACCTATAGTAAGTTTCCCAGTGCGTCGTACGTAAGTCTGCGTGTGTCTGTGTGTGTGTGAGTGCAATCCTCCACATTTAAGTGCCTGGAAGTTTGACATATCTTTGCACTCCATAAACATATGCTACGTGTACAGTGGAGTATCTTTAGTGCGTGTAACTCCGTATAACCATATAACAGTGGTATATCATACATGTAGTAAAGTACACGCATGTGCACATACATACACACACATATATATATATATAGATATGCATATATATATAATTATATATATATAACGTACATACATGTATAATTATGTATATAGTACGTTCGTGTGTGTGTGCGTGTGTGTAACATACTATCTATATGTATATAATATATATATATATATATTATATATGTGTGTGTGTGAAACATACATCCATTATATAATCATAATACTACTAATAATAATCATTATTAAGTGTAGATACATTGAAACTTCTGAGGCCAAAACTTGCAGAAATCCCTCGGCACCATCAAAGGCCGGCAGCCGATAGCGTCGCATCAGTGCCTGCGGTCCGCAGCGCTGAAGGAAGTGACGAACCACCTCCAGCGGTTCAGCACCTGTAGGGCGACATGGGGTGGGTTTCAGGGACAGGTGGCTGGGACTGGACATGGGGTGGGTTTGGGGGACAAGCATGGTGCGGTATGCTGCGGTGCTTGGATAAGCACGCCAGTAATTAGTTGGGGTCAATGGTCAATGGTCAATGGTCAATGGATAGTAAGAGCGGCTACAAGCGGATACAAATCACGTCTCTGTTGTGCAATGTTGTGTTGGTATTTCCCTCAACCAAAGGTTCTCCAGTGTATAACAAGGTTGGGAGCCTGGCTGTCAATCACTTAATTGGGATGCTCAGGTTCAATGAGTGTCGGAAATAATTTCTCGTCCCCCAATATCACCAAACACCATCAAACAGCCAAGAGTTGTGTCAATCAAAATAGTGTCTAAAATGTGGGTTTGTGGGTGCACGCAGCGCCTTGACAGTCATTTCTACATGTCTGCGTCCCTTGTTTCCAATTCTTCTGGGTGTGTCAAACTGTCCTCCGCACGGTCCAACAAAGGAGTATATATTACTTTACGGCTTGATGGTATCCACAAATCTGAAGACACTCCCATCTTTGCAGAAGTATATAGCCAGCCCTCCAAAGTAAGTCTTTTGGGCATATCTGCATCCAACCACCTTCCCAAGGTCACCCAACTCATGGCCTGGCTCCCTGGCTTTTGGCAGCAGCCCCCGCATTGCCAGGTGCAAGCTGAAGTGCAGGGCCTGTTCGCCTTCCGGATCTTCAGCAGGCCTCAAGCGACCCACCTGGTCTAAGAACTGTAGACTTCCTGCCAGCTGGCAACTGGGAAGAATAAGTCGGTGAGCAACTAGAACTTATCTGCGAAGCAACTGACAAAGCATTTTCGGCAATTTCTTTGCCCCATATAGCTCCGGTTTCCGGCCCACTTGTCCTGATGATCCTGCTGCTTGTTCTCTCCTCAGGGCTTTCAGCAGGGATTTCTTCCCAGTGCCCTCAAAGCCTAGGACGCCCACCACGCTGCTCTCCGCACCCGTGGCCGATCTCTGCAGCACATGGAGAAGCTCCTTGACACCTTCACCACCTGCCTCCACCTGGAGTGGCTTTGGGCCGGTGACACAAGAAGTGTGTACGTATGCTGCAGGTCTATGATTCATGGTGTGGCAACACCAGAGGCCCTTCAAATAAATACAAATGGCTTTCCCTATGCCCTACGCAGTGGGTTTCCCATTTCCCAGTTTTGGAACCACAGTTCACACCACAGTATAGTTTGCAAATCATCCTCTGCCAATTCGCGCCCAGAGACTTGGACACAGAGTGCAGGGGCCAGCTGCCCCAAGGCTTGCTGCCAATCTGCTACTTGCTGAGGAATCACCAGGTCAACCTTCGTCAGAACAAAGATCAAACGCTTCTGATTCCTGAGCTGCGCAGTGTCCAGCAGTCCTGTTGGCTTTACGAAGATCTAAGGCTATGGCATATGGGAAGGCTCACCGACTCACCATCACAGACCCGTCTGCAACGAAGGTTCTGAGTGGCCCAGGCTTCCAGCTCGGCGCATCGGCAGTACTGAGGATCTCGGGCATCCAATGTCTGCAGCAAAATGTCCGCCTTCCTCGGTCGTTCACCATCCCAACAGGAGAACCAACTGCTTCTGCACGAGGAGGGTTGGGCAAAAACTTTCAGCTCAACACCATGAACAATGGATATCAGTATCGCATAATATATATATATATATATATATATTAATATGTCCATTACTGCCATTGCCTATATTCCTTAGTGCCATCTGTTCCTCCCATTAAGATCCCTCCAAGGTGCAAAAGCATTCGCTGCAACGTCTCTAACTGTGACATCAGCACCTCCTCTGCACGCTTTTTTCGTCTCTCTGACTCTTTGCTTTTGTGCATCTCCTGTCGCAGTGAGAAACACTTCACCAGTGGCAGTACCGCTGATGGTAGCCAGCTCGAGCCTTTTCCGCCCATTATATAATATCAAAGTGCAAAAAGCGTGCAGTTTGTAGCTGGGGGCCTTGCATCATTGCCAAAAATGCAAAACTTAAGTGACTGTTTGCAAATTGGAAGTTGGCCATTGTATGATATTGATTGTTCAGGTTGCTCTGTATATATTCAAGCCGTGCGGCAAGCTTCCCATGAAAAGCAGTTTCCATGATCTCCTCCATCTCCTTTTGCTGCTGTTGTCGGTCAAGCTTTGTTTTCTCTCTCGCCTGCGATCCATCTGTAAAGATGGAAAGGAGGATGCGGTGAAAGCGATGCATTCGAGAACCTCCAACAGTTGTAAACATGAAACTGGTAGACAAAAAGCAGCCTCCACCACCTGCAGCAATGACAACCATTTCCAAACTGACATTCGTGGTCACTACCTCATCAGGCATAGCTCTTACAGCTATCGCCGCCAACTGCGGTATACTGCAGTATTCCCTAAGGTGATCCACACAAGACGGCCTCTTGTTTCTTCTTGACAAGTTCCTCCTCTTTCTTCGCCTTTTTGACTTCGATATCCGCCAGCAGCTCCCCCTGTCAGGGCATGCGGGAGCCCAGAAACCCATGACGAACGACCCTGCTGTTTTTTTCGACCCCTCGTGCCTTCCATGGCAAGCTATTGGGGATGCCTTGGCAAGATTTACAAATTTTACAAGCTTGCAAAGCACCTACCAAGCAAATCTCTGACTGCGACTAGCACTAGTGCGGAACAGATACCTGGATCTTTTCTCTGCCGCCTTTTCTGCCCGAGTTTTTTTGCTTCTTTCTTTACTCTTCGCTTGTGCTCGCGAATGCGCTTCTGAATGTTGTACCTCAGTGCTTCCCAGATTCGCAGCAGTCACCTAGTAGAACGCCAATTGTCAGCTGGAAAGTCGATTAAGAGCGTACTCCTGGTCAATAGGGAACAGTGCAAGCTTGTTAGAAAATCAAATGAAAGCTTTTTTGCTTGCCCAGGTGCTTCAGGCTCAGCTTTTGTTTTTTACTCTTTCGATTCCCCTGCAAAGCAGCTCGATGAACAGGCATGTAAACTCTGCAAATCCGCAAATCACAAACGTGACTTGCACCACAGCAATGCTGGCCCCAGCAGCCCTGGACTCCGCACCAGCAGCTTCATGTTTGTCTTCGCGATGCTATGCTGGAGGCTGAGCCAAAATACTTTTTGCAGCACATATGCACAACAAGAGAAGTCAAACCCCAACACAATTGACTGCAGGCCACAAGAATAAAGTGTTTGGGAGGTCATAAAGGTCTGAACAGAATGGCGCTGAAGGATCACTGCGCGAACCTAGTGCCGCCCCCCCACTCACTTCCAGGTTTTTTTCTCCTATTTCTCCGATTCCTTCTTTGGGATGTGGATCAATCTAAAGACTAGCTGCTTGGAATTTTTCTCGGACGCTAGTTCCCTGGACCAATAGGGCAGGATGCAAAATCGAACACCTCGGCCGTCATTGTCCAGATACCTCTGTGCCAGCATGCCAGCGACCAATGCCCGGTGGGCAGCAACCGAGCCCATGGCCCGAACAACCGGATACTTCCCGTGACCACCACCTTGTGGTCTCATCGCCCCTGCCATGGCCGCAGCTGCCTTGCCGGCCACTGTGTTGGCTCCCACGAGCAGATCGGTGTGACCACCTGCGCCAAGGGTCAGGGCATCGGCTGGAACCACCACCGGCTCGATGTGTAAGCGGAGCTCCCTGGGACCCTCTTGGCTACCTTGACCTTCAGCTTCTGGGGCTTTGCCTTGGCAGGGAGTTGATGGACTTGGAGAGTGCGGGCTTTGGAGCAGATCCTAGCCGTTTGACAACACAAACAAGTGACCACTGTAACTCACAGCGTCGGAAACCCAAGCCCGGGTTGCATGCTGGATCTCCCATTCGCTCCCCAAAGTTCTCTCTCTATTATGTTTTTCTATGTTAAAGTCACCTTTCCTTGCAAAAGTTTTCAGGATCAGCTAATAGCTGCCAAACGGCTAGACTGCGGCAAGACTTGGATGCCAAGATGGCGCCCTTCCGGCGCACCCTCGTCGTGACTCAGATACCCCGTGGCGTTCACCAGCGCCTTGATGCTTTGGAAGGCAGCTTTCGCACCAACACAGCCTGAGTGATCTTCGGAAGGAGACTCATCCAGTGCCCAAGACCTTGTCATCCCTATACCCCATCAGTCTCAATCTATTGTTCAGTTGATGTGAAATCCATGAAACCAGCCAATCAGTATAACTGAATAACCTACAACCTTGAAAATATCTTTAAAATTATCAGCAATCAACAGATTCAACAGGAGGGGCCAAGGTGCGAATGCTGGTGTGGCCATCCTGCCGCACGCGCGCTGCAATGGCACCCCCAAGGCGCACGGTGTCGCTGGCAGCGCTGGCAGTCAGCGCATCGCCTGGAGAGACAACAGCTATGTTGAACCAGTTGAACCCCTGGGTGATGGTGGTGTAGCCCTGAATTAAAATCACAAGCATTCACTATGTTGCATAGCTAGCATATCTCCTTGGAAAGATATAGGGCACTATGAATCGTTTCCAACTGAGTTTAGGCCAACAAACTGATGTCTTAGTACTGAAAGTGAATCATGCGATTCATATCATTTCATATACATGTTTGCAAGTCCAAATGCGACTTGTCTTTCAGCAGGTGTATTTAAGTGTAACTTCTGTGGGGTCTGCACTTCGTCCACACGGCTATCTTATGCTTACATGGTCTTTATTTCCATAGCATTTCCTCACTAGCTCCCATGCGAGGTATGGAAAATCGCGCACCAATCAATTAATTTTGCATCAAATCACCTGTTTCTGGGAGATTTTTTTAAAGTTATGTGTGCGCGTTGTGTTTCAGCCGTTCTTGCCGCCATGCAACTGCTCGTCGACATGGACCTGCCAGCCGTCCGCATCACATCGGAGAAATGTCCTGCCCCAAGGTTGCACAACTGCTTCAAGCTCAGCCGCAGAAACAATTTCCAACAACCATCCAAAACTATCCAAAGCTAAAGCTGATGTTGACATTGACCAACCCCCTGGTGGGTCTTCCGCTGGCCACATCTTGTGAGGTCCCAGTGCCTCGCAGAAGTGCAGGGAGGCATCGAGTCCGTAGGCCCAAAGGTAGCCGCCACATGGCACCCCAATGTGGAGCAACACAGTGTGACAGCTAAGCTGGATGAGTGAATGATTCGTAGTTCAGAGCAAGAAAGTTGACAAGTCATACAACTGGCTTATCTCATGGACAAGTGGGTCAAGTGATTTTGACACCCTGGTTGCAATAGCCGCTAGCCACTTGCTCAGTGGGATGATCGTCCAAGAAAACACATCTCATTCACAGCAGGTCAGCCAAAAATGTTCAGACTGATTTTTCCATCTGGCTTTCATTTGGTCAAGTGGGCGTCCATGAAATAAATTCAATGACATGTAGAATATGGTAAAATAATCTAAACATATCTAAACACTTACCTGACCGACGCGTCACGTCTTCGGGAAGCAACCAAGCATGTGGCCATGGTGGTTCTCCAAGCGCTGAAGCATTGAAACCCGCAGTTTCCGTATTTCAGTGCAATACCATCGGCTCCGACATTCACGGCCATGGTTCTGCTCTAATCTTGTGCTGTAGTCGATGTCTCTTTCCAACAGATAAATATTCTCGCCGCAGCAACACCAACCGACAGATTCTGGAGGTTGTTGATAGAGTCAACTTGTCACTTGTCCGTGTGATTTTTACCGAAGGAGCCCATGCGGGAGCGGTTGATGGCTCATGAAGCTCCGGCTTCCAACTCGGCCAAGCTTATCAGCTGGTCCTGCATGATATTTGTTAGGAAGAACGGGGTGCAAGAATCACCACAACCACTTTTCCCGAACAGTTCCAATGTCCTGACGTGCTTTGTGATCAAGAAAGATCTGCAAACTGTCGGATTGAAGCACGGCAATCAGGAAGAGAAGCTCCGACTTGTCCACCAGGATCACTGCCCCAGGTTTCATGTCCATCTGCCTCCCTGGTTTCAAATCTTTTATTCTCAGCTTCCCATCCTGCAGCAGCTTCCTCCAACATCCAAAATTCTCCAAGCAAATTTTTCGTTTTGCTCCCAGCGCGCTGAGGAACGGCGCAGCTTGCAGCGTGGGGCGCAGCTCACAGCCCCACAGGTTCAGCTCCTGGCTGCTAACGCAACGCTGCAGGAAGGGCATGCCGCAAAGGCTGTGGCGTAGCAGCTCTGGGACGCGCAGCTCAAACAAGGCAGAGGACACCAAGTACAAAGTCTGCTTGTCCGTAGTCCTGGCAAAGGGTTTGGGAGAAGTCGGAAGTAGAACATGAACATGCTATGAAAAAAAAAAACAAGTCACAGTCCCAACCTTATAGAACCTACTTCACACCTTAAAAGCTGGTGACGTTGAAACGTTTCTCATGGTGGGTGTTTGCCACAGCCTTGCCTGTAACACAAGTTTGGAAGATGTAGCAAACCCATATGATCCCCAGGTGATGCTGGAAGCTTGGGGCATTCTAAGCCAAAGAAGTCAGCGAAGGAAACCACTGCATCCGGTACCTTGGCACATCGCTTCACCAGTCTGGAACCTGGGCGACTTTCAACTGACCGTGCGCCAGGGCCAGGCCCCGAAACCGGCCGTTGCAGCTGTTTCCGGTGAAGCAGCCGCCATGCCAAGAAAGCGACCAAGAAAGACGCCGACAAGTGGAAGACGGAGGGCACCTTCCTCCCACGCATAGCCTTGGCCCCAAGCAAAAGCGGCAACAATCTAGATGGGCTCCAAAGGCTGCGCCAATGATACAGCCGATTCCAACCAGTGACTATGGAAAGCACCAAACTGGCCATGCCTACCATTGCCAACTTACAACCATGGGTTCTCAACGACTGCCATGCACCAGTCTGAAGCTCCAAGTCCTCTAGCTCGACGTGGTAGGTGCTCCTGTCTGGATACCGGATCTTGACCAACCCCTTAAAGGCCCGTTGCCCAGGCCCCACCACCATGGCGGGAGCCCCTGTGGCTCTGACCACTACTCTGGTGCCAGTGGCCAACGTAGCCTGTGGGTACCCAATACCATCCATGGTGGCAGCCGAAGGAGCTGGGACCTGTGGGGGTGACCTGTTGACCTTCTGAAAAATGGCAAGGAAGAAATGGCTGGAGCCGTTCGTTCCGCGCAAGCCTGGGTGAATTGAGTTGACCACGTGGCAGTTCCCCCTAAGAGACCAGGAAAGAAAAGCTGGAAACAGGGAGAATGAAAAACTAGTAGCTTAGAAACACTTCTGCAACTCTGAAGTTGTCAACTCAGCCGTGCTCGTGGGTGGGAACATCGTCTGCAAGATCTTTCCACCACGAAGTACTTGTGGCACCTCCTCCCAGGAAGTGAAACTACAGGTGTTTTTTTTGTCAGGACTTGGCACATTCCAAGAGATGTGGCCATCGGAAATAGGCCATCCAGAGACTGGTGTCCAGTGGTGAGATGCTGGGATCAACTTCAGCTGTAGTTCAGAAGCTTGGGATGATAGACATGCAGCTACGACAGCTTCATTTTCGATGCAATTGCTCCCTTGGGTCAAATATATGAAATTCCCACCAGGAGCCAGTGACTGCAAGCCACGCTGCAGCGTCCGAAGTTGCAGAGGATGCATGTGCCAGGGTTGATGTTTCTTGGATGACTGGCTGCAATTCACTCCACACATGATCCGATCAAATTTCAATACAACTTCACGCACCTCCGGCGGCTCTTGGGTGACTGGATGCTTTGCAGCCGCAATCTGCGGGAAGCTTTGTGGCGGGCAGCAGGTGAACACCACAGGGCTCCGAAACTTCGGAAGAACCTCCGCCACCAAGGCATCCAGCAGCTCTGGCCGCGGGGCATTGGCAATCAGCAGCCCAGGTGGCACCTGACCACTAAGGCTAAGACCCCGGCCAGGGCCAGCGGCATGCAGGGCTTCCGCCAAACTGCCGCTGCAGGTGCCGCTCATGTCTAGCAACCGGTGCTGGGGAGAAACGTCCAAGAGCGCCACCAAGGCCCGGAAACAGCCAGCCCCATCCATGGATCCACCACAAAGGTGGCGCAGGGCTTCACATGGCACCGAGAGAAGGGGCCGTTGGTTTGGAAAGACTTGCCTGGAAGGGGTGGGCCTGAGCGAAAGCTGTTGAGGCATATGCGGCATATATGATATGTCTTTCTGACGGGCCCTCACTATATAAATTCACCAACTCGAGAGGATCAGCCCAGCATTCCTGGTGAAGCGGAGAGTCCGTTTCAACAAATGCGTCCAAACCTGACTTTGTGAGATCCGCAACACATGACTGCAGTTTGCTATTGCCCGTTTTTTCCACTCACTTTGGACCAAAGAATTCATTGGCATTGGAGGTTGTAACCTTTGCAACCTGCTCTGGCGGCACCTGCAAGGAGCAGGCACACACAGGAAAGACTCTGAGTAGAAAAAGTATGATATTGCTGCATGTGTGCGTGTGTCTGTGTGTGTGTGCATCGTGTCATACTACTACTTACCACCGCAATTACAATGTTCTGTCGTTGGTAGTGTGCACACATATTCTTGGGGGAAATTATGTTTTCAAATGCTGGATATGGACGAGTCACACGAAATATCAGTTGTGAGCAGGTTCCAACAGCCGGCCTTCATGCATTCAGCTATAGCACGGCAAACTGCTGGCATGCTGCAGGGTTCATTCTTTCCTCGATTCCGAGCAAGGCCTTGACATGCCTTGACCCTCATGGTGAGAATGGACTAGGGGTTGGAATACCGCATGCAGCAAATCCCGGCATTTTAGTTCACGTGGAATGGTGCATCCACACCTTCGAAGGTTTGGTCAGAAGAAACTACTCTTGTTGAACTACTCATGACACTTGTGCCAAGCAGCGGTGTGCAATTCCCAAGGCGTCTGGCAAGAACTCTTTGTCAGGCATCATGAAGGGACAATCTGTCCTCGGCATCTCTTGGACTTGGGTGTGTTGGCATGTCCCGCCTACATATCCTCCATTCGGACGTAATTACATTAGCCAAACATGATTGTCTCACAAAGAGACCACATACAAAAAAAAAAAACACATCCCTGCCACCATGAAACTCAATCATCAGTTGCTCCAATGGAAGATCTCCACTTTCCAACATCTCCCTGATGTGAGCCCCGCGTCTCTTCATGGCCGCAAAGCCAGTGAGACCGATGAAGTAACCTACAGCAAGAGCTGCCATCATGCCATCATCAAAGAAGTGTACACACTGAGATGACCCTTATCCTTGGTAAATTATTTGGCCATCGACTCTTTTAACTGTCATTATGGGATGTGCCCCACCTACTGACAAAATTCACCAACCTCAAAAATCACACTGTCCAAGGCTGTGAGACCCCACCTTGCGAAATGTAGTGTGAAAGTTCCTCCCTATTTCCCGTGAAGCAGTGGATGCAGACCTTCTTTGGGTCCACTTTGTTTTTAGCCAAAATGTCTCGGAGATTTTCCGAAGATCCCATTTTCTGGCCTTTGCTGGGATCACGATCGCGCTCGTGAAGGAACAGCGGCATGCCGAGCTCCACAGCCAACTCCACCTGCTTTCGGCACCACTCCAATTGAAGCCGTCGCGGTGAATGCATCCGGTCATAATCTAAACCTCATGGGGTTGGGCCCAGATTTCGGAAAAAGGGACAATCTTGGATGGTTCATCACGCCTCAAATATTTAAATGTTTGAGCCACTTGCTTACATTACCAGCGGATCTGGGGGTTGCGAATCCATATGATACAAAGAAACAATTCCTGAGCAGGTACAGCAACGATGTCAAGAATTTGGCCGCCTCATCTCCAGGGTTTGCTTTCCGAGAATAAAGACCGCTAAAGCTAAAAAGGTACAAAGGGCCATATCAAGAATTTTATTTGCCTTTCTCTCTCTCTCTCTCTATCTCGCTCTCTTCCCCCCTCTCTCCCCCCTCTCTCCCCCCTCTCTCTCCCCCCCCTCTCTCTCTCTCTCTCTCTCTATCTGTCTCTCTCTCTCTCTCCTCTGTCCTCGCTGCCTTTCTCGCTCTCCTCAGTCCTCTCTTCCTCTCTCTCCAGCTCTCACACACTCACT